>ENA-OQCK01000609-OQCK01000609.1-human-gut-metagenome-genome-assembly--contig:-NODE-609-length-17838-cov-2.084806_pt1 | contig 17838 bp, 28 predicted proteins | sample MGYA00242498_ERZ504578 | MGnify/ENA primary metagenome ERZ504578 (study PRJEB26092, sample SAMD00036229) | human gut metagenome | host: Homo sapiens | study: EMG produced TPA metagenomics assembly of...
CTCGGATAGTTCTGTTAGTTCTTTCGTGGTCTCCTGCGTATGATGCAAGAGAGTTTCACGCATTTCTGACGGACAGCTGCAATAAAGCATCTTCATTTGATTGGCTCCCTCATCTTCTGGAGAAACATCTGGATTGATCAGAGAGTCCAGAGAGATCGGCAGCACCTTTGCCAATGCCTTCAAAATCAAATAGGATGGGTTTATTTCCCCTTTTTCGATTTTGGCGATCTGCTTTACAGATACATGACTCAGATCTGCAAGTTCTTGTTGTGTCAGGTCTTTTTTCTTTCGGGCTTCCCGTATTTTTTGCCCCAAAGCGGTCAAATCATCAATCGGCATAATCATTCACCTCAAGTATATTGTATCGTTCCGATTTGCACAAAGGAATACCTTATTATACCGGTAGATAGGAATGATTATACTGATTAGAGGATTGAGGGTGCATCTATCATTAAAGCGTAATGGAGGATGCAAACTTACTAGTGTCCGTGACAGCATCCGACACGGTCTGAAGCAGCTATCAAAGTGTTTTTAGGATAGAACCACAAAGGGTGCAAGGTCTCATAGTACTTCTGATACAGGCGCTTCCAGCCTTGTGTTCGCAATAGAAAAGAAATATAATTTAAGATAAAACAAGACTATAAGATTTATGTAATGTGGAGAGTTTTAGACGGAAAGGAGTTTTCTCTAAAACGAGATAAATACTCCTATGTAAACATTGTAACGGCTCTCTAAGCACAAAACAAATTTTCAGAAAAACAAGCAATTTCATATTGGTTTCATAAGTGTTTGATATAAAAAAGATGAGGTGATAAACATGGCAACACTTTTAGTTATTGAAGATGACATAAATACTAATGAAGCGATTTGTGAATATATGAAATCCGCAGGCCATACCATACTTCTGCCCTTGATGGAGAAGAAGGTCTTTTATTAGCAAAGGAGCCTTCTATTGATTTAGTGGTATTGGACATAATGCTTCCAAAGATCGACGGCATGACTGTTTTGAGAGAACTCCGAAAATGTAGCACAGTTCCGATTCTCATGCTCACTGCTATTGAGGATGAACATACACAGGCCACCAGTTTTGATGCAGAGGCTGATGACTATATTACGAAGCCATTTTCTATGGTTTTGTTAGGAAAGCGAATCACAGCTTTGCTCCGTCGTAGCGGAAAAAATCCAGAGATACTAAGAGTACAGTTTGGAGATATTACCGTAGATTTTGGAGGTTACGCAGCATGGAATCAAGCTGGACGAATCGACCTCACGCCAAAGGAAATTGAACTACTAAAGTTATTGTTAGAGCATAAGGGACTTGTATTAACAAGGTCGCAAATTCTGGATGAATTGTGGGGATATGATGCACCGATAATAGATCGCACAGTTGATACCTATATCAAAAATTTACGAAAGAAACTGAATCTGAATCGAATTATTACGGTCAAGGGCGTTGGTTATAAGTATGAGGAATTGCTATGAAAAGAGTAAAATTATTCCCTAAAATTTTTCTTTATACCTTTCTTGTTATGATGTTCGTTACAGTGCTTGCTCATGTGCCTCTGTATATTTTTGCGCCACAAATGACATTAAGCACAAACAACTTCTTAGAGAGTGGGGCAATCATAGAAAGTAGTATGAATACAGAAGCATTGATAAAACTAGCTATTTTGAAGGCGCTTCCGATTTCCTTAATTAGTTGCATTGGCATTTCCCTTGGATGCTCTTTGCTGTTTTCAAAAGCAATTACAAAACCAATTCAGCAGATTTCAACAGCTACGGAACAAATGGCAAAACTTAATAAGGAGGCAAAGTGCCAAATTTATTCTCAGGACGAAATTGGATCGTTGGCTATGAATGTCAATACGCTTTATACCAATCTGCTTGCGACCATAGAAAGCCTAAAAGAAGAAACGCAAAAGGTCAGCGAAGCAGAACGGTCAAAATTGGATTTCCTACGGGCGGCTTCACATGAATTGAAAACCCCTGTTACAGCCTTAAACGCCATTTTGGAAAATATGATTTTAGGGGTGGGAAAATATAAGGATCGAGATACCTACCTATTACAGTGCAAAGATATTACAACACAGCTTTCCGCAATGATTAAAGAAGTGCTGGACACTTCTAAAATTGATTTCGCAACAGAACGGCAAAATGCAGAAATCTTTGATCTGTCAGAAGAACTTCCGAAATTCTGCGAACCATACGGCCTGATTGCCAAGACAAAACAAGTTGCCTTTTCGCTGAACATTGAACAGACTTGCTCTGTGTTTTTGCCCCCAAAAAGCATTGAGAAAATTCTTTCCAATCTGCTTTTTAACGCAGTTCCTATACTACTTCTGGACATAACATATGGGTAACATTACAGTCGGATAAGTTAATCATTGAAAATGAATGCGAACCAATAGCACAGGAAAAATTGTCCCGTCTGTTTGAACCCTTTTACCGACCAGATTTTGCCAGAGACCGAAAAGATGGTGGGAATGGTTTGGGACTGTATATCGTAGACACCTTATGCAAAGCACTAGATTTGAAATATGCCTTTATTTCAACGACTTCTCCTAAAGGTATGCGGTTTACCTTATATTTTTAATTATTTTTCTCCATTTCATACTGGTTCCACACGGAAGTGATACTCTGTCTGTGTTGCAACAATTAACAGCTATGAAACGGAGGTTTTAATATGAGCTTTATGAGTCGAGCGTGGCTTTATATCATCCGAAAAAAAGGTAAGAGTATTCTTCTCTTTGTCATTTTGCTGGTGATGGCAACTTTTGTACTGACCGCCCTGGCACTGGGGAACGCTTCTAAATCTGCCCAGCAGGATTTGAGGCAAAGCTTGGCGGAAGTTTTCTTATCAGATTTGACTACACAGAAAACAATCCCTATTTGAAGATTGAAGATGTGGAGGGCGGAACGCTGATGTATTCCACCCAGCAGATTAGCCCGGAGCTGGTAAAACAAATCCGGGGAATTGAGGGAATCAGGGAGTGTAGCGCCACAGTAGAAGGACTGGCGGCTTTCCCCTCTCTGCAACTGTTTACCGGCAATATTCCCGTTGAAGAAGAATTTCGTAAATCCTCAAAAATTTTAAGCACATGGAAAAGCGAGGAGCTTACCCGTTTTACTTCCGGGCAACTTACGCTGCTAGAGGGGCGGCATATTATGCCAGACGACGAAAATAAAGGGATTATCAGCAAAGACCTGGCAGAAAAAAACGGCCTGAAAATTGGTGACAAAATCCAAACGGACAGAGGTGTGGAGATTGAAATTGTAGGTTTATTTTCCCCAAAGGAAATAGAGGGCATCAACGATCAGGTAACAACCTACGATAAAATACAAAATCTCATTATCACCGATCTCGCCACTTTGGTGGCCTATGAAAATGGTCCCGCAATTCAGGGATTTAACGAGCTGACGGTATCGGTAGACGATCCGCAGAACATGGAGGAAATCATTTCTACAGTAAAGGAAATCACCGGTGTTGACTGGAAAGGTTTTTCATTTCTGATTGATAATGAGGATTATGAATGCCGCATCTCCCTAGAACAATTGTCCGAACTGGTATCCATCATTTTGATTGTTGCGCTGATTGTAAGTATCGCCATCCTCTCACTCATTCTTACCATGTGGGCCAGAACCAGAATCCATGAAACCGGTGTGCTGCTTTCTGTTGGGATAAGCAAGCTGTCGATTTTAGGACAATATATTGCTGAGGTTTTGCTGATCGCGGTGCTGGCATTTTCTCTTTCCTATTTCTCTGCCAGCGCCATTGCAGGACAGATGGGAAACATCTTGCAATCCGGTCAGGTTGTGTCCGAGGTGCAGCAGGAAGATGGACTATCCACTGGAACCCGTGGGGAAGCCGGAACCAATATTGGGGATCAGGAAATAGAAGCTCCCGAATTACATATTCGCGTACAGCTTGAGGAAATGGGACTTTTGTTCCTGATTGGAATTGTGATTGTAACGGTATCCGCTGGAATTTCCTCAATTTCCGTTATGCGACTGAAGCCACGGGAAATTCTATCAAAAATGAGTTGAGGTGGTGGAGATATGAATAGAGCGGTGAAAAATACTACCATGAATTTGTACTGGATGACAAGGAGGTGTTTCTATGAAAATTTTTGAGTTGCATAGCTTGACTTACTCTTATGATAAAAATAAAAAGATTCTCAAAAGTATCAATGCACAGATGGAAACTGGAAAGATGTATGCCATTCTTGGTCCATCAGGATGCGGTAAGACAACCCTTCTTTCTCTGCTTGGAGGTCTGGACAGCCCCGCAAGTGGAAGTGTCTTATTTGAAGGGAAGGACATTGCACAGATTGGACTGGCAAGACACCGCAAGAAGAATGTTTCGTTTATTTTTCAGAGCTACAATCTAATAGACTATCTTACTCCAGTGGAAAATGTGGCTTTGACTTCCAAGCTACCGCCGCTACCTATTCTGGAACGCTTGGGCCTGACAAAAGAGGAATCAAAGCGGAATGTGCTGAAGCTATCCGGTGGTCAGCAGCAGCGGGTAGCTATCGCCCGCGCTTAGCAAGTGAAGCCCCCATTATTCTTGCAGATGAGCCTACAGGAAATCTGGATGAGGATACTGCACAAGAGATTACGCAAATCCTTAAGGTAAGCGCCCATGAGCAAGGAAAGTGTGTAGTGGTTGTTACTCATTCAAACGAACTTGCAAGGCAAGCGGATGTAGTATTTGGTCTTAGAAATGGTAAAATTCAACCTTTAGAAAATTACCTATAAATTTAACGATAGTTAAATCTGCCGGACGACGGCAAAAGAAAAAAAGCCGTCGTACAGCAGATACATTTCCACGCACCTATGAAGCGGCGACTTTGAGAAAAATCAGAGCCGCCGTTTCTTTTTGCTCTTTCAACGATGCTCATGCGATCAGGAGGCGGTATATAGGAGGATACCGCCATGGCAATTTTCGTCATTCATAGCACCCATGATCTGCACCAGCTAAAAAAAGCCTTGCCCCTCCTCCGGGGAAATATGACTATCTATCGGCATTATCATTCCAACTAAAACAGAAGAATCATAGTCATTTTTGTTGCGCCAGTTTCCCATTGCGGGGAGCTGGCGCTTTTTGCTGTCGATTTTTTGGGAAAGCTCCCGAAGTATGTCGCTGCCGATTCCCTCCTCCTTCCGATTCACTCGTCAATCGCCCGTGAATCGAAATGGAGGTACATAATGAAGAAAGTCAATCTTAGGGACTTATATCCCGATGTTTATAAAACCGATCACTTTGTAGAAGTAACAGAAGATGTGCAGGAGACAATCCGTGCCGCTGAGCGTGCGGAAGATGCCTATGACCGGAGGATGTATCGCTATAAGGAGCATTACTCTCTGGATTGTGACAACGGTATTGAGAATGCAATCCTGATGAAGCCTCAGACACCGGAAATGCTCCTGGAGGAAAAGCAGCTGCGGGAGCAGCTCTACGCCGCAGTGATGGCTCTGCCGGAGAAGCAGGCCAAGCGGATCTATGCCCGGTATTACCTGGGTATGCGTGTGAGCGAGATAGCAGCAGCGGAGGGTGTAGACCCAAGCCGTGTCCGTGACAGCATCCGGCGCGGTCTGAAGCAGCTGGCAAAGTGTTTTTAAGATAGAACCACAAAGGGCGCAAGGTCTCAAAGTGCTTTTTGCACAAGGCCTTGCGCCCTATCTATCTATTCAGCAGACTTAGTGTTCCATACTTAATTTTTTTTTAATAAAAAAGCAGGAGACATTTTCAGATCTGCTGCTTAGTAAAGCTATGAATAGTTAATTCTAGTTAGGCTTCCAGTTATGCAAGCTGTAAACTGTGTAAATATCAAATGCTTGTTATTTTTAGTTCACAATTAAGTTCTTCTGCTTTTAGTACGGCGTGATTGAAAATTGTAATAAAATCCTCACCATCACTTGTAACAAAATAATTTGATAAATTGGTTATATCATCACTGATATTTGTTTTCCACGGTGGCTGGGCAGATAGATCTTTTATATCCCATACTAGGTCGTATCTGAAAACTCAAAGTTTCACAAAAATGTGATATAATCATTGCAAAAGAGCTGAGATACATGGCAAGACGATATGAAGTAAGTGACGACGAGTGAAGCTGAATTGAGTATCTGTTTCTCTCAGCTAAAACTGGTAGACCAGCCAAATGGGATAATAAAACCATGTTCAATGCCATTCTTTGGCTTGCTCACAGTGGTTCAGCTTGGGAGGATATGCCCAATCGTTATCCGCCGCACCAAAGCGTTTACAGTCGCTTCTACAAATGGTGTGATGACGGAACTCTGGAGGCTGTATTCCATATGCTGAATGCAGGTGCAGATCATGAGACACTGAGTATAGACAGTACTTGTAGATATAGGTGGAAATAATGTAATTACCGAATCAATCGCTTGAGTTTCGCGAGGATCCAAGCGATTAATTCGGTACATAGGTTACTTACAAAATTACAATTATGATGAAAACGGGAATAAGCATCCAGATGAGTAAAAGCCAGGGGAATTTCTGCCCTATGAACCAGCCGATCAAGATATCAATCAGTAATATCGGGATTAGAATTAGGCAGCCAGGAATTAACAGAGTTTTCCAGTGATACCAATGAAAAAATCTTCCGTAAAATACAGCAGCCAGAAGGAACACGACAACTATCAGAAGGAGTGATCCTACAAAGACTGCACTGCATCGAATGACTGCATAAATCAGTGGATTCACGGGTGTAGCATGGGTGATTACAGACGCCCGCTGTTCAGGTTTTGAAAAGAAAAATGACAAAAAGAACAGGGTGCTAATCCATAAAAGGGGCAGGAGCCGAAAAAGATAATCGCAAAAGCTCTGCACAGAAAAGGGAGCTGTATGTTCGACTCCTAAAAGCGTCACTTGATTTAGAATTTGCCATCCGGCAAATAAAATAACGGCCAGGATACCAACAAAAAATTGATTCCAAAGAAGCCTTTTTAATTCGTAAAAAAAGATTCTAGTCAAGGTTTAAATCCTCCTCGGTCAGCCCACAGGCGTTTAAGAATTCTTGTTCGGTCAAGTAGGGATACATAGGATCAACATCCCGATTAAAAAGCTGGTACAGAATCAGATCCATTGCCTCTTCACCACCAACTAGTTCTTCTGCTTTCAAAATTTTTAGAGGCATTTCATTGTAGTACCGCATGTTGGAGAGCTGGTTGGAAATGTCCAAACGTTTTTCTTCTGGCAGTGCTCCAGATATTGGGGATTGCGGATGTAAAAGTTATGGTAATAGTCATCGACCGCTGTTTTCCACTGGTCAATGTAATTTTCTTTGGCATAAGCTTCTCCGTAAGTTCTTTGATGATTCGGTATGTGGTATAAACAGTTAGTCCTTCTGCAGACCAGGCACTGTCTGGTTGGGAAACATCGAACATGGCTCCAAGCCCCCACCACTGATGAACCAGTTCGTGTATCATGACTTCTCCGGGAATTCCGCCTTTTTCAGAGTTGTGCAGATTCTGTGCCGTGAAATCCTGTTCATCCATTAAGCTGGCTCCGGAAACTGCATAGCCTCCCCCAGCTACTCGCCCTTGAATCAGCTTCAGAGAATCGAGGGAAGAAAAGGAAGGTACTCCGTAATGGGAAGAGCAGTATTCCATGACAGTCTGGATAGCTTCGGCGGCATTGGCTTCTTCCATGATTGGATGGTGTTTACGACCATAATAGAACTGAATGGATGTGCCAGCGGCATCAATATCTTGGCGAACATAGTCTCCTGCATAGAGAATTCCACCAGTTCCTGTATCTTCAATTCTCCATGTAATGTTCCGTTATCATGCTCTACTTCTTTTTTTGCCTCAGCAAGCCCAAATGGGATGACTGTCATGGTATCTGGAGCGTAATATCTGTGATGGAAGAGAACAGACCATCAGCAGTCCCCACATTCATGATCATGGGAGCCAGGGTCTGATTTTCCAGACATAAATACTTTGAGCTGATTTCCGGTTTTCCCTGCATGGTTTCCATAAGGTTCCAGTCCTGCGGGAATCCCTGGTAATCAAAACAAAGATCGATGGATTCAAGATCAGGGATCGTGACATTTAAAAGTGCCATATTGGATTCCTGGTAATTGTCAATCTCGAAGGGTACAGGCTGACCATTGGCCTGGACAGAATTTACCTCATAACCGGGATTGATTGCAAAAGCCACCATTTGCTCTGTTCCTGTTATATTTTCAATTTGAAAGGATGCAGTGCCGGATACAGTTCCCCTGGAAAGATTGGGATGGACGTCTGTGACTTGTTTTTCACAGAATACACCATCTAGGTAAGGAATTTCGTAAAGGGCTGTGGCAGACAGATCTGGATTGCTGTGATCCAGAAATGGCTGGGACTTGTATAAAAAGCCGCAAAAAGCAAAAAGGCAGACAGTAATCATAGGACGCCAGAAGTGGCGGCTGCTGTATTGCATGGATCCCACAGGTCCTTTTCCATATTGCCGGATACACAGATAGGACAAGAGCCAGATTGCTGTTGCACCCGTGATCCAGGTAAAACGCATATAAGCTACCGAACGGAAGATACGGAAGTTTGTAAAATCATCTGAGATTGCCCATACACAGGGATTTAACCAGCAAAGCTGCCAATTATCTTTCCAAATGGTCAGGCTTAGTCCGGATAGGGCTGCCAGTATGACAATAGATAGATCCATACGGCGAGTAAACTGATATACGGCAGAGGATAAAAGGATGGAAATGGGCATTGCCATTCCCATAAATAAAAGATAGCACAGGAAATAGGTCAAGCCATCAAAAACGCTTCCGGAAGTCATCATGGTAAAGGGCATCCATATTGCCGTAGTTATACCCCACGTTAAGGCTGCCGTCCAATAAGGGATAGCAGGTGGATGTAGGAAGCAGTCAGCGGAGAGATGATCGAATACAAGAGCGGTTCCATCTGCCCGCGTTTTATCCGGTCCCATTCCCAAATAGTCAGGAATGCAAACAGAAGGCTGGAAAAGATTCCAGCGGCCAGGGATGGATTGGCCAAATAGGTTCCTAAAGTGGTAGTCTCCGCTGCTGATATAGAAACAGACCCATGACAGGGAAAGAATAGTAAGTCCCATAATCAGCCAGGTTAGAGGAGAACGCAGAAGACGCCGGAACTCTAACCATAATAAGGAAAAGATTTTCATCGCAGTTCCTCCTTGGAGATTAGATAAAGGTAGGCATCTTCTAAGGTAGGTTCTTCGGCGTGAGCGTAAGAGGGAAGAGTTTCCCATACACCCCTGCAGCGTACTCCGAAAGTAGTATTGACACGGCTTGTAATGTGGAGACCCTGTTCATGGGACGTGTCCTGTTCAAAAAAGGTGCCTACATGTCCAGCGGCAAGCCGGATCAGAGCAGATGGTGCTCCAGTAAAGAGGATGGAGCCATGGTGTATAACAATCAGCTGGTCACAGACGGACTGTACATCCTCTATGATATGGGTGCTTAAAAGTACCAGACGTTCCTGGGCAGCCTGGGAAAATAAATTGCGGAAGTGAATCCGTTCTTCTGGATCCAATCCTACAGTTGCTCATCAAAGATCAGAAGTTTAGGATCACCTAAAAATGCCTGGGCAATTCCAACCCGCTGACGTTGACCGCCTGACAGTGTTCGGATCCGGGCATTAGATTTTCCGTAAGGTTGACTTCCTGGATCACTCTGGTCAGAATGGCTTTTGGGTTGGATAATCCCTTTAAGGCAGCTATATAGTCTAGGAACTGATAAACAGTCAGTTCTTCATAAAGCCCAAATGTCTGGGGCAGGTACCCTAAATGACTCTTTAACAGGCGTTCTTGTTTTAAAAGTGGCTGTCCATCTACAATGATACTTCCGTTTGAAGGAACCAGGGCAGCTGTCAAAAGCTTTATTAGTGTGGATTTTCCAGCACCGTTTGGTCCCAAAGCCCGATCATGCTGGGAGCTTTTAGTTCCAGATTCAAATGTGAAAGAGCTTGTTTCCCATTGGGGTAGGTCATACTTAAATCCTGAATGCGAATGTTCATGTCGCTATATCCTTTCGTTTTTAGATTCCTGCATTTTTAGGTCAGACAGTTTTTGTTCCACCCTACATTTCACATCATCACTCAGTGGGATGGAATCAGCAGCAGCTTTTAACTGCTCTGCAATATAATCATCCAATGGATCCTGACCAGGAATATAGTTGGATGGAATGGTATTTGTGGTTTCTTTTGTCATATGCGGCCTCTCTTTCAGATGATATGTTATAGCAAGGTTCCATGGTCCAGTTTCAAAATGTGATCGGCTGCCTGGGCAACTTCTCTGCTGTGGGTGACAACGATGACACATTTTCCAAGTTCATGGGCGGTTTGTTTTAAGAGTTCAATAATTTCTTCCGTTGTGGTTTCGTCCAGGTTTCCAGTTGGTTCATCAGCAAGAAGAACCTTTGCTTCGCTGGCCAGAGCACGGGCAATCGCCACTCTTTGCTGCTGACCGCCGGATAGCTGGAGGACATTCCGGTTCCAGGCATCCTGCGGAATATTTACTTTGGTGAGAAGTTCTCTGGGATCTTTATTCCCACCCAGCTTTATATTTTCCTGGGCAGTAAGATAATCAATCAGGTTATAGTTTTGGAATACCAGAGAAATATGGTGTCTGCGATGGAAATTAAGACCACATTTCTGAATATCCTCCCCGTCATACTGGATCACTCCTTCGTTAGGAGTATCCAGTCCGGCAAGAAGGGAGAGAAAAGGTGGTTTTTCCGGAACCACTGGAGCCTATGATGGAATAAAATTTGCCTGCTTCAAATCCAGCAGATATTTGGTGCAGTACAGGGCTGTTTTTTTGCGTTCGGTAAGTATAACTTATATGGTTTGCTTCCAAAATCATTGCAAGACCTCCTAACTCATTTCGCTCAGGATTTCTCTTGGCTTTTTGCGGAATATTGTAACTCCTGCAAGAGAAACAGATGATAAGGTTAATAGTGCGATGCTGATGCCATCGGCACAGAACATAGATGGAGACAGAGATATCTGTACATCCGTTACTGTCAGTTCTGGGGCAACATATTCAGTCTGTATTTGATTTGCTGTTTGATCTTCTTGAAGCTGTGCCTGCTGCTCCTGTTGAACGACCAGATATTCAGCCGCAGTTTTGGCAGCCATGGGAGCGGCCAGAAAAGAAAGGCTGACAGCAACAATTCCGATGAGAAAAGCCTCCAGGATCATTTGAAAAAGGATTTCCAGCTTTGAGATTCCCAAGGACATCAGGACTCCTATTTCATGAGTCGGCTTTTCATCCAGAAAACAAAAATAAGTGATAAGATAATGAAACTGGCACTGGCAATAATCAGTAAAAGCATTTGGCTGATATGCTCTAGGTCATTAAAATTGGATGCCATAGTATCCAGGTTTCCATTGTTATCAATCAGATCATACCGCTCCCAGTTGATGTCAGTCTGTTGGATTCGTTCCTTCACTGCTTCGTATTCATCAACCTGTTCGACTTTGAAGTAGGCTTTTTCAAACAGAGGGGAATCCTGTTCTGCTTTTGCCGGAAAGTCCAGATTTGTAAAAATAATATTTTCGGAGCGGTAGGTATCGCCGGACATATAAGGAGTCATAGGTTCCCTGACTGATAGATCCCTACAATCTCTGCATATTGGATGGGACCTTCCTGCTTAACAGGGGAAAAGCCGATCCGGTCACCGACTGTAAGATGATTTAAAAGAGCAAGTTCTTCTGATATTACACAAACATCCTGGTCTTGGGGAACAGTCATACGTCCATCTTTTATCGTTACGATTCCATTTAAGACATTGGAATCCAGACTCATTGTTCGGTTTCCTACCAGGGAAATACCTTTAGGATCAAGGGTTTGGTCTTTGTCTGGATCTTCAATACGGGAAAAACCCTCTGGTTTTACAGGAGTTGGAACCGTTGTAATATTGTAATCAGAGATTCCGGAAGCAGCGGCTATTTTTTAATATCTTCCCGGACAAGAGATTCAAAAGAATGATCCGTCCATACATATCCGGAGGGCTGCCCATTGCTGATGATCGTTTCTGCATGAACGCCTTGATAACTGCCGCTTTGTCCGACTCCGAACGTTTCTTCAATTACTTCAAACGCTTCCTGAAGACGTTTGCTTCGATTCTCCGGGTTTCCTTCTAACAGGAAGCCAGCCCCGATTGCCTGCCGGTACTGTCTTTTGCCGCAATATTAGCAGAACGGCTTGCCATACCTGACAGAAACAGAAGACTGATTATACCAATTACAAGAAGCAGAAGGAGGCTTTTGATTGGTTTTCTGAGGCAAGAGCGGATGGCTCTTTGAAATGGATTCATGTTATCCCTCCATTCTGGATAAAATATCTTTCGGGTTGGTAGTTAAAACGGGAACCAGAGACAGAAGCACTGCGGTCAAAATTACCAGGCTGCCAGCTGCAAACAGAGTGGCAATTTCCTTCATCTGAAGGCTTGGTGTCATTACAAGCGTGGGTTCCGAAGCTGAAAGGATGGTCTGCAGTACATTGGCACTGAGCGTTCCAAGACAGCAGGATCCTATGGCAGCCAGGAGAAAGATCATGACAGATTCCAGAAAGGTCTGGAGAAAGATGGTTCCCTTGGACTCTCCTAGACTGATAAGTACAGCCATTTCTCTTTGACGGCTTCTCATCCACATACATAGGATTAGAGAAACAATAACGGTTCCGGATAAAAGTGTGAAGGCCATCATAAGCTTTGTAATCCGAATGATTTGTTCCAGGGGAGCTTTCATCTGCTGGTATAGGACATCGGAGGATGTAACCTCTGCTTTTTCTCCGAACAGTTCCTGCAGCTCCTCAGCCAGAGCTTCTGTCTGTCCCGGCTGGTCGGTATAAACAATCAATTGATTGAATTGATCAGAATTAAATAGGGTAGTATAGGATTTTATATCGATAAAAATCTGGTTTTCAATGCGATACAAGGAATCCAGAGTATTATTCTGCTGGTGTTCGTTTCCAGAAAGAAACAGACCACAGACAGTTACAGTAATGGTTTTGCCATGCTCATTTTCCAAATGAATCTGATTTCCGATAGAAATGCCATTCACTGTAGCAAATGTTTCGTGTATGACCGCAGAGGAATCTAATTGCGGCTGAATCAGTGTTCCATCGGTCAGACGATAGTTCTGTGTGGCAAAAGGACCATCTTTTTCCAGATCATCATAAGCAGTTAAATGAATCTGTGAGTTTTCCGGTTTCTGAGAATCACTAGCTGTAATGGGCAGGAAATCGGAAAGATAAGCGGGACTTTCTGCCTGACGGTTTAGGAATGTAATATGGGGCAGCTGCTTTACGGCAGAAATATCCTGACTGGAAATCCGATCCCTATCCTGCGTGATTTCACAGACTGCTTTTGCCTTTGATTTTTTCTCTATAGAGATTTGAGTTGTCTGGCTGCATGGAGGATCATGACAGTGCCAAGAATCATACTGTTTACCAGAAGAAGAATCAAAAACAATAACGCAGTTTTTGTCCGCTTACGAAACAGATATAAGAAGGCTCGTTGATAAAATGGCATGGCAGGCTCCCTCCTGACTTATTCGTAACGGATCAAGAAAATCTGCTCGGCTAAAATCGCTCCGGATTCGTCTGTTTCGCCATAGACAGCGACAGATGTTTCTTTTTTGATATCCGCGGCACTTGCAGTTTCCAATGTAAGTGCTCCAGTAGATTGGCTGATGCGGGCAAGCTGGAAGGTACAGTTTTCCAGATAGTTTACAGTAAGGAGATTTTCAGCGTTTTCGGAGTCAGCGGCCATGATGGCAGCCCCGGCATCCGTTACTGAGAGCGGGTTAATGGTCAGCCCCGTATCAGAAAAGCAGTTACCTCACCAGAGGTAGTGGCAGAATCCAGTAATTCTTCTGCACTGGCAGGCACATTGTTTGGATGTGTTTCCGAGGATTCCTGTTGAGCTTGTTCTGTTTGGGGCTCAGATACAGCACTGGTCTGCTGCATTTCGGTTTCTGCCTTAACAGGCTGATTCTGAGGTTTACCCTGACACCCAGCCAATGAGAAAATACATAAGAGAGTTGCGAATCCTACTGTTATTTTTGTGTGTTTCATGTGATATCCACCTTTCTGTTATTTCTATAAGGCTTGAAATGCCCATAGATTACTAATTTGATGTTCCAGTATTTGATAATCCCAGAGCTGATTGCTTCGCTCTTTACTGTTGGGATCCTTTATGATAAATTTCCATCCTTGAGTCCTGTTATGACAATGAAATGACCAGTTGTTGTAAAATCACCGGGACGCATACTGCAGATGATCGGCTGCCCAGATGACAGGGCGTTTTCCCTTGCGGATCGGGAGAGGGTCAATTCTTCTCCGATAATGCCGAAATGGGCTGCACCATCGCTCATCAGAGACCAACTGGTGCCTGAATCAGGAGCATAATATCCTTGCTGTTCTGCATAACTGGCTATTGTATAGGGGGTAATGGTGTTTTTGCCGGTTAGCCCAGCAATCACCATAGACAGGCAAGTAGGACCGCATCCATTTACCGCTATCACATCGTCCCCATAGAATGCGTATCCCCATCGTGGATCGTATTGCAGAAGGAGCGGATAGGTTCCAGGTTCTATATCATCGATGGTATCAGAGAAAACCTCTCCTTTTTTATTGGGATACTCCAATACAAAGTCCAGCATATCCAGATTTTTGGATAACATTTCAAGGAGTTCTGAGGGGGACTCCTGAAGGTGCTCTATAATGTCCTGTATTTTTGGATCCTGTTTTTCAATGTCTGTAAGGTTTGCAGTAGATCCGCATCCATAGAATTTTTCATCGGGGGTGTCGGATTCACTGCCATTTCCATCCGCCGCCATGACCATACAGTCAGAATCTTAACTAGGTGGTGGAGCAGATCGGTTCTTGTAAAAAAGACGGACAGCACATATGCTGATAACCGAAATAAGTGACAGACCTAATATTATGCGGTGGGTGTTTCGATTATGGGATTTTCTCCGCCGTTTTCGAGGTCGTTGTTGAGATTCCAATTGAGTTCCTCCTTTGTTGTTTGTTGCATACCATTTTATTCAAAAACTTATCTAAAACTCATCTAAGAAAAAGAAAGATTTTGATGGATTTTTAGAGGACTTTTAGAGATTTTCTTTGCTATATTTGATATACTGAACCGTGAAAAGAAAGGATGATTCATCGTGAAGATACTTATATTGGAAGATGATATAGAGCTGAGTTTAGCAATGAAGCAGGAACTACTGAAAAATGATTATATGGTGGATTGCTGCCACGATGGGGAAACAGGGCTTCTCTATGCACTAAATACAGAATTTGGATATGATCTGGCGATTGTTGATCGGATGTTGCCGGTTATTGATGGTCTAACGATTATTAAAGCTATGCGTAAAAAAGGAATTTCGATTCCAGTAATCATTATTACAGGGATGTCCTCTATTGATGATAGGATTGATGGTTTGGATGGAGGGGCAGATGATTATCTGGTCAAGCCGTTTTATATCCGTGAACTATTGGCAAGAGTACGGGCTTTGACCAGGAGACCTCATGAAATGAAAGAGCAGGATATTCTTATGTATCAGGATTTAAGGCTGGAACGATCCAACCGGAAACTTCAGGCTAATGGAAAAGAGATCCTGTTGACAGCGAAGGAAACGGAACTTTTGTACACTTTGCTCAAATTACCGGAAACTCTTCTGACAAGAGAACAACTGGTTCTAAAAGTCTGGGGAACTGATTCGGATATTGAACCTGGGAATGTAGATAACTATATTTCCTTTCTTAGAAAGCGGTTAAAGGAATTGAACAGCATATGTGAAATAAAAACCATTTACGGAAGCGGATACCAGTTGAGGTGCAGCCTATGCTAAAACAATTATTTCGAAAACTGTATTTAGTTTTTGTCGTGACGATTATGGCGATTGTTACAGGGGTGATTGGATTTTCCTTTTCTAATCATGTAAAAGCAAGCGAGGCGGCACAGGTCACTCTTTTACAGAGAATGACATCCCTAATCGTCAGCCAGCTGGAGGAAGAAGGAGCGGATCCCGAAGAAGTTCTTTCTGCTTATGAGAAGGATATGTCTATAACATCGAAATTAACCGATGCATATGGAGAACTTCTCTACGAGAGTGGAACTGGTTTAGAGGATATTGAGGGGCAGCTAAACAATGTGGAAATGCAGATCATTACTTATTCGAAAGAAGGAGAAGACGGTCAGGCAGAACTTCCGGCTTCAGAGGGAGTGGCTGAGGTGGAGGGCAACCATCATGAGAGATATCTGCTCAACCTGACGCATTTTACTTCTGGAGATGATAAAAAGCATTCATTGACGTTGGTTTATGAGCAGACTCCCATATTTCAGATGTTTTTGGAACAATTGCCGATGTATCTTGCTGTTTGGATCCTGACTTTACTTTGCGTTAGCTTAGTCAGCCGATTTTTGCTGAAGAAAGCCTTTGAGCCAACGGAACGTATGATGCAGAGCCAGAAAGAATTTATTGCTTCTGCTTCCCATGAACTAAAAGCACCTTTGGCTGTGATTGTGGCAAATGTAGAGAATATGCAGCATGAAGCACAAAACGAAGGGCTTCAGGGGAATTTAAAAGTTATTGATTCGGAGTGTATGCGTATGTCACGTTTAATTAAGGATATGCTTCTTCTAGCGTCATCTGATGCGGAAAAATGGACGATCCATACTTCTGAGGTCAATGTGGATACACTGCTGATTTCTTTGTATGAAGCCTATGAACTGCGGTGTATGAAAAAGAAGATAAAATTGGTTTTGGATCTGGGAGAAAATCTGTTTCCAACTATTACGACAGATCAAGAGCGGCTGTTCCAGCTGCTTAGTATCTATCTGGATAATGCACTACATTATAGTCCAGAGGGAAAAGAAATTCAGATCCGGGTGGATGTGTCTTTAAAAGAATTGACATTTTGGATTGTAGATCATGGAATTGGTGTGGAAGAAAAGGACAAACCGTTTATTTTTGATCGATTCTATTGTGCAGATCAGTCACATACAGATAAATCACATTTTGGGCTGGGGTTGAGTATTGCAAAGGAACTGGCCAGAATATTGTATGGAAAGATTGGTATGGAAGATACGCCAGGAGGAGGAGCTTCCTTCTTTTTCACATTGTCTTTGAAATGAGAAAAAAGAAATATATTTCCTGTGATTTGCAAATTGCAGACGGAACAGTGAAATTGCTGCTACAAACAGGTGACAGTGATCCACAAATCCTTTTTGATGAAGATAGTTCATATTCCGATACGATTGAACTACCTGCTGCCAGCAACTACATTGTCATTGAATCAGAAAACTTCACAGGAACCGTAAATCTGACTATTAAATAAAAGAAAGGCAAATACCATGAAAAACAAAATATTAAGTATCATTTCACTTATCACTATCTTTATCCCGATTACCATGTTGTTTGTGTGGAAGCCGACTTCTCCTAGTGCCACCGTAATTGCGATTGGTTACTGCATTTTTATTGCGGTTAGCTTTTGCTACGCACTGTTCCTGTTCACAAAGATGCACCTGCGGAATATTTACACAAAAATCGGTCTGGGTGTCAATGTTCTTTATTTGATTGGAATATTGGCTCTGGTTGTGCTTCCTCGCTTAATCTAAATAGTCTGATTTGAATAAAATATATAAAATCTGCCGGACGACGGCAAAAGAAAAAGCCGTCGTACAGTAGATACATTTCCACGCGCCTATGGAGCGGCGGCTTTGAGAAAATCAGAGCCGCCGTTTCTTTTTATTTTTAAGACAATGCTCATGCAATCAGGAGGGCGGCATATAGGAGGATACCGCCATGTCAATT
>ENA-OQCK01000610-OQCK01000610.1-human-gut-metagenome-genome-assembly--contig:-NODE-610-length-17816-cov-3.875629_pt1 | contig 17816 bp, 15 predicted proteins | sample MGYA00242498_ERZ504578 | MGnify/ENA primary metagenome ERZ504578 (study PRJEB26092, sample SAMD00036229) | human gut metagenome | host: Homo sapiens | study: EMG produced TPA metagenomics assembly of...
TCTTTTTTCTACCTTTGCTCCGCGAAGATAGGCTGCACCTCAGCAGAATACAAATTAAATTTGTTTCTACATTCGGTTTGCACTATCTTTGTGGCTTGAAATATTGTTCTTTGGATACAAAGGTATAAAAAAAGAGGATTACGCGATGAAGATACAAATTATTAATGGCCCGAATATAAATCTGTTGGGTAAGCGTGAACCTTCCATATATGGAAGCGTTACATTTGAAGATTATTTGGCTGAACTTCGCAAAAGATACACTGACGTGGAGATCGACTATTTTCAATCGAATATTGAGGGAGAGATGATTGACTGCATACAGCAGGTAGGATTTGACGTGGACGGGATTATTCTGAATGCGGGTGCTTATACGCATACTTCCATTGCTTTGCAGGATGCTATTCGCTCTGTGACGTCTCCGGTTATCGAGGTGCATATCTCCAATGTACATAGTCGTGAGTCTTTCCGGCATGTGTCGATGATTGCTTGTGCCTGCAAAGGGGTGATTTGCGGCTTTGGACTGAACTCATATAGGTTGGCGCTGGAGGCATTGTTAGAAAATAAATAAGGTATAATATATAATAGGTAGAAAGACTATGTTATTGAAACAGACTAAGATTGTGGCTTCTATTTCGGATAGACGTTGTGATGTGGATTTTATAAAACAGCTCTTTGAAGCTGGAATGAATGTGGTGCGTATGAATACTGCGCACGCCAGCCGTGAAGGTTTTGAAGCTCTGATTGCAAATGTACGTACGTGTCCAATCGTATTGCGATTCTAATGGATACGAAAGGACCGGAAGTCCGTACGACTGCCAATGCAGAACCGATTCCATATAAAATAGGTGAGAAAGTAAAGATTGTAGGTAATCCGGAACTTGAAACTACCCGTGAGTGTATTGCTGTTTCATATCCCAATTTCGTACACGATTTGAATATCGGTGGTACGATTTTGATTGACGATGGTGATCTGGAACTGGAAGTCATTGATAAAACCGCTGATTATTTGCTTTGTGAAGTGAAGAACGAAGCTACTTTGGGAAGCCGTAAGAGCGTGAATGTTCCGGGTGTTCGTATCAATCTTCCTTCCTTGACGGAAAAAGACCGTAACAATATCCTTTATGCTATCGAAAAGGATATTGATTTTATCGCTCACTCTTTCGTGCGCAATCGTCAGGATGTACTTGATATTCGTGCGATTCTGGATGCTCATAATAGTGACATTAAGATTATTGCCAAGATTGAAAATCAGGAAGGCGTAGATAATATTGATGAGATACTGGAAGTAGCCGACGGCGTTATGGTTGCCCGTGGTGATTTAGGTATTGAGGTCCCTCAGGAACGCATTCCGGGAATCCAGCGTGTGCTGATTCGTAAATGTATCCTGGCAAAGAAGCCGGTGATCGTTGCTACGCAAATGTTGCATACGATGATTAACAATCCTCGTCCTACTCGTGCGGAAGTTACTGACATTGCCAATGCAATTTATTATCGTACGGACGCTTTGATGTTGAGTGGTGAAACTGCTTATGGTAAGTATCCGGTGGATGCGGTGAAAACAATGACTAAGATTGCGGCTCAGGCTGAAAAAGATAAACTGGAAGAAAATGATATTCGTATCCCGTTGGATGAAAACAGTAATGATGTTACGGCTTTCCTTGCCAAGCAGGCTGTAAAAGCTACATCTAAGTTAAAGATACGTGCGATCATTACCGACAGTTATAGCGGACGTACAGCACGCAATCTGGCTGCTTTCCGTGGCAAGTATCCGGTATTGGCTATTTGTTATAAGGAAAAGACGATGCGGCATCTGGCTCTTTCTTATGGTGTGGAAGCGATCTATATGCCGGAACTCGCAAACGGGCAGGAATACTATTTTGCAGCCCTGCGCCGCCTGTTGAAAGAAGGACGTTTGCAGCCAACGGATATGGTAGGCTATTTGAGCAGTGGTAAAGAAGGTACGCAAACTTCCTTCCTCGAAATAAATGTGGTGGAGGATGCGTTGAAGCATGCGGAAGATACCGTATTGCCTAATAATAACCGTTATCTGTAAAAAGAACAGGCTGTATGCAAGAGACTGAATCTATTGACGAATATATTCTGCAACATATTGATCCCGAAAGCGATTATTTGAAAGCGCTGTATCGGGATACGCACGTAAAATTGCTTCGTCCCCGTATGGCTTCCGGGCATTTGCAGGGGCGGATGTTGAAGATGTTTGTGAAGATGATTCGGCCTCGGCAGATACTGGAGATCGGGACGTATAGCGGATATTCCGCTCTTTGTCTGGCAGAAGGTTTGTCGGAGGGTGGAATGTTGCATACCTTTGAAATAAATGATGAACAAGAGGACTTTACCCGTCCGTGGCTTGAAAAATCGCCATTTGCAGATAAAATCCGTTTCTATATAGGTGATGCCTTGGAACTTGTTCCCGATTTGGGCGTTACGTTTGATCTGGCTTTTATTGACGGTGATAAACGTAAATATATTGAGTATTACGAAATGACGTTGGCTCATCTTTCCGAAGGAGGATATATGATAGCTGACAATACGTTGTGGGATGGTCATGTGTTGGAACAACCCCGTAATACGGATGCCCAGACCATCGGCATTAAGGCTTTTAATGATCTTGTAGCCAAAGATGAACGGGTGGAGAAAGTAATATTACCCTTACGTGATGGGTTAACGATTATAAGAAAAAAGTAAAGGAGTAGATTTATGGAAACAACTAGACAGAATAAGATATCCCGCTTGTTGCAGAAAGAACTGAGTGAGATATTCCTGTTGCAGACAAAGGCGATGCATGGGACGTTGGTATCGGTTAGCGCTGTGCGCATTAGTCCGGATATGAGTATTGCCCGTGTTTATCTCAGTGTTTTTCCTTCTGAGAAAGCAGAAGAAATGGTGAAGAATATCAATGATAATATGAAATCCATTCGTTATGAACTGGGTACTCGTGTTCGTTATCAGCTACGTATTATCCCTGAACTGAAGTTCTTTGTGGATGATTCGTTGGATTATATCGAGAAGATTGACTCATTGCTGAAATGAAATAATTCATTGCAGAGGTGAATTTCCCCTTCTATATAGCCCGGCGTTATCTTTTCGAAAAGAAACATAATGCTATTAATATCATATCCGGCATTTCTGTGTGCGGAGTGGCCCTTGCTACATTGGCGTTGGTCTGTACACTCTCTGTTTTTAACGGCTTTCAGGATATGGTGGCCAGCTTTTTCACCGCTTTCGATCCGCAGTTGAAAATTGTGGTTCGTGAAGGGAAGGTTTTTGACGGGCAAGATGAACGGATTCGCGCTGTTTGTGCGCTTCCCGAAGTGGCTGTATCTACAGAAACGCTCGAAGAGAATGCAATGGTACAGTATAAAGACCGTCAGACTATGGCTGTTTTGAAGGGTGTAGAAGATAACTTTGAGGAACTGACCGAGATTGACAGTATACTTTATGGAGCCGGTGAGTTTCTCTTGCATGATTCGATTGTGAATTACGGGATTATGGGAGTGGAACTCGTGGCCACTTTAGGTACAGGATTGGAGTTTGTCGATCCGCTCCAGGTTTATCTTCCCAAACGGAATGCCAAAGTAAATATGGCAAATCCCGGTGCTTCCTTTAAACGTGACTATCTTTATTCTCCCGGAGTGGTGTTTGTCGTGAATCAACAGCAGTATGATGGTAAATATATTCTTACCTCTCTTGATTTTATCCGACAACTGCTGGACTATACCACGGAGGTTTCTGCGATAGAGCTGAAATTAAAATCCGGTGCAAACGTCTCATCTGTACAATCTAAGATCGAAAAGATGTTGGGAGATGATTTTGTTGTTCAGGACCGTTATCAGCAGCAGGCGGATGTGTTCCGTATTATGGAAATTGAGAAACTGATCTCCTATCTATTTTTGACTTTTATCCTTATGATTGCCTGTTTTAATGTGATCGGTTCTCTTTCTATGCTGATACTGGATAAAAAGATGATGTTGTAACATTACGCAGTCTGGGGGCTAATGATAAACTTATTTCCCGGATATTCTTATTTGAGGGACGTCTTATTTCTCTTTTTGGGGCTATCTCTGGTATTATTCTCGGATTAATTTTATGTTTTATCCAGCAGAAATTTGGCGTAATTTCGCTAGGTGGAGGCGGTGGTACTTTTATCGTGGACGCCTACCCTGTCAGTGTTCATGCGTGGGATGTTGTGCTTGTCTTCATAACCGTTCTGACTGTCGGATTCCTTTCTGTGTGGTATCCGGTACGCTATTTGAGTAAAAGACTTTTATAGTCGGATGCGGAACTTCTATTGTGGAAACTTTCCTATATTTGAAAACTTTTAAAGCCTTATTATTTTTATAATTGATGATATACTTGTATATTTGACTCGATTTTGTTAATTGAAAAGTAATCTGTACAATAATTCGTGAGAGTGAAAAGTGAAGACATAAGCAAAATTGCAGATGGCGATGAAATGGTTTTTACCCGTTTCATGGAGCATTATTCTACGCGCTTATATTATTATGCTTATGGCTTGTTGGGACAGAAAGAAATGGCCGAGGAAGTAGTGAGTGATGTCTTTTTCGAGGTCTGGAAGAACAGGAAGGGTTGGTGCAGATTGAATATATGAATGCCTGGCTGCAAACAATCACCTATCGCAAATCAATCTCGTATTTAAGAAAAGAAACCGGGAAGAATGAACTTTCATTTGATGAAATTAGTGATTTCTCTTTTGAACCCGTGCAATCGCCCGATGAGGAAATTATAAGTAAGGAAGAGGTGGCAGAAATAAATAATGCTATTGAAAAACTCCCGCCCAAATGCAAGCATGTCTTTTTTCTGGCAAAGATAGAGGGGCTACCTTATATTAAAATAGCAGAGATGCTTGAAGTCTCTGTACAGACGGTGAATTATCACATCGCTTACGCAATAGAAGCGCTATCTAAAAGCTTGAAGATAGCTTCTCCAAAAAAGAAATAATCCGAAGGGGTTCGGAAGATTCTCTATTTTTTCTTCCCTAAAAAAACTACACGCTATTCTAAGGCACGTTCTATTTTTTTATGAAAAAACGAAAAAAAGTTCGTTTTTGACCTAAAGATTTCTTTTTAAGTTGCGACTATAATAATAGAACAACTTAAAAAAGAATATGAATTTGAAAGAATATAACCGTCTGACTGATTTATTTGGTAAACTGAATTCCCGGGAGAATACTGAGGATGAGTTTGCTGCTATGTCCGAAGGCGAGAAATTGAAATTCTTTTGGAAAGATTGCATGCCGGAAAAAATTGATGCATCTTCTATTATAGAGAAGACACAGCAAAAAATAAAACGTGATGCTATGAGACGCAGAAGAAATTACTTCTTGGTTGCTTCTGCTTCGATTGCCGCTTCTGTTCTGATTTGTATTTCAACTATATACTTCCTGAACCAGACCGGAGAGGAAAAGCAGAATTTTCAGGCAATGGTAGAGCAGATGGAGAACTCGGCAATCGATGAAGTGACTCTGATAACTTCCAAAGAACAATTGAATCTGGATGAAAATGCTTTTATTAAATATACGAAAGAAGGAAAGGTGGCTGTTAATTCACAAAAAGTGGAAGAAGAGAAAGAAGAGGGAGGAAAGGTTGCAGAGCTGGAAGAATACGACCAATTGTTGGTTCCGGCAGGAAAGCGTGCTAAGATAGAACTCTCTGATGGGACTTTGGTCACTGTGAATTCTCAGTCGAAAGTGATTTATCCACGTCGTTTTAAGGGAGAAACTCGTACAATATATGCCCAGGGAGAAGTTTTTTTGGAAGTAGCACACGATAAGAAACATCCGTTTATTGTAGAAGCCAACGGTTTTAATTTGCGTGTTTTGGGAACTAAGTTTAATATCTCAAATTATGAAGGTGAAGCTACGAACATTGTATTGGTAGAGGGCTCGGTAGAGGTGACTGATAAGAATGAGAAAAAAGCACAATTGGTTCCAAGTGATTTGCTAAATATTACCAACGGCAATATCGCTTATCAAAAGCAAGTGGATGTTACCGGATATATCAGTTGGGTGGATGGAATACTTATGCTGGAAGGAAATAATCTGTCTGAGATTACTAAAAAACTGAGTAAGTATTACGGTATATCCATTCAAATGTAATCCCGAAGTGGGCAAAGAAAAAGTTTATGGAAAACTGGATATCAAAGACAATATAGACGAGGTGCTTAAATGTATTCAGCAAACGCTTCCATTTGTTATTGTAAAAGAAGGAAAAAGTATATACTTAAATAAATAACCGTTTTAATTAATCTAAAAAATGAAAATACTTATGAAGGACAAATCTACGTAGTAATGACAAAAATCGGATAAATATGGCTGTATTTATCGATCGTAATTCCTTAGTTAAATCAATAAATCCAAAATTGTTAACCTAAAAAGAAATTTTTATGGTAAAGAAAGCTATTTTCCCTAATCTAAAGAAGAAAGTTAATCTTTTTTTGATAATTAACGCCTTTTTTATGATTCCTTGCTGTGCTTTGGCTGAAACAGTTGCTAAATGGGACTCAGAAAAAGACTTGTTCACAGTACAATCAAATAATGTGACCGTAAAAGATGTATTAAATTACATTGAAAAAAACAGTAAGTATATTTTTATTTATTCGGAGGGCGTTCAGAAAACGTTGACGGATAAAGTCTCTATTTCGGTTGATAATAAGAAGATCGATGTTATTTTAAGTGAGTTGAGTAAGAAAACGGGATTGAAATATAAGATTGTCGGGAGACAGATCACGATTTCTAGGCCGGAAGTGGAATCCCCTCAGCAAGATACAAGAAAAGGTGTAATGGCAACGGGTAACGTGAAAGATGATAAAGGTGAGCCATTGATTGGCGCCTCTGTTCTTGTGAAAGGAACTACTAACGGAACTATTACCGGGATAGACGGAGACTTTACACTGGCTAATGTCAAACAGGGCGATATCCTTGAAATCTCATTTTTGGGTTATAAAACTACCACTGTTACTTTCCAAGGTAGTAAAGTTAGTGTTATTTTGCATGAAGATTCAGAAACTCTTAGTGAGGTAGTTGTTGTGGGATTTGGTGTGCAAAAAAGGCATCTGTGGTAGGCTCTGTGGAATCTATCAAACCGGCAGAACTGAAAATACCGTCCAGTAGTTTGAGTAATGCTTTTGGTGGTCGTATTGCCGGTGTTATCACGATGCAGCAGAATGCTGAACCAGGTGCAGATGGGGCTAGCTTCTGGATTCGGGGTGCGGCTACCTTTAGTGGTACTACTAATCCGCTAATCTATATCGACGGTGTGGAATCGTCTACCGATGACATGAATGCTCTGCCGCCTGAGGCTATCGAAAACTTTTCTGTATTGAAGGATGCTTCAGCTACAGCATTGTATGGTGCCCGCGGTGCCAATGGGGTTATTCTGATTACTACCCGTTCGGGTAAGGATATGGAAAAGGCCAGAATTAATATCCGTATTGAGAATACATTCTCACAACCTACCCGTACACTGAAACTAGCGGACGCAGCTACTACGATGGAGACGAGAAACGCAGCGGTTTGGGCTAGGAACCCGGAAGCTATGGCTTTTTATACGCAGGAGAGAATAGACAATACTCGTAATCGAATTAATCCGTACTTGTATCCGGATGTGGACTGGGTGGATGTTCTGTTCAAGGATATGTCTATGAACCAAACAGCTAATATCAACGTAATGGGTGGTACAAGTAAAGTCGATTATTTCCTGAGTGCTACGTTGAATAATGATAATGGCCAATTGAAGCAGGATAAGAATAATTCATTTGACAATAATCTGCAAAATCTACGATATTCTATTCAGGGTAACATTGGCGCATGGCTGACTAAAACAACAAAAGCTACCATACGTCTTAATACACAGATTGAACAATATACCGGACCAACTACGAGCGTACCGGATCTTTATCAGTTTGCATTACGTGCACCGAGTATGTATTTCCTCCCTTACTATCCAAATACTATTAATGCCGATCATGTTCTTTTCGGTAATAGCTATGAAAATGCTTCTGAGGGTTCGGGATACCACATGAATCCGTATGCTGAGATGGTGAGAGGTAGACAGCATAGTGCAGCTTCTACTATCAACGCTAGTTTGGAATTGGAGCAGAAACTGGATTTTATCACAAAAGGATTAAGTTTAAAGCATTGATTAACTTTAAAAACTATTCGTACACATACTACAGTCGTACGTTTAATCCGTACTATTACAGATTGGATAGTGCAGACCCATTGGAATCTGGAGGATATGATTTCCAATATACATCTATGAATCAAGGTAGTACAGCATTGACTTTAGCCTCAAATGGCAGTTCGGGAGATCGCTATATGAATATTCAGGCATTACTGAATTACCAGCGTACGTTTGCCAACAAACATGATGTGGGAGCTCTGTTCGTTTACTTACAACGTGATTACAACGTTAATAATCCCGGTGACTATTATGCTACACTGCCACAGCGCAACCAAGGTATTGCCGGTCGTGTGACGTATGCTTACGACGGGAAATATCTGGCTGAAGCTAATTTTGGCTACAATGGTTCCGAGACTTTTCAGAAAGGCAGTCGTTTTGGTTTCTTTCCTTCTTTTGCAGTAGGTTATATGATTTCAAATGAAGAATTTTTTAAGCCACTTAATGGCATTTTTACTAGTTTGAAATTGCGCGCTTCTTATGGCTTAGTGGGTAATTCCGATATTGGCAGTGGTCGTTTCCCCTATCTAACTAAGGTAAATCTGAATGGTGGTGGTAGTTATCAGTTTGGCAAGAACTGGGATAACTCGGCATCTGGAACTTCAATCAGTACATACGGTGCTGATAATGTGACGTGGGAAATTGGTGAGAAATATGATATTGGGGTAGATATGACTTTATTCAAAGATTTGAATTTCACTATTGACTACTTTCGGGAGAATCGTAAGAATATCTTTTTGCAGCGCCAGACCATTTCAGTTGAAACCGGTATCACTGGTACGGCTCCTTATGGAAATTTGGGTCGTGTGAAGAACGAAGGTCTGGATATGTCGTTTAATTATAATCATTCATTCAATAAAGACTTTTTTATTTCGCGCGCGGTACATTTACGCTTGCCAAGAATGAGTATGTGGAAAGAGATGAACCTCCTTATGAATACAGTTATATGTCACAAGTGGGACAACCGTTGAACAATTATTATGCTACATAGCCGAAGGTTTGTTTCAGAGTGAAGATGAAATAGCTGATAGTCCAACGCAAGAGTTAGGGACTTATAAGACTCAGGTAGGTGATATCAAATACAAAGATTTAAATGGTGACGGTAAGATTGATGGTACCGACAAGACTTACATCGGTAATCCCAGTGTGCCACAGATTATTTACGGTTTTGGTGCTAGTATGCAATATAAGGGTTGGGATGCTTCGTTCTTCTTTCAGGGTGTTGCCAAACGGGATATTATGTTACAAGGTATCCATTCGTTCACTGGAAATACACACAACCTGATGCAATGGGTTGTTGATAATTACTGGAGAGAAGATGGTGCGAATCCAAGTGCTGAGTATCCTCGTCTGACCAACGGCTCGAACCCAAATACAACCGAGCCCTCTACTTATTGGCTTAAAGATGGATCATATATACGTTTGAAGAATGTGGAACTAGGTTATACATGGAAGTTTCTGCGTGCTTATGTTGCAGGTGCAAACTTGCTGACGTTTTCGAAGTTCAAGATTTGGGATCCGGAGCTGAATACCCAGAATGGACAGGCATATCCTACACAACGTACTGTAAGTGTTGGTTTGCAAATGACTTTTTAAACAATAATTATTATAATGACTTTAAATATTACGACGATTATGAGAATTAAAAATATATTCATGGCAACTTTGCTGGGCGTGATGCTGCATTCGTGCGAGTTTCTGGATGTGGTTCCCGATGATACTTCGACTCTAGACGATGCTTTTAAGACAGAAACTAATGCCGGCAACTTTATCTATGGTTGTTACAGCGTAATGCCTGCTTTCCTTGATTTTCGTAACAACGAAGCGTGGGCAACTACTCCCGAAATGATCGGTTCTCCGCATTGGACTTCAGAATGGTTCTATTATCTGATAGTGCAACGATGTAACTATAGTCCTGCGTATGGTGGTAGTGCTTTATGGAAGAATATGTATGATGGAATTCGTAACTGCTGGATTTTTCTCAATAACATAGATAAAACTGTGCCTGTGAAATGGACGCAAGAAGAATTTGAAAAAAATAAAAAACAATGGATTGGTGAAGCATATTTCCTAATAGGGTATTATCACCTTTGCCTAATGCAGGCATATGGCCAGTGGTGATATCAGACAATTATTGGATTCGGATGCCCCAGCGGAAGAAATGATGCAGACTCGCCGTCCTTATGATGAATGCGTAGAAAGAGTTGCGGCTTTTTTTGATAAGGCGTTGGAATACCTGCCGGATTCATATAATGATTCTAACTTGGGACGGGCTACTAGTATAACTGCAGAAGCATTGAAAGCACGCTTGTTCCTCTATGCGGCAAGTCCCTTGTATAATGGTAATACTGATTATGCAGATTTTAAGAATAAAGCAGAGTTTGGTGGCGAGCAATTGATTTCTACCACCTACGACAAGGAAAAATGGAAAAAGGCTCTCGATCAGTATGAAAAGGCTATAACGAAAGCGGAATCTAAAAATTTTAGATTATATGAATATACCGGTAATACTAGTGGATTAACTGATTTTGATAAAGCTGTAGCCAATAGTCGCTATAAGATTGCTGCCGGTTGGGACTCTCCCGAATTAATCTGGCCGTATACTGGAAGAAAAGAAACCTTGGGTTATAGTAACGGCTTCAATTATCATGCCATCCTTCATGGTATTTCTAATGAAACTGTTCCTATTGGTGGACTGGGTACCACTTTGTGGACTGCTAGGCTTTATTTGACCAAGAATGGCAAAGAGATAGACAAAGACCCGAACTATGATTATACCAACTGCATGCAGGTGGATAACGACGAGGTGCTAAAACTTAACAAAAACCGTGAGCCGCGTTTCTATGCCGACTTGGGATATGACCGTGGACCATATGAAATCAGTAACGCGAATGGTCTTGATACTATTACTATCAAGATGAGGTTTCAGGGAAAAACAGGTAGTAGTTATTACAATCCCGAAGAAGCGCATGGTGCAAAAGATAATGCAAGCGACCAACTTTATGGGGGATATGCTATCAAGAAATTAGTAAATCCGAAAACTACAATTCAGGATGGTAACAATAATGTAGCAGCTTATCCGTTCCCTATTGTCCGTTTGGCTGAGTTGTATTTAGGATATGCTGAGGCATATGTTAATTACTATGGAAAACTGGATGGAAAGGGAGCGGAGTACTTTAATCTTATTCGCAAACGTGCCGGATTGGGTGGCATAGAGGAAACCCATCCGAATGCAACACCGGAAGAGTTAATAGAAGCAGTGCGTCGTGAGAAAACAGTAGAGTTCATGTTTGAAGGGCAAATGTTTTGGGATTACCGTCGTTGGAAGATTGCTAAAGAGGCATGGAGCGGAATGGAAGGTGGTATGCCTGCCTTGAATGTTTACGGTACAACAGCTGAAAGAATTTAATAAGGAAGTTAAGGCAGACATGATGCCATTCGTATTTAAAGAAGAAGGCTACCTCTATCCGATTCAGCAGGAATATTTGAACAAGAATCCGAAATTGGTACAGAATCCTAATTGGTAATTGAGTTGCCATAAACAGACATATACATATCACACTTTCCCTTAATTCCCTTATATAGGGGAAGTGTGATTTACTATACAAAACACAAAAAAACTGATATATAAATGATAAAAAATTATTTCCTGCTAGGAAGCTTATTATGTAGTATGGGTGCCTTTTCTCAGTCTACCGTATGGAAACATACCGGATGGGAAGCTCGCATTTCAGACAAGGGCTATCTGGAACAGATTATCTTTAAGGATAAGAAAGGTAATGACACCATTCCTTTCTTTCGTTCTGGGCAAGGTAACTGTGGTCCTTCTTTTTATGCTGAAATCAGTGGCAAAGAAACTACCGCAGCTTGGATACCTGACGGATATCTTTCTTATCGGAGCACGATAGACCAGGTGGAGTGCCGTCTAACGTATCAGTCATGGAAAGGGCAGCCGGCTTTGAAAGTTACTCTTGAAAACAAAGGGAATGTACCTTTTCAACCGACAAAGGCGGGACTGAAATTGGGAATCGATACTTATATGGATAAGTATCCGGACTGGTTTGGAAAATATTTCCCAACGCTGATGCGCAATGAAAAGACGCATTTCTACGGTTATCTGCAAACCCCTGCAGGACACGCTTTGGGAATTGTATCGCCACAGCCTGTAGCTTCATGGAGTGTGGCTTACAATCTGGGTTATCAAGATCCACCTCCACATTGGTTTATGGGGCACCGGATAGAGTCATTAAATCTGGATTTGATGAATGCATTACCTTTGCCCGAACGCAATCCACAAGATTTGTGGATGCTGAAACAAGGGGAGATCAAGAGCTGGACTATTGTGCTCATGGATATAAATCCGTTGGGGGAATTTGAACACGTTATACATAAGGCGACTGGCATACCGATGATCTCTATTGATCGGACGACTTATGTTCCGGGAGAAACCGCATCTTTTGAAGTTCTGTCTGGTTCTAAAGATATCAAAGTGTTGGATGATAAAGGGCAGGAGTTGAAGGTCAATATCCGGACACAGGGAGAGGGAGTAAAGCAAGTGTCGTGTGTACTGCCGGATGTCGGGTTGTATACAGTACGTGTCAGGGACAATGGAAAAGAAACAGAAGGTATTCTTTCAGTACATCATGACTGGAAATGGACTATGGAACAGGCACGTCGGAATGCTTTGAAATATCACCAGAAAGCTACTTCACACATAGAAAGTTGGTATGGCTTCCATTCTTCTTTTATTGCTGCACAATATTTTCCGGATAAACAACTGGATAAAGTTTTACGTGATCGCTTTGATTATTTATTCGGCTTGTTACATGATCAACAAAAGATGGAGCCTAAGTACCACGCTTCACGCATACAGAATACTTCGGGGACAATAGGTTTGTTAGTAGACAAATATCAAGCTTATGGTGATATAGCCGACTTACAGAAGGCTTCTCGTTTGGCAGACTGGTTGATGAACAATTGGCAACGTGAAGATGGTGCCTATGTCAATCATCATATTATTTATACCAGCGTTATCTATGTAGCGAAAAGTATGCTGGAACTTACTTTGGTCGAACGTGAGTTAGGCAAGAAGAATACTGTATGGGCAGAGGCGGCGGAGCGCCATTATCAATCTGCCAAACGTGCTATCGACCAGTTGGTTGCTTCACAAGGTGACTTTGAAACAGAAGGAGAACTTACTTTTGAGGATGGAATGATTTCCTGTTCTGCACTTCAGATTGGAATGCTGGGATTGATGCAGAAAGACGAAAAGGTGCGTAAACATTATACAGACGCTATGTTACAAATTCTGGAGAGTCATGATTGTCTTACCCAACTGCGAGTTCCCGATGCCCGCCGGAGGGGTGGAACCATGCGTTATTGGGAAGCACAATATGACGTGCAGATGTTGCCGAATATGTTCAACTCTCCTCACGGTTGGAGCGGCTGGCGTGGTTACGCTACCTATTATGCTTATCTGCTGACAGGTGAAGAACGCTGGTTGAAAGAAACTTATAATGCGATGGGAGCTTTTTCTCATCTGATTGATTATCGTACAGGAAATATTCGCTGGGCATTTGTTGTAGATCCGTATCTGAAAGTAAAACAGGCTTGCAGTGCTGATACACATGTGACACAAGATTCATTGAGTTTTGGAAATCCACATCCTGAACTCTATGATACACGCGAATTTATTATAGGTGAACAATATGTGAATATGGTTAGTGATTGGCAGACAATTAATACACAGGATAACGATGTGCACGAAGTATTCAAGTGTATTGCTGAATCTATGCTTACTAACGCCTTTATTGTAGAACGTCCGGACGGCTCGGTTGTCGGATACAACTGTACTATTGAAAAGCAAGGAAATAAACTGAAGGTCAAAGCAAATGAAAAGCAAATAACTAATCTTCATTGTAACTTGAAGCATCCATTCACAGTCGTGTTTGATAAAGTAGATAAGGTGCTGGAGGCAAATTATTTGGGTTGGGCATTTGGAACGGATATCTATCAATAGAATAAAAGGATATATTTTATGAATTTCAAATTCCATATGGCGGTAGGGGAATTGCTCTGCTCATCTCAAGAGAGTTCGTACATAGTTTGATCGGCAGAATGGCTGAATTATGGTGGATAATAAATAAAGGCGTAGAAAGAGAACCAGTTCTCACTCTACGCCTTTGTTATTAGATAAATTATGAATTTACTTCACTTCCCAAGTATCATTAGTCATCAACAGCTCTTGGAAATTGTGGTATTTCTTTTTGCCTTTGATTTCTTCGATTTGTTCTGTAACTGCATCATTGTAGGTCGGAGCATCTACATCGCGGATTACACCGAGTGCAATCGGGAAGTCGGGACCTTCCATCAAGGCCAGTTTCAGTTGAAGTGTATTGTCCTGGCAGTGTGCATCGTGGATAAGAATATCTTTTTCTGTGATACCGTTTTCACCGAGTTTCACTACTTTCAGTCCGAAACCTTCCTGCATTAATCCGAATTCTTTGTTTTCACCGAACAACATCGGTTTACCATGTTCCAGATAGATCGCGTTCTTGGCACGTCCTTCTTTGGTTGCAACGCTGGCATGAGTTCCGTCGTTGAAAATAACACAGTTTTGCAGAACTTCGACAACCGAAGCACCTTTATGAGTGGCTGCTGCTTTCAATACTTCTACGGAAGCGGCACCGTCTACAGCGATACAGCGTGCAAAGAAACGTCCACGTGCGCCGAAAGCAAGTTCTGCCGGATGGAATGGGTCTTCTACTGTTCCGTAAGGAGATGATTTACTGACAAATCCACGTTCGGAAGTCGGTGAATATTGTCCCTTGGTCAAACCGTAAATGCGGTTGTTCAGCAGAATCATATTCAAGTCAATGTTACGGCGGACAGCGTGGATGAAGTGGTTACCACCGATTGCCAGGCCATCACCGTCACCGGAAATCTGCCAGATAGTCAAATTGGGATTAGCTACTTTGGCTCCTGTTGCAATAGCAGCTGCACGTCCGTGTATAGTGTGGAAGCCATACGTATTTACATAGTAAGGTAGACGGGAAGAACAACCGATACCCGAAATTACGGCAATATCATGCGGAGCTGTTCCCAATTCGGCCATAGCCTTATGCAGTGAATTCAGGAAAGCGTGGTCACCGCATCCCGGACACCAGCGGGGCTGGCCTGATTTATAATCTTGTACGGTATATACTTTATCGCTCATCTCTTATTCCTCCAATAATTTAGTAAATGCATCTATCAATTCTCTCGTAACGAAAGGCTGTCCTTTCACTTGGTTGAACTGGCTGATGTTCAGTCCGGGCACTTTCATGCGCAGGTAACCTGCAAATTGTCCCAAGTTCTGTTCAGCTACCACGATCTTTTTATATTTACGTAATACGTCAGCCGTGTTCTTCGGTAGCGGGTTGATGTATTGGAAGTGGGCGAAAGCCACTTTCTTTCCATGTTCGCGCATATAGTCCATAGCCAGACGGAGATGGCCGTAAGTACCACCCCAACCTACAATCAGCAAATCTGCATCTTTGTCGCCCAATACTTCGAGCTCGGGGATGTAGTCTGCAATTTTGTCCACTTTGGCTTGACGAAGGTGAACCATTTTATTGTGATTTTCCGGTTCGGTAGAGATTGCACCTGTTTCGTTACTCTTTTCAAGACCACCGATACGATGCATGAAGCCCTCTGTTCCCGGGATAGCCCAATAGCGTACACCAGTTTCTTCGTTACGTTGGTACGGGGTCCAGTTTCCTGCCATATCAGGAGTTACATACGGTGGATTGATAGCAGGATATTCATCCAAGTTAGGAAGTTTCCAGGCTGCAGAGCCGTTGGCTACAAAAGCATCAGTCAACAGTACAACCGGAGTCATGTGTTCCAAAGCGATTTTAGCTGCCATATATGCAGCATCAAAACAGTTGGTCGGTGATGTTGCAGCAATGACGGGCATCGGGCTTTCACCGTTACGTCCGTAGAGAGCTTGCAGTAAGTCGGTCTGTTCTGATTTCGTAGGAAGACCGGTAGACGGTCCGCCACGCTGTACGTTGACGATCACTAGTGGAAGTTCGCCGATAACGGCAAGGTTCATTGCCTCACTTTTCAGGCAGACGCCCGGGCCGGAAGTCGTAGTTACTGCCAGGGCACCGGCAAAAGCTGCACCGACAGCAGATGCACAACCTGCGATTTCGTCTTCGCACTGTACGGTTTTTACGCCCAGTGATTTATGTTTGGCTAATTCGTGCAGAATGTCAGTGGCCGGAGTGATAGGATAAGAACCCAAGTAGAGTTCCAAACCAGCTTTCTCGGCTGCAGCTATCAAGCCGTATGACGTTGCCTTATTACCATTAATATCTGTATAAAGTCCTTTGGATTTTGGAGCTTTGCTTTCGATCTTATAAGTAGAGACAGAAGCGTGAGTGTTGGCTCCGTAGTTGAAACCGTCGTTCAATACCTTGATGTTGGCTTCTGCAATTTCGGACTTTTTGGCGAATTTCTCGCGCAGCATTTTCTCGGCTGCTGCCAGGTTACGGTTGAACAACCAACAAACTAACCCCAGCGCGAACATATTTTTACAACGGAGAACGGATTTGTTGTCCAGCCCTGAATCCTTCAGGCTTTCTTTACACATGGAAGAAATAGGCACTTCAAGTACTTCTTGCTTAACACCCAATCTTCGAAAGGATTGTCAGTCTTGAATTGTGCCTTTTCTAAATCTCTGGCTTCGAATGAGTCGGAGTCGGTGATGATAAGTCCTTGCGGTTTACAGAATTTGATTTGTGTTTTTAGTGCGGAAGGATTCATTGCTACCAATACGTGACAACGGTCTCCGGGAGTGTAAACTTGCCCGCGCCGATGTGTACTTGAAACCGGAAACTCCGGTTAACGAACCTTGCGGAGCGCGGATGTCTGCCGGGTAATCGGGGAATGTACAGATGTCATTTCCTACCGTAGCCGACATGTTCGAGAAGATGTTGCCGGCCAGCTGCATGCCATCGCCGGAGTCGCCGGAGAAACGTACTACGACTTCCTCCAATTCTTTAACCATCATTTCGTCTGCCATAATTTTTATTACTATATTTAATTTAAAAACTATTTTTACTTTCAATTTGTGAGCGCAAAGGTCGGAAAGTTAATCGAATTATCAAAATAAATCAGTCTTTATTGTCCTATTGACGCTGAATATTTGAAGTGTCTGGAAGGAACCTTTTATTTTTATTCTTGTTAAATCAACAGAAACCGTTATCTTTGCAAGCAAATTTATAACGGCCTTGTAGTTCAACGGATAGAATAGAAGTTTCCTAAACTTTAGATAGGGGTTCGATTCCCCTCGAGGCTACTACAAAGAGGAATCTATAGGAAGTTGTGTTGTAGGCTTTCATGCTGTATCAAGTTTTAAGTTTTACAATAGCTTCTTTCAAGATTAACGTCTTATAGCTTATATTTGTTTTAATAATCAATAGAAAAAGGGGTTGTGTCAAAACGTTGGCACAACCTCTTTTATATTTTACAGTTCTGCTATATTTTCTTTTGGCTATGCTGCTTTTTCCTCATGCATTTGGCAACAAGTTGCTATATTCCAATTATATCGGG
>ENA-OQCK01000611-OQCK01000611.1-human-gut-metagenome-genome-assembly--contig:-NODE-611-length-17770-cov-2.709290_pt1 | contig 17770 bp, 31 predicted proteins | sample MGYA00242498_ERZ504578 | MGnify/ENA primary metagenome ERZ504578 (study PRJEB26092, sample SAMD00036229) | human gut metagenome | host: Homo sapiens | study: EMG produced TPA metagenomics assembly of...
ATACTGACGAATTCCAGGGATTTACCGTGGAACAGACCACCAGGGCCCACCTGGAAATCGGGGAAACCGCGGCAAAGGTGTCGGAGGAAACCGGAATTGACTATGTGATGTCAGCAGGGAGATTCCACACTGAGGGACATTACCCTCTGGAGACAGAGCTGCTGGCCCGGCAGAGGAAAAGCACAGGGCCGGGCTGTTGACGGGGAAATCATTTGTCCCTATTTTAAGGAGGGCGGGCGTTTTACCATCGGCAATGTGCACTATGTAAGTATGGAAATGAGCTGATACCTGCCGGGGAGACAGAATTTGCAGAGGATAAGACCTTTGGGTACCATTGCTCCAATCTAAAGGAATATGTGGAGGAAAAGACAGGGGGAAGATATCCGGCCCGGGAAGTGCTGGATGTTTCCCTGGAGGAGCTTCGCAGCCTGGATTATGCCTCCATTACAGATAAACTGCTGGCGCTCCATGATTTTGGGAAAATCGTGGTGAACGCAGTGGATGCCTGCGACCTGAAGGTGTTCTGCATTGCCCTTTATGACGCCATGAACCAGGGGCGCAGGTTTATGTTCCGCACAGCCGCAGGCTTTGTGAAGGAATTCGGGGCCATCCGTGAGAGACCCCTTCTGTCCAGGGAAGAGATGGTGCAGGAAAACTGCGGTACAGGCGGAATCATAGTGGTGGGATCCCATACAAAAAAAACAACCAGCCAGCTGGAGGCTTTAAAAACCGTTGAGGGAATCAGGTTCATTGAGTTTAATTCCGATTTGGTCCTGGACGAGGAAAAATTCCAGGAGGAAATCAGTTCTGTGATAAGCCAGGAAGAGGAGCTGATTGGCCGTGGGGTGACGGTCGCCGTATATACCAGGAGGAAGCTGCTGTCCCTGGAACATGACAGTCCTGAGGAGGCATTGGTGCGGTCGGTCAGGATTTCCGACGCAGTCCAGTCACTGGTGGGCAGGCTGAAGGTGAGGCCGGCATTTGTGGTGGCTAAGGGCGGCATCACCTCCAGCGATGTGGGAACCAAGGCTTTGCAGGTAAAGCGTGCAGCGGTCCTGGGACAGATCCGCCCCGGCATACCGGTATGGCGCACAGGTCCGGAGAGCCGTTTTCCGGGAACGCCTTATATCATATTCCCCGGTAATGTGGGGGAAGTGGAGAGCTTAAGGAGGCGGTGGAGATATTGTTGGGGTAAATCCTGCATTGGCCCCCGGTTTCCTGGCTGAAGTACAATTTTTGTGGTGTGGGAGACAAAGATAAGCTATAATAGGGAGTACAGAGGACTTCATATATTAGAAACAGAATGCTGTTTTGGCAGGGAAATTGTGCCGGAACAGCATTGTATTGAAAAAAATGCAATTTCCCGGACAGAGGATTTTATCTGTGGGAAGCTGAATTGACATATTGGCAGAAACGTGCAGAACCGGATATTTGTAGAAAAAGTACCGCGTATATCCTGTGTATGTATGGCATGAGAGCATTGGTATTTGCATCCGAAGAGTCTGAAACTGAAGACCGGAGAATCTGGAAACCGAGGTATGGGACATGGCGAAACCGTTTGAATTTAATATAAAGAAGCTATATGCGGATTTACGGCCTTCGGAACAGAAGGTGGCGGACTATTATCTGGGATATGCGGGACAGTTGGAGGAGCTTTCCCTGGTTCCCATGGCAAAGGCAGCGGGAGTCAGCCAGCCCACGGTCATGAGATTTGTGAAGGCCTGGGTTTCGGGGGCTTCCGGGAATTTAAGTATGCGGTGCTGAAGGCAGCCTCCGGCAGAGGCAATATGGAAGCGGATGCAAAGGCGGACAGCCGGGCGGACGGGTCCGGCGGGGCTGTGCCGCCTCCTCTGGTCTGCGGTTATGGCATATCAGAGGAGGACAGGCCGGAGGAGGTTCCGGGCCAGGTGATTACCAGGACGATTTCCTATCTGGACGATGCGCTTAAACATATTTCACCTTCGGAAATCATCAAAGCCGCCGGGATGATTTGCAGCGCCGGACAGGTGGCTGTATATTATGTGGAAAACTCAGCCACGGTTGCCAATGACCTGGTGACTAAGCTTCTGTATCTGGGGATTAACTGTGTGACCTATAACGACGTCTATCTTCAGCAGATCAGCGCAGGAAACTTGGGGAGCAGGATGTGGCAATCGGTATTTCGTACTCAGGTACATCAAAGAGCACAGTGGATGTGATGAAGCTTGCAAAGCGGAAGGGAGCTTCCACCATTGTGCTGACGAATTACGATGATGTGCTGATTGGAAAATATGCGGATATCATGTTGTGCACCGGCAACCGGCAGCAGCTCTACGGCAATGCCATTTTCTCCAGGACATCCCAGATTGCGGTGGTAGATATGATTTACACAGGATCATTCTCCGGGACTATCCAAAATACACCAAAAAGCTGGACGAAAGCAGCCGTATTGTGCGGAACCAGACGTACTAGAGCGGGTCTGCTGCTCCATCAGGCAGTGCCGGGCGGACAGAAAGGTTTGTAGAAAATCTACAAGCCTTCTTTTTTTGCGCCGGAACGGGTTTACACGGGCTTTACACAAGAATTACAGGAATTTTGTTGAGTTTACGTCTGCCGTTGTGTTTTAATTTGACTGTCCGTTAGGGACAAACGAGTAACGGCACAATTACAGCAAGGGGCAATTTTTGAAAGGAGCATATTATATGCTGGAACTGAACAAAATCAGGAAATCTTACGATGGGGTTACAATTTTAGATAACATCAGCCTGTCTATTGAGAGTGGAGAAATTCTGTCCATTCTGGGACCATCCGGCTGCGGCAAGACAACGCTTCTTAACCTGATTCTGGGTATTACAGATGCAGACAGCGGTGAAATATGGTTTGAAGGCCGCAACATCACCCGGGTTCCCATGGAGGAACGGGGATTCAACATTGTGTTTCAGGATTACGCACTGTTCCCTAATTTAAATGTATATAAAAATATTACCTACGGACTGCGGAACAAACCTGACATTTCCACCGGACAGGAGGTGCAGGAGCTCATTGATCTTCTGGGGCTGGGGGAACATCTGGCCAAGGGAATTGACCAGCTCTCCGGCGGCCAGCAGCAGCGTGTGGCCCTGGCCAGAACCATGGTGATGAAGCCAGGATACTCCTGTTAGATGAGCCGTTAAGCGCTCTGGACGGTGTGATTAAAGAGTCCATCAAGGAGAAGATCAAGGAAATTGCCAGGGAGTTTAAGCTGACAACCATTATTGTAACCCATGACCCGGAGGAGGCGCTGACCTTGTCGGACAAGGTGCTGATTGTCAATGAGGGGAACATTGCCCAGTTCGGCAGGCCGGAGGAAATCATAGGACAGCCGCAGACAGCTTTGTTAAGAATTTCATTTTAAATCAGCTTGAGGTGAAGAGAAATAATATTTTCACTCTGTTCAGCCGGGAAATGACACGGAGCAGCAGTCAGAGAATCAGCTGCACAGCATGAAAGCGTGAGGACAAAGAAATCTATGATAAAGACTAAAGAGAGGGAGCTCAAACAGATTTACGCAATGGTAGTCATTGTTTTCCTGGTATTTCTTCTGATTCCCATTGTACTGCTTCTGGGAAAATCCTTTGAAGGAGGAGGAAGCGTCAGCCTTGAGACTACGCGGATGTGGCGGGAGGAAAGGGATTTGCGGCTGCCTTTGGCCGGAGCATCTTTGTATCCTGTGTCAGTGCAGTGCTGACCACGGCGTTGGCTTTTGTGCTGGCCTATACCATACATTATACCAATGTGCCGGGAGGCCTAAAAAAATTCATACGCCTGGCGGCAGTGGTACCCATGCTTCTTCCCACCATTACATACGGATTTGCCATTATCTATTCCTTTGGCAGGCAGGGGTTTATCACAGGAATGATAGGGCATCAGATGTTTGAGATTTACGGCTTTTGCGGACTGCTTCTGGGATATGTTATCTACACGCTGCCTATCTCATTTATGCTGATACTGAACACCATGAGTTTTATTGATAAGAAGTTCATGATTGTCTCAAGGATTATGGGGACAGCCCGTTAAAGACTTTTTTGGCAACGGTTATCAGGCCTCTGCTCGGCACCCTGGCCGCTTCCTTCGTTCAATGCTTTTTTCTGTGTTTTACGGATTTTGGGATACCGGCTTCTGTAGGCGGACAGTATGATGTGGTGGCAACAGTGCTCTACAATGAAATGCTGGGTAGTGTACCGGATTTTAACAGAGGGGCTGTGGTGGCTATGTTTATGCTGGTTCCGTCGGTGGTGAGCATTTCCCTGCTCCATTTTCTGGAACGGTTTAATATACGCTACAGCAAGGTCTCCGGCATAGAGCTGAGAAAGGAGAATCCGCGACATATGCTGCGGGGCGGCGTCCGTACTCATTCTGGCTTCGGTACTGTGTATATTTGCGGTGATTTTCGTAGTGCCTATGGTGGAGGAATGGCCCTACAGGAGGCAGTTTACCACGGAGCATATAAAAACTGTGTTTACGGATTCCAGACTGCTTTCTGTGTATAAGAACTCCATCCTGGTATCCATTTTTACGGCGCTCACCGGTTCACTGGTGGCATACGCAGCTGCGCTGGCCACGGCACGCAGCCAGTTAAGCAGCCGGCTTAAATCTGTTATTGAGAGCATTGCCCTGGTCACGAACACCATTCCGGGCATGGTAATCGGTATTGCGTTTTTATTTACATTTTCCGGGACGCCCATTCAGAATACCTTTTTCATCATAGTGATTTGTAATGTGGTGCATTTCTTTTCCACCCCCTATCTGATGATGAAGAGCTCCCTGGCAAAGATGAATGCGTCCTGGGAGACCACAGCCCTTTTAATGGGGGACAGCTGGCTTAAGACCATTGTCCGCGTGGTGACGCCCAATGCGGTAAGCACCCTTCTGGAAGTGTTCAGCTATTATTTTGTCAATGCCATGGTGACTGTCAGCGCTGTTATTTTCATAGCAGGAGCCAGGACCATGGTCATTACCACGAAAATTAAGGAACTGCAGTATTACACAAAGTTTAATGAGATTTTTGTGCTGTCACTGCTGATTCTCATAACGAACCTGGCGGCAAAGGGACTGTTCGGATATCTGGCAGGAGGCCGCTGCAAAAACAAAAGGAGAAAAACAATCATGAAGAATTGGAAAAAAGCTGCTGTCATGGGATGTCTGGCCGCTGTTCTGGCTGCGGCTGCGCCGTAACCGGCTGTCAAAAGAAAGAAGCCCAGGTCATTATCTACTCCAACGCAGATGACGAAGCCGTGGAGGCAATGAAGCATGCTCTGGACGGAAACGGATACGGGGGAAAATATTTATTCCAGACCTTTGGCACCTCGGAGCTGGGAGGCAAATTGCTGGCAGAAGGGACGGATATCGAGCTGACCTGGTGACCATGAGTTCCTTCTATCTGGAGAGCGCCCAGGAACAGAATCACATGTTCCTTGATTTGACTTTTGACGCAAAGCCCCTGGAGAAATATCCGGCCTACTACAGCCCGGTTACCAGACAGGAGGGAGCTATTATTCTTAACACTGAGATGATGAAGGAACATCAGCTTCCAACGCCGTCCAGTATTAAAGATCTGGTAAATCCCGCGTACGCTGATTTGATTTCCGTTACAGATATAAAGAGTTCTTCCACTGCGTGGCTTTTAATGCAGGCCATTGTCAGCGAATACGGAGAGGACGGCGCAAAGGAGGTTCTCAGCGGAATCTATCAAAATGCAGGCCCCCATATTGAAAGCTCGGGCTCTGCACCCCTGAAAAAAGTACGTGCCGGCGAGGTGGCCGTCGGTTTCGGCCTGCGTCACCAGGCAGTTGCGGATAAGGCAGAAGGGCTTCCTGTTGATTATGTGGATCCCACCGAGGGAAATTTTTCTCTGACTGAGTCCGCGGCTGTCATTGACAAGGGAGATAAGACAAATAAGCTGGCCATGGAAATGGCGGAGTGTATTATCAAAAACGGCCGTCAGGAGCTGCTGACCACCTATCCCCTTCCAATCTATGAGGGTGAAGCCAGCAATTCAAAGAACCAGTCCGCTTATCCCAGGGTGTTTCCGGAAAAGCTGACCGTGGACTTGCTGAAAAAGCATCAGGAGCTGTCTGAAAGCTGCAAATAGGGAAAAAATCCTCCGGCAAAAAGGCTGCTAAGAGAGGCTGCGGGAAATAAAGTGAAGCATTAAAAATAGAGAAAGATAAGACAAGGAGAAAATTAGGTATGCCGAATTATAAACTGTTGACCCCGGGTCCGCTGACCACTACGGACACTGTAAAAAAAGAGATGATGTTTGACCACTGCACCTGGGATGAGGATTACAAAAAGATTACCCAGGAAATCCGCTCAGGCTGCTTAAGCTGGCCCGCGTTTCTGAAGATACCTATACCTGCGTGCTGATGCAGGGCAGCGGTACGTTTGGGGTGGAGTCTGTGCTTACCAGCTCTGTGGGGGCGGATGACAGGCTGCTGATTGCCTCAAACGGTGCGTATGGAGAACGTATGGCGGATATAGCAGAACATGCCGGTCTTTCTTATATTCTTTACAGCGAGACCTATGACCAGGTTCCGTCCGCGGATAAAATTCAGAAGCTGCTCAATGAGCATCCGGAGATTACCCATGTTTCCATGGTACACAGTGAGACCACATCGGGAATCCTGAATGACATTGCTTCTGTGGCAGGCGTGGTAAAGGCGTCAGGGCGCACTTTTATCGTGGACGCCATGTCCAGCTTCGGCGGCGTGGATATCCCGGCGGAAGAGCTGGGAATTGATTTTATCATAAGCAGCGCAAACAAATGCATCCAGGGTGTTCCGGGATTTTCCTTTATCATTTGCAGGCGGGACTGCCTGGCTGCATGTGAGGGAAAGGCTAAAAGCCTGTCCCTGGATTTATATGACCAGTGGAAGACAATGGAGAAGGACGGGAAATGGCGTTTTACCTCCCCAACCCATGTGGTTCTGGCATTTGCCAGGCAATGCGGGAGATGGAAGCAGAGGGCGGAATTGAGGCCAGACATCAGCGCTATACTTCCAATAACAGGCTGCTGATTGAGCTGATGGCTGAGATGGGGATTCGTCCTTATATTGACAGCCGGCATCAGGGACCAATCATTACCACCTTCTTCTACCCTAAAACCATGCGTTTTCTTTTGACGAGATGTATCACTATATCAAGGAGCGGGGATATGCCATTTATCCGGGAAAGGTGACGGATGCGGATACGTTCCGAATCGGCAATATTGGGGAAATCTACGAGGAAGATATCCGCAGGCTGTGTGCAATCATTGGTGAGTTCCTGAACAAAAAGATACAAAAGCGTGAAAAAAGCCATACAGCCTTTGATGCGGTGATATTTGACTGGGCAGGCACCACGGTGGACTATGGATGTTTTGCGCCGGTCCAGGCATTCATGGATGCGTTTGAGGAATTTGGAATTGTTCCCACCATGGACGAGGTCAGGGCTCCTATGGGAATGCTGAAAATTGACCATGTGCGCACCATGCTTCAGATGGAGCGCCTTACAGCGGAGTGGGAACGGATATACGGCCGTCCGTTTACAGAAGAGGATGTGTACCAGGTGTATCAGTTAAGCGAGAAGAAAATTCTGGAGAACGTTCCCAGGTTTACAGATGTAAAGCCTATGTAACTGAAACAGTGGAAACGCTTCGGGGGATGGGAATAAAAATCGGCTCCACAACCGGCTATACCGATGAGATGATGGAGATTGTTGCCGCGGCCGCAGCAACAAAGGGATATAAGCCGGACTGCTGGTTCAGCCCGGACTCCGTGGACCGCAAGGGCAGACCCAATCCCTATATGATATTCAGAAACATGCAGTTTCTGGGGCTGACGGATGTAAGACGGGTCATGAAAGTGGGCGATACGGTATCAGATATCAGAGAAGGTAAAAATGCAGGGCTGTTTACAGTTGGAGTAATTGAGGGAAGTTCTGCATGGGACTGTCCAGGGAGGAATTTAAGGCGCTTTCCCCAAAGGAAAAGGAAGAACGCAGCCGGAAGGTAAGGCAGATGTACTTGGAAGCCGGCGCGGACGCAGTGGTCACGGATATACGTGGCGTGCTGGAATATATTTAAAAGCTGCACTCTGCCGGCCGGCACAGGACAGTCCGCCTGAGGCGGACATGCACGGACGGAAAATATTCCTTCCGGAAAACGTACAGGGTGTGCTAATCCCGGGATTTTCTGCATATGATGTAAAAAAATCCTCAGGAGACTCATTTTGAAGGAGTATATTGAAGAACGTGCGGTAGCCATCGCCAATTACATCATAGACCACAATGCCACGGTAAGGCAGACGGCGAAGAAGTTTGGAATAAGCAAATCCACGGTACATAAGGATGTAACTGACAGGCTTGAGCACATCAATCCGACCTTGGCGGCCCAGGCCAGAATCGTGCTGGATGTGAATAAGTCAGAGCGCCATATCCGGGGAGGGCTGGCTACCAGGGAGAAGTACCAGCACAGGCTGGCAATCTGCAGCAAGCAGGAGGAGTAAGAACGTACGGGAGAGAAGCCTGCACCAGGCGGATAAGCCGCAAATGAGAAACCAACAGGAAAATGGAAAACCGCAGTTTTCAGATGGAAACAGTCTTATCTGAAAATTGCGGTTTTGGTATTTGATTCAGCCTATCTTCCCACGGAATCATACTCATCGCAGATTTCCACGGATGGAGCTTCTGTCATCAGCGACACGGCCACAATGGCAATGCAGGCCACGATGAAGGCGGGAAGCAGTTCATAGATGTTCCAGGCGCCGCCTAAGGGGCGCACGCCGTATTTCCATACAAACACCATGACGCTCCGGAAATCATGCCTGCCAGGGCGCCCTTCAGATTGCTGCGCTTCCAGAACAGGGCAAAGAGCATCACCGGCCCGAAGGACGCGCCGAAACCGGCCCAGGCAAAGGATACAATGGTAAATACGGAGCTGTCGGGATTCCAGGCCAGAAGGATGGCTACCAGGGCAATGCCAACCACGGTGATACGGGCCGCTGTCATGGACGCTTTTGTGTCCATTAATCTTCAGGAATCCTGGAGCAGGTTCTGGGACACGCCTGACGCGGCTGTCAGCAGCTGGGAGTCGGCCGTGGACATGGTACAGGCCAGGATTCCTGCCAGCACCACTCCTGCCACAACAGACAGCAGGATTCCGTGGCGTCCCAGCAAATCCGCCAGACGGATGATTACGGTCTCGGATTCAGAGCTGGATGAGAACATGGGAATCCCTCCTGCCACAGAGGCGCCGTTTCCGATGATGCCGATCAGGATGGCTACAAACATGGAGATGACAACCCAAATGGAGGCAATACGCCGTGACGTCTTAAGCTTATCCTCATGGCTGATGGCATGAAGCGAAGAAGGATATGGGGCATTCCAAAATACCCCAATCCCCATGCCATGGTAGACAGTATGGTTATAATACCATAAGGGGACGCTGTGTTGTCAGCCATGTTGTGGACATGGGTCATGCTCAGGTATCCTGCCAGGGAACGGGCGTTGTCAGCCACGGCATTCCAGCCGCCTGCGACATGGATGCCAAAGAATACAATGATAACCAGCGCAATGCTCATGACAATACTCTGAATCAGGTCCGTGGTGGACACTGCCATAAACCCTCCCAGGACTGTGTATCCGATGATGACCACAGCGCCTGCGATCATTGCCACATGGTAATTTACGCCGAACAGGCTGTTGAACAGGGTTCCCACCGCCTTAAAGCCCGACGCGGTATAGGGAATAAAGAAAATCAGGATTACGATGGCGGCAATGCACATCAGTATGTTCCTGTCATCCCGGTAGCGGCGGGAGAAAAAGTCGGGTATGGTGATGGCCCCGCATGCAACGGAATAACGGCGCAGGCGCCTGGCAACAATCAGCCAGTTGAGATATGTACCCACGGCCAGACCAATGGCGGTCCAGCCGCATCCGCGATGCCGGTCAGGTATGCAACTCCCGGCAGGCCCATGAGAAGCCAGCTGCTCATATCCGAAGCCTCGGCGCTCATGGCAGTTACCAGTGCGCCCAGTTTGCGGCCTCCCAGATAGAATTCGTCGGCAGAATCACCGCCGCCCTTTTTGCTGAAATAAAAACCTACATATACATGCCGCCAGATACACGGTGATGGCTGCCAGGATTCCTATTTGTCCAGTACTCATTTTACCCTCCTGTTATGTGTTCCTTTGCGGAAAACCGACATAATGCTGACATTATAGCATGAGGATGAGGAGAACGCAATACAGAACGAAGTATAGACTACATACTAGACTAATTATTATAAAATGTGAATAAAACAACGTATTTATAAGAAAAAATATAAGACGATAATTGAAATATATATGAGAAAAGATATTTAGACATATAGAGAACGCAGTCCCGGCCGTTTAAGGCCGGGCCGGAGATGGGACTGAATATGGTGATGGCAGCGGCAGTATAGCAGTAAGGTACTGCCGCAATCATCCCCGCCCGGGCAGGAAATGGCTCAGGAACGCGGGCATGACTGAGGCGCTGTACCTGCGCAGGAATATTCGCCGGCGCACAGACACCAGTCGTATAACAGGCGCGTTCGGACAGGGCGTAAAGCTTGACCATTTCATTGACGCTGGTTTCTGCGTTCAGCTCCCCGGATTCCTGGCCCTGGGCGATGATCCTGCGGAGCAGTTTATAGTAGGTGCGGTTGTGATCCAGCAGGTGCTTTTCACCGGTGGTGACCAGCTGAGTGGAGAGCAGGCGGGCCAGAAGGTCCAGGGATATGCTGTTCTCAATCATGCCGAAGAGCTCGCTGTTTAGAAAGAGAAGTTTGTCCATGGCTGACATCTTGGGCGTAAGAGTATCCATGAGTTCTTCGTATTTTTCATCAAAGAGCAGGCTCAGGGTACTGAGGAGAGCATCCTTTCCGTCGAAATAGTGGTAAAATGAGCCTTGGATGTCTGGGAGAGCTCAATGATTTCCTCCACCGTGGTATCTTCATATCCCTGTTCATAAAACAGCTTCCATGCTGCGTTTACAATCTTCCCCCGGGTGTTACGGGCATTTTTCTTGGTCATGTATGCACATCTCCTTGTGTTCGTTTATTCCTATTTTATAACTTAACACAGTTTTGCTGGTTTCGCAATGCGCCTGAGGGCGTTTATGCATGTATGAATTCCGGCCGAGGTTATGGCTGATATGCAGGAATTGTATAGTATATTTGCAGGGAACCCATTGATTTTGAGGATTAATACGATTATAATTGTGTTCAAAATACATCTTATATCTACCCGAATGGAGGAACAGACTATGGAAAAGAAAGACCTGGACTGGGGAAATATCGGATTTTCCTATATGCCGACGGACAAGCGCTATGTGGCGAATTATAAAGACGGAGCATGGGACGGGGGAGCGATGACCTCTGACCCCAATGTGGTGATTAATGAATGCGCGGGCATCCTTCAGTACTGCCAGGAGATTTTTGAGGGACTTAAGGCTTATACCACTGAGGATGGAAGCATTGTCACATTCCGTCCTGACCTGAATGCGGAGCGTATGATGGATTCCGCCAGGAGGCTGGAGATGCCTCCCTTCCCCAAGGAGAGATTTCTGGAGGCAGTGGACCAGGTGGTGAAGGCCAACGCAGCATGGGTACCTCCATTCGGAAGCGGAGCCACCCTTTACCTCAGGCCCTATATGTTTGCCTCAGGTCCTGTCATCGGTGTTAAGCTTCCCAGGAGTATCAGTTCAGGCTTTTTGGAACGCCTGTAGGGCTTATTTTAAGGGAGGAGCAAAACCTCTGACCCTTTGCGTCAGCGACTTTGACCGGGCGGCGCCCAACGGCACCGGCCACGTAAAGGCCGGACTGAACTACGCCATGAGCCTTCACGCTTCTGTCACAGCCCATGCAGCGGGATATGACGAGAACGTGTTCCTGGATCCCGGTACCAGGACCTATATTGAGGAGACGGGGGAGCCAATTTCCTGTTTGTCACAAAGGACGGCGAGGTGGTGACGCCTAAGTCTGATTCCATCCTCCCATCCATTACCAGGCGCTCCCTTGTGCACGTGCAGAGCATTATCTGGGCCTTAAGGTGACCCAGAGGCCTGTGAAGCTTTCTGAACTGGGCGATTTCGCAGAGTGCGGACTGTGCGGAACAGCAGCCGTTATCTCCCTGTGGGCAAGATTGTGGACCATGGAAGGGAAATCTGCTTCCCAAGCGGCATGGACGCCATGGGACCTGTTACAAAGAAGCTGTATGATACTCTTACAGGCATTCAGATGGGAACCATCGAAGCGCCTGAGGGATGGATTCGGAAAATCGTATAACAGCGGTTTGGGTATTATAAGGTCTGAATATGCGCAAACATGCGTTTAAACGCATATTCAGGGCCTCCCGAATATATTGATAGTAATTGTATCATATATTCCGGGAGGTTTTAACATGAAAGGAACTATTAAGGGTAAAGTGTACCTTGGGCTCATGATGCTGTTTGCCATGACTCTGTGGCTGGCCGGCTGCTCCGCGTCTAAGGACAGCGGGGATAAGGTCAGGGACCTGGATTTCTCAGTGGTGGGTGATATGGATGTGCCGGATGAGCTTAAGAATCTGATTGCCGAGAAACAGCAGCAGCCGTTTAAGCTCACATACAGCGATGAGCAGAATCTGTACATAGCGGTGGGATACGGCGTACAGTCTACAGGCGGCTACAGCATCAGCGTCAATGAGCTCTATCTGACCGACAACTCCATTGTGGTCAATACAGAGTTAAAGGGCCCCGAAAAGGGGGAGAATGCCGGTACGGAACAGTCATTTCCATATATTGTAATCAGGACAGAGTATCTGGAAAATCCTGTGGTATTCCAGTAGCATAACCGGGCCGGGGGGAGGCAAAAGCCTGAAAAGAGGTATGAAACAGGGCGCAAACTGTAAAAAGCTCTTTTTAATTTGAATATCATATGCTATACTATACGATATTTAATCTTTTTAGGAAAATGTCGTATTACCGTAGCGTTGTATTAACTTGTTAAAGAAAGGCTGGAGTAAATATGATATTCAAGGACATATGGCTTGACATAAAGGCCGTACAGGAACGTGACCCCGCTGCCCGCAATGCCCTGGAGGTACTTCTTCTGTACCAGGGAGTCCATGCCCTTATATGGCACCGGTTTGCCACTGGTTCTATAAGCACAGGATGTTTTTTGTTGCCAGGCTGATTTCCCAGATTGCCAGGTTTTTTACCCTCATCGAGATTCACCCCGGCGCCCAGCTGGCCACGGCATCCTGATTGACCATGGATGCGGAGTGGTTATCGGCGAGACCACGGTTGTGGGAGATAACTGTACCATTTACCAGGGAGTTACCCTGGGCGGCGTGGGAACCAAGAAAGGCAAACGCCATCCCACTCTGGGCAATAATGTGATGGTAGGCGCGGGCGCCAAGATTCTGGGCGCTTTTGAGGTGGGCGATAACTGCTCCATTGCGGCCAATGCCGTTCTGCTGAAGCCGCTGGAGGATAATGTGACCGCTGTGGGCATACCTGCCCGTCCAATCAAAAAGGATGGCGTTACCATACCAAAGGTAAAGAAAAGCCTGACGCTGGAGGAATACGAGACAATGAAACGGCGGATGGAGCAGATGGAGAAGGAGATTGAATTCCTTAAGGGCGCCTTAAAAGATGCCCGGACATGAGCCCGGCTGACGGCCCAATCCGGAAAAATAACCTACCCAGGAGAAGACACACGGCACATGAAGCAGGAAGCACCCCATGTAAATATAGAGCGGAGCATCATAAAACAGTTCCGCAGGGAAATATGGCGCCCCTTTGTGAAGGGGCTTCAGGATTATGAGATGATAAAAGACGGCGACAAGGTGGCTGTCTGCATATCCGGCGGAAAGGATTCCATGCTTCTGCCAAATGCCTCCAGCAGTTAAAGCGGCAGAGCCAGACGGATTTTGAGCTGGAGTTCATTGTCATGGACCCCGGATACAATCCGGACAACAGGAAGCTGATTGAAGATAATGCAGCCCTCATGAATATACCGGTGCGTATCTTTGATTCGGATATATTTGACATTGTGGTGGATGTGGAGCAGTCCCCCTGCTACCTGTGCGCCAGAATGAGAAGAGGGTATCTGTACGCCCACGCCAGGGAACTGGGATGCAATAAGATAGCGCTGGGACACCATTTTGACGACGTGATTGAGACCATTCTTATGGGAATCCTTTACGGAGGCAGATTAATACCATGATGCCCAAGCTTCACAGCACGAATTTCCAGGGCATGGAGTTAATCCGCCCCCTGTACTATGTAAAGGAAGAAGATATACTGGCCTGGAAGGATTACAACGGCCTGCATTTCCTGCAATGTGCCTGCCGGTTTACGGAGCGGATTGCGAAGGAACAGGCTGCAAGAGGGATGGCAGGGGAGGCGTCTGATATCGTGCACACCTCCAAGCGCCAGGAGATGAAGGAGCTCATCCGATCCCTCAGAAAGACCAGCCCCTTCATAGACGCCAATATCATGAAAAGCGTGGAGAACATTAATCTGGACGCCTGCCTTGGCTATGTGAAGGACGGGGTGCGCCGCCGCTTCATGGACGAATACGATGAAAGATAGAAAAAGAGCATAAATCACCTGCTGTCCGCATAGATTTTTCTAAAAGATTATGAGAGATGGCAGGTGTTTTTTATGGAATTGATAAAGAAGCAGATACATATGAACCTATGGAAGGGAAACGTGACCACACAGATTACCCTGGACGATGACTTTATTGTACCGGATACCCTGGATGATATGGAGCAGGTCATGCTGGACACCGGCGAAATACAGATTGAGACAGTGAAGAACCAGGGTGATAAGGTGGCGGTAAAGGGAAAGCTGGAATTCCAGGTGCTGTACCGGAAGGAGAGCGGCGGGCTCCAGACCCTGGGCGGCAATATTCCCTTTGAGGAGATGGTCAATGTCCAGGGCCTGGAGGAAAAGGATTACGTGGGGCTTAACTGGATGCTGGAAGATCTTAACACGGATATGATTAATTCCAGGAAGCTGGGAGTCCAGGCCATCATTACTCTTCAGGTGCGGGTGGAGACCCTGAGGGACGTGGAAGCTGCTGTGGATGTGGACATAGAAAGTAACAGCCGTCCCGCGGGGGCCGGCATGTCTGACACGGACGGAGCGGGAAAGGTGCAGGTGGAGACGCTTAAGCGCACGGCCAATGCGGCTGCCATTGCTGTAAGGCGCAAGGATACATACCGGATTAAGGAGGAACTTAGCTTACCGGAGGCAAGCCCAACATAGGCCGGCTGTTATGGCGGGAGATGAAGCTGCGGGATGTGACCGTGAAACCATTGGACGGCAGGCTCCACCTGGACGGCGAACTCAGTGTTTTTGTTATTTACGGGGCAGAGGATGAAAATATGCCTGTCCAGTGGCTGGAGGAGACCATCCCATTTTCAGGGGACATGGAAATGAGCGATGTGAAGGAGGACCAGATCCCCATGGTGACAGTGCGCCTGGCCCATAAAGATATTGAAGCCAAGCCTGACTATGACGGGGAAATGCGGGAAATGGACGTGGACGCGGTGCTGGAGCTGGATATTAAGCTCTATGAGGAGGAGGAGGTGGAGCTTTTAAGCGATATGTACTCCAACAGCCGGGAGATAGAGCTGAACCGTTCAGATGCCTGTTTTGACCAGATTCTGACCAGGAATGTGTGCAAATCCAAGGTGGCGGAGAAGCTGAGTCTGCCCCAGGCTGAACGGATTCTCCAGATCTGCCATAACGAGGGGACCATCAAGCTGGATGATGTGGAAATCGGGGATGACTGCCTGGAGATTGACGGTGTGCTGGAAGTGACTCTTTTATATCTTACCAGCGACGACACATCGCCGGTTCAGTCCTCTGTGGAGCAGGTGCCCTTCCGCTGCGTGGCGGAGGCCAGAGGAATCCGGGAGGACAGCGTATACCAGCTGGATGCGGGACTGGAACAGTTAAGCGCCGTGATGATGGGCGGGGACATGGTGGAAGTGAAGGCCGTGATTGCCCTGGATTTTCTGGTGCTGCAGCCGGTGTGTGAACCGGTGATTACAGGGGCAGCCATCCATCCCATGGATTTGCAGAAGCTTCAGGAGCTGCCGGGAATCGTGGGATACATCGTGCAGCCGGAAGACAGTCTGTGGGAAATCGCGAAAAAATTCCATACAACCGTGGGCAATATCATATCCACCAACGAACTGGCGGACGATCAGGTGAAACAGGGACAGAGGCTGCTGCTGGTGAAAGAGATTGCCCAGGGACTGTAATGGAGGATCCTGCCGGAAGAGGCCGGACGGCTTTGGGAAAATGAAGTCCGGAAGGTGAAAGAGATCTGGAAATAAGACGGCTTCCAGGTCTTTTTCCTGTGATGCAAAAAAACTGTTATAGAACCCGGTTTTATGGTATACTATCTAGAGTTAAACGAAAAGAAGGTGCTATGCTATGGAATTGGAATTTAAGCCGGTGGTGGCCGGGGATATAGACAGGCTTCGGCCTTTTTATGGGATGAGGCCCAATAAAACATGTGACAGCGTGTTTCTGGACAGTTTTTTGTGGAAGGACTATTACCATGTACAGTGCGCGGTGAGCGAGGGAAGGGCTGCTTTGTGGCTTATGGAAAAGGACGGCCGGGTTTCAACCGCCATGCCTCTGTGCAGGGAGGAGGACCTGCCTTACTTCTTTCAGCAGATGGTGGATTATTTTTCGGAGGTGCTTCACAAGCCCTTCTATATCTCCCTGGCCGATGAGGAAGCGGTACAGTACCTGAATCTGGACCCGGCCCTCTTTGAGGTGGAAGAGCAGGTGGATTTAAAGGACTATCTCTACAGCGGCGAGGAGCTGAGAAAGCTGGAAGGAAGAAGTTCGTCAAGAAGAGAAACCATCTTAACGGCTTTAAGCGCATGTATGAAGGCAGGTATGAGTACAGGCGTCTGTGCTGTTCCGACCGGCATGAGGTGTGGCAGTTTATGGAGCGCTGGAGGCAGCACAGGGAGGAAGTGGGCGCCATGGAGCTGTCACTGGATTATGAGGTAGCGGGAATACACGATATACTTAAAAACTGTTCCAGCCTTTACGTGAGGATGGCCGGGGTATACATTGACGGACAGCTGGAGGCGTTTACTATTGGGAGCCTTAATGTACGGGAGAACATGGCTGTCATTCATATTGAGAAGGCCAACCCTGAAATCAGGGGACTGTACCAGTTTATCAACCAGCAGTTCCTGATAAATGAATTTCCCCAGGCTGAACTGGTGAACCGAGGATGATGTGGGGATGGAGGGTCTTAGAAAGGCCAAGATGAGCTATTATCCCATTGGATTTGCGAGAAAATATATGGTGAGGGAACGATGATCCGGTATTTGGAGAAAAGTGAGTTCGGGGCGTGCAGGCCCCTTTGGCAGGAAGCGTTCCCGGAGGATTCCCGGGAATTTGCAGACTATTATTTTGATAAAAGCTATGTCAGAGCGCCGTATTGGTGAAGGAGGACGACACGGGACGTATCGTAACCATGGCCCACATGAACCATACAGGGTTAATGTGGGTAAGAAGATGTGGAAGCTGGATTATATCGTTGGCGTGGCAACGGCTGCCGACAGCCGCCACCGCGGACATATGAGGGATGTGCTCATGAGGATGCTGGGAGACATGCACCAGGACAGAAAGCCCTTCTGCTACCTTATGCCGGCCTCGCCGGATATTTACAGGCCCTTTGGGTTCCGGTATATATTTGACCAGCCGCGGTACAGGCTGGGACCTGAGG
>ENA-OQCK01000612-OQCK01000612.1-human-gut-metagenome-genome-assembly--contig:-NODE-612-length-17747-cov-14.236322_pt1 | contig 17747 bp, 19 predicted proteins | sample MGYA00242498_ERZ504578 | MGnify/ENA primary metagenome ERZ504578 (study PRJEB26092, sample SAMD00036229) | human gut metagenome | host: Homo sapiens | study: EMG produced TPA metagenomics assembly of...
TGCTATAATGCAGAAAAGCATAAAATTCTGGTTTTCTAAGCGGAACGATACCGCATCTTTTATTCTTATAGCATATCGGAAGATCTCTATGCTTTGATTTCAATCTAAAACAGCAGAGAGGTTTGAGCGAAAGATGAAAACCTGTATGGTACGAAAAGGATTCAGATCCCGACCCCGCAGTTTGTGATTTTTTACAATGGAAGTCAGGAACAGCCGGATCGAAAAATTTTAAGATTGTCTGATGCGTATTGCGTCAAAGAAGAACATCCGGCATTGGAGCTGACTGCGGTGATGCTGAACATTAACCGCGGGCATAATGAGAAGTTAAAGGAAATGTGCAAATCTCTGAAGGATTACTCGGAATATACTGAAAGAGTGCGGGAGTACGCCCAGGTAAAGCCGGTGGAAGAAGCAGTGGAACAGGCAATCAGTGAGTGTATTCAGGAAGGGATTCTTTCAGAGTTTTTGAAACAAAACAGAGCGGAGGCGAAACAAGTGAGTATTTATGAATATGATGAGGAAAAGCATATGCGGCAGGAGCGGGAAGCGTCCTGGGAAGAGGGCAGAGAAGAGGGGATAGAAGAAGGAATTAAAAAGGGAAAACAGGAGCTTTTAGAAAGGCTGATTCAAAAGAAGCTGGTAAAAGGAAAGTCAATTTCTGAGATTGCAGAGGAGCTGGAAGAAGAGGAAGAGGTCATTGCAGAGATGATACAAAAATCTGTTCGGGCGAGAAAATGATTACACTTCTGACTTGTCATTCGTATGGATTCAGAGAGTGATGTAAAATCTTCATAGAAGATCATGTGTCGGGAAACACGGAATTCTATGGAAGATTTTTATTTTTACATTCGATTTAAATGTATTCCAGTTTTTCGAAATAGTGCATTAAAATATCCGGACAATTTTCGACTCCCAGTGCGGAGGTATCCAGAATCATATGATAGTCATTTACATCACCCCAGGTTTTTCCTGTATGTTCATAATAATAAGAAGCACGCTGTTCATCAGTCTTATCGATTTTCTCTTTTGCATCCTCGTAGGAAAGGTCTTCCAGCTTCATAATGCGTTTGATACGGTCTTCTTTATCAGCACATACGAAAATATTCAGAACATTCATGCGGTCTTTTAAAATATCAGAAGCGCACCGTCCGAGAATGATACATGGTTTTTCGGCAAGATTACGGATGGCTTCTGCCTCGGAGTCATACATGCGGTCATTGACCTGCTGTTCAATATAGGCACGGTCATAGACAGGAATGTCCAGTCTTTTGGAAAGTTCATCTGCAATGATACTTGCACCGGTTCCGAAACGACGGCTCATGGTGATTACTAATTTCATATGAATTCCTCCTTTGTATTTGTCAGAATTTATGCGTTGACAGAATCTGTGATTTTTGTGCACAGTTCCTGCAGTTGTTCCATTTGAGAATCATGCAGTGCTGATTTTACAGCGAAGTTTTCTGTCAGAAGTGTCATGTTTTTCAGTTCTGCAAGCTTTGCTTCCATCAGTTTTGCGGACTGCGGAGCCCAGCTTCCGTTTCCTAAAACAGCTACGGTGCGCCCCTGTACCATCAAAGCTTTCATATCTTCCAGATAGTTTGCCATCAGAGGATAAATTCCATTGTTGTAGGTTGGTGCGGCAAGTACAAGATGGCTGTATTTGAAACTGTCAGAAATCAGCTCAGATACATGTGTTTTGGAAATATTGTGGATCTTGATATTTGTGATTCCGGCATCAGCGAGCATGGCAGCCAGAACATTGACCATATTTTCTGTATTGCCATACATGGAAGCATAGGCAATCATAACACCCTTTGTCTCTGCTTCATATTTGCTCCAGATATCGTATTTTTCCAGAATATAGGAGAGGTTACTTCTCCATACAGGTCCGTGGAGAGGGCAGATCATCTGAATATCCAATGCAGCTGCTTTTTTCAGGACATTCTGTACCTGAATCCCATATTTTCCGACAATATTTGTGTAATAGCGGCGGGCTTCGTCCAGATAATCACGGTCGAAATCCATCTCATCGTTGAAGATCACTCCGTCCAGTGCTCCGAAAGTACCGAATGCATCGGCAGAGAACAAAACTTTATCGGTCTCATCGTAAGTCATCATAGCTTCCGGCCAGTGCACCATTGGCGCCATCACAAAGTGAAGTGTGTGTTTTCCGCAGGAGAATGTCTCGCCTTCTTTGATGATGATCTTTTTATCTCCAAGATCCATGCCGTAGAACTGATCGATCATCGGAAATGTTTTGGCGTTTCCGATCAGCTTCATATCCGGATAACGCAGGTGCAGATCCTCGATCAAAGCGCAATGATCCGGTTCCATGTGATTGATCACAAGGTAATCCAGAGTACGCCCGTTCAAAACAGCCGCGATATTTTCCAGAAACTGTCTGCCTACAGCGTTGTCTACCGTATCGAAAAGGACTGTCTTTTCATCCAGCAGCAGATAAGAGTTGTAGGAAACTCCTTTCTGAATCGGAAAAATGTTTTCAAATAATTCCAGTCTTCTGTCATTGCTTCCGACCCAGTATAAATCTTCGGTTACTTTTCTGACACAATGCATGTTAAAGTTCCTCCTTTATTTTCACTATGATTCTGTCAATCTATAGAAGTTCACATATTAACGTCTATATTTTAACATATTGAGATAAATTCGCAAGGCGGGTATGGGTTTTTGTGCAAAAAAATGACAGTTCCTTATAAAATCCTTAGAATTCGCTCTTAAAGTAAAGCTGTACAAAGAGAAGGGAGAATCATTTTATGGAAGAAATAATTTTGGAAACAAAAGAACTATGCAAGCAGTATCACAAACAGACTGTGCTGAAAAATATCAATATGAGAATTCCGAAAGGGTGTGTATACGGGCTTTTGGGAGCAAATGGCGCAGGAAAATCGACATTGATGAAAATATTGTGCGGGATGACGCGGGCAGATGCCGGGGAAGTATTTTTTGACGGAAAAATATGGAGTCGAAAGTGCATAGAACGGATTGGGGCTTTGATCGAGCTGCCTCCTGTTTATGAAAATTTAAGTGCAGTGGATAATCTGAAAGTGCGGACATGGACGCTTGGGATTTCAGATGCCCGGATCCTGGAGGTACTTGATATTGTGGATCTGAAAAATACGGGGAAAAAGCAGGTGGGAAAGTTTTCCATGGGAATGAAGCAGCGGCTGGGAATTGCGGTGGCATTGTTAAATGATCCGGATTTTCTGATTCTGGACGAACCAGCGAACGGACTGGATCCGTTTGGAATCCGTCAGCTTCGGGAAATGCTGGTTTCTTTTGCAGAAAGTGGGATGACAGTACTTGTCTCCAGCCATATTTTAGGTGAAATCCAGCAAACGGCAGACTACATTGGAATCCTGGCAAATGGAGTATTGGGATATCAGGGGGGACAGCAGGAAAATCTGGAAGAACTGTTCACGGAAATTGTGAGCAGAAACAGGGGGTGAACGGATATGAGAGCATATATCAAGGCAGAGCTTCTGAAAAACAGACATTCCGAATGGGCAAGACTGATGGTTATTTTTCCAGCGATATCGATTTTATGTTCTGTATATTTCTCGTTTGGAAATGCAACATATTATCAGATGAATCAGTATAACTGGTGGTATATGTGTTTCCTTCCAATCCAGGTAATCGCAGGCAGTATTTTTATCTGCCGGAGGGAGAAACGTCTGAAGTACAGAGCAGTGCAGATGCTTCCTGTATCAGCAGGGAAGATCTGGATAGCAAAGGTTGTCAGCTGCATTGGGCAGATCATTGTAAGTACAGGAATGATCGCAGCGGCGGTGGCCGGAATCAGTTTGGTTTTGAAACAATTATTTACAGGAGGAAATCTGTTTTCCCCGATTACTGTGGCAGCAGCATGGGGACTGTTAGTCTGCGCGATATGCTGGCAGATTCCTTTGTGGATGTTTTGTTATCAAAAGACGGGGATGGTCCTGACCTTTTTACTTGGGATGGGAGCGAATTCGATTCTTTCGACTGTTTGGACAACAGGATCCAGATGGTGGATGAATCCGTTTGCAATTTTGCCAAGCTGATGTGTCCGGTTCTTCAAATACTGCCAAACGGACTTCCGGCAGTGCCGGAAAGTGTCATGTTTACGCCGCAGGTACTGGAAAAGAGTGTGATCGTTCCGGGAATCTTACTCAGTATGGGATTATTTGCCCTGTTGACAGCTATGACAGCAAGATGGTATCAGAGGAGGATGGAAGTCGGATGGGAAAAATAAAAAAACTGGTGGGAAGTGAATTCCTAAAATTGAAAGGAACCTGGATTTTCTGGATCCATTTGGGAGTTCCTGTTGCAGGCGCGGGATTGTTTTTATTGTATGGAGTGGCTGCAAAAAGAGAATGGCAGAGTGTACTGGAATTTTATGCAGAAACACTCGCGATCGTGTACCCGTCTGTTTCTGCGATCATCTGTATGCAGTCTGTGATGCAGGAATTAAAGGCGGGAAATTTTCAAAATCTGCTGTGTGTGTCAACATTGCGCTGGAGCGCAGTGTTGAGAAAGATACTCACACTTTGGATTCTCGGATTGGCGGCATCACTGCTTGCTTTTTTACTCTTTGGAATGGGCGTCTGGGGAACGAAAGCTGCGTGGAATCTGTCGGTAAAAGAATATCTTATATGCGGGCTGATCTTGTGGATAACGCAGGCAGGAATCTATCTTCTGCACTTTTTTCTGGCAATGCGTTTCGGAAGTGGAGCCTGTCTGGCAGCAGGGGTGACGCAGAGTCTGATTGCGGCATTGCTCTTTACTGGATTAGGAGATGGACTCTGGATGTGGTTTCCATGTGGATGGAGTGGACATCTGCTGTTGTATTATGTAAAATGGAAAACAGAGAGCGAAGTGTTTAAAATGGCGGGAGAAATGCTGAAAGAACAGATCAGGACGGGCGTTCTCTCAATGGTGGGAATGACGATAACAGGGCTGATCCTCTGGTGTATCTGGATACAGCATCACGACAGGAAAAGCATTTCACAATGACAGGAAAGAGGAGTCAAAATGGCATGGATATTGGCGGTAGATGATGAAGAAGGGATTCGGAATCTGATTCAGAATGCATTGGAAAAAGATGGACATCGGGTGAGTGTATGTAAAAATACAGAGGTGATAAAGGAAAAGGATTTGATTCACTATGATCTGATTTTACTGGATATCATGATGCCGGGAACAGACGGCATCACCTGGTGCAAAAAGATCAGACGGTATGTGGACTGCCCGATTTTATTTCTGACAGCAAAAGCGGAGGAAAAAAGTATCATGGAAGGGCTTGGTTCCGGTGGAGATGATTATATCTGTAAGCCGTTTGGAATCGGAGAACTCCGGGCAAGGGTTGCGGCACATTTGCGAAGAGAAGCCAGAGAAAAAACACATGCAGTGGAAATTTCAGGAATACGTTTTGATCTGGCGGGAAAGAGTGTTCAGGTGGGGGAAGAGAAAATTCCTCTGACGAAAAGTGAATATGAGATCAGTGAGCTTCTGGCATTGAACCATGGACAGGTTTTTTCCAAAGAGAAAATTTTTGAGAGTGTATTTGGATATGAGAGAGAAAGTGACAGCTCCGCAATTACAGAGCATGTGAAAAATATTCGGGCAAAATTTGCCAGATATGGGAAGAAGAATATACAGACAGTGTGGGGGATCGGGTACAAGTGGGAGTAAGGCAAAAGAATATTTCAGGGATTTTCAGACGTTTTCTGTTTAGTTTTTTACTTGCAGGAGCAGCAACTATACTGGTTTTGGGAGTGGTTGTCCAGATTTTGACCATAAAGGCGGTGATACATCCCGCTAATTATGATGAACAGCAGTTGGAGCAAAAAAGGGAAGAGATTCAGACAGCAGAAAAAGTGGAGGAAAAAATGCTTCCATACGGAACCAGGTTTGGAGTGTTTGACAATTCAGGCAGGTGGCTTTACGGAACATTTACAGAATCAGAAAGAGAAGAAGTATGGAAAGCTGTTTTGGAAGAGAAAAATGAAATCAGAAGTGGATATCTGAAACGATTCCAGAGAGAAGAGGAAATCTGTCTGGTATCCTATCAGCTTCGTGTTCAATTTGGAAATCCGGCACTCAGAGAACGGTTTCCGCATGTTCTGGAATTACTTTTGCTGGCAGCGCTTTTGATTTTTTGTGCGGAAGTGATGTTTTTGATCCGATATTTCAGCCGGAAGATTAAACAAGAACTTCAAAAAATTGAATGGATGACAGAAAAAATTGAGCATCAGGATCTGGAATTTCCATGTCCGGATTCTCAGGTTCTTGAAATCAAAAAAATCCTGGAGACGTTCGGAAGAATGCGGGATACACTGAAAGAGTCTCTGATGAAGCAGTGGGAGCTTGAATCAGCCAGAAAAGAGCAGATGGGAGCGCTGGCACATGATCTGAAGACGCCTTTGACTGTGATCCGGGGGAACGTACAGCTGATGGGAGAGGCAGAGAGTCTGGAAGAAGCACAAAAGTACAGCCTTGCATTGGAACAGGAAATTCAGGGAATCGAAGAATATTTGCAGATTTTGCAGGAGATGATCTCCACAGGAGGTTATCAGATGTACAAAAAAGAGCAGGTGGACATACGAGAACTGACAGGACAATTCAGAGAGCGGATCGAAGCGGCGGCTGCCGGGAAGAAGCAAACGATTCAGTTTGAATGTGAAAATCTTCCAAAGTGGATTTGTGTCAATGAGAAACTGTTGATACGGTCCTGGGAAAATCTGGTATATAACGCAATCGAATATACGCCACAGGGAGGAATGATACGAATCTGTATATCGGAGGGAAATGAACAACTGGAAATTTCCGTAGAGGATGAGGGGAGCGGATTTTCGGCGGAAGATCTGCAGTCTGCAAAAAAACTGTTTTATCAGGGAGACAAAAGCAGACATTCCAGGAAACATTACGGGATGGGCTTGTATCAGGCAGAGCAATTTGCAAAAGAAAACGGAGGAAGTCTTGCATTGGCCAACTCTACGAGGATGAAAGGAGCATGGGTAAGACTGCGGATTGCGAAAGAATCCCAGAAATAAGTAATTGCAAAAGTTTGAAAAACGATATAGAATACAAACGAAATCTAATATGAAAAGAAAGGAAGACAGAAAGATGTTATTTGTACACTATCCGAAATGCACCACATGTAAACGTGCCAAAAAGTGGCTGGATGAGCATCAGATTTCTTATGAAGAACGAGATATCAAAGAGAATAACCCGTCACTGGAAGAGTTAAAAGAATGGTATCAGAGAAGCGGGCTTCCTCTTAAGCGCTTCTTTAATACAAGCGGGATGCTTTACAAAGAGATGAAGCTAAAAGATAAACTTCCGGAAATGAGCGAGGACGAACAGCTGGCACTGCTTGCTTCAGACGGAATGCTCGTAAAGCGTCCGATTGTTGTGACAAAAGAGAGCGTTCTTGTTGGGTTTAAAGAAGCACAGTGGGAAGAAGAGCTGTAATCGAAACAAAGAGTTCTGACAGGCAGGCAAAAAAAGGCTTGCCTGTTTTTTCATCTTGTGATATGTTAGAAACAGATTTGAAATGAAAGAGGTGGAAGGATGATTAATTTTTCTTGCAAGTAGAATGGAAAACAGCAGTGATTGTGCAGATACGCAATGATTGCGCCTTTTTGCAGGAAAGTTAAGAGTCTTGTTCACAGATATGGATCATTGGCCGCATACGTCTGATATGGGGATGGTTTGTGCTATGAGAAGCTGCAGGAATTGACTTTCTTGCAGCTTTTTTTGATGTTAGGAGGTAGGAGCAATGTCGATGATAAAAGTAGAAAATCTTACGTTTTCTTATCCGTCCAGTTATGATCCTATTTTTGAAAATGTGAGTTTTCAGATCGACACAGACTGGAAACTGGGATTTGTGGGGAGAAACGGCAGAGGAAAGACGACGTTTTTAAATCTTTTGATGGATCAGTATGAGTATCGGGGGAAAATTATAAAATCAGTCCGGTTTGATTATTTTCCGTATTTGGTAAAAGATACAAAAAAGTGGACGATGGAAGTACTGAATGAGGTGTGTCCGCAGGCAGAAGAGTGGCAGATACGGAAGGAACTTACGCTCTGGAAGTGGATGAAGAAGTGCTTTGGCGTCCTTTTGAGACGCTTTCCAACGGAGAACAGACGAAAGTCCTTCTTGCAGCACTGTTTTTGAATGAAGGACATTTTCTGTTGATCGATGAGCCGACCAATCATCTGGATACACATGGCAGACAGATTGTATCGGAGTATTTGAGAAAAAGGAAGGGATTTATTCTGGTGTCCCATGACAGGTGTTTCCTGGATGGTGTGTGGATCATATTTTATCCTTGAATCGAAGTAATATTGAAGTACAGAGCGGGACTTTTTCTGCGTTTCTTCAAAATTTTGAACAACAGCAGCGGTTGGAAGAAGCGCAGAATGCGTCTTTGAAAAAGGATATCCGAAGACTTTCGCAGTCAGCAAAACGTACACAAGGATGGTCAGACCGAGTGGAAGCCTCCAAAACCGGGGCTGCGGATAAAGGGTATATCGGGCATAAGTCTGCGAAGATGATGAAACGGGCCAAGTCGATCGAAGCGAGACAACAAAAGGCAATCGAGCAGAAGTCAGGCCTTTTGAAAACCAGGAAAGGCAGAAGAGTTAAAGCTGCTGCCCTTGCAATATCGTTCGGATACTCTGGTTACTTTTTCAGAGGTGTCAGTCTGTTATGAGAAAAATCCGGTAAGCTGTCCGGTGTCCTTTTCTATCCGTCGTGGAGAGCGGGTGGTATTAGAAGGAAGCAATGGAAGCGGCAAAAGCAGTCTGCTCAAATTCGTGGTGGGAGAAGCTTTGGAGCATACAGGGACGATCACGATGGGATCTGGACTTGTCATTTCTTATGTACCACAGGATGCGTCACATTTGCAGGGGACACTTTCTGATTTTGCGAAAAAGAACCAGATCGAGGAAGCTTTATTCAAAGCAATCCTGCGGAAACTGGATTTTGAGAGGATTCAGTTTGAAAAGGAAATACAGGATTTTTCCGGTGGTCAGAAGAAAAAGGTGCTGATCGCAAAAAGTCTCTGCGAACAGGCACACTTATATGTGTGGGATGAACCGCTGAATTTTGTGGATCTGTATTCCAGGATGCAGATTGAACAGCTGATCCGGGAATTCTCCCCGACGATGCTTCTGGTCGAGCATGATCAGGCATTTCGGGAGGCCGTGGCGACAAAGACAGTGCAAATAGAAGGAGCAGAGAATGAAAAAAGAAATTGAGATTCAGAGAATACGTAAACGGTATTTGAAAGAAATTGTTTGTCAAAGCAGAAAATGGCTTGTGATGGCAGGAATTGCGATGTTGATTTTAAGTATTTATAATATTGTGATTTCATGGCTGCTGCAGACGATCATTGACATTGTATCAGGAGACAGCTCAATGACGATTTTGCAGGTTGGTATAATTGCAATGATAACATTTTTGATATTTATAGCGGCGTACGTGATTTATCGAGTGGCACGACCAAAATATTTATATCAGGCGATGTTGTGTTATAAACAAAAGATATTTTGTAAAATGATTGATAAAAATCTTTCGTCCTTTCGCAAAGAAAATACCAGCCAGTATCTTTCCATGTATACAAATGATGCAAAAATGATAGAAATGTATTATTTTGACAGTGTTCTGGAAATGATTGATCTGACGGTCAGTTTTGTGGGAGCATTGCTGCTGATGTTATGGTATAGTCCGATACTGACGGTATTTGGGTTGATACTGTCTGTTCTGCCGATTGCAGCATCGTTTCCGATTGCAAATAAAATGGCGGAGGCTGAAAGGAAAGTTTCTGATGGAAACGGTGAGTTTGTGAGTATTGTAAGAGACATTCTTCAGAGATTTCCTGTTATCAAAAGCTTTCAGGCAGAAAAAGAAATGAAGAAGAATTTTTCAGGGAAAATGAAAGAATGGAACATCTGAAGTATCAAAGTCGTTACATAGAAGAAAGCATCAATTTGTGGGGAACAGCAGCAAGTGTAATGATGCGATTGGGAATTTTTCTGATCGGAGCCTGGATGTCAGTTTCAGGATATGGTGTTACACCGGGGATTGTGTTGGTATTTCTTCAATTAATGAATTATGTGATTTCCCCGATCGAGAGGATACCGTCTATTTTGGCAAAGCGAAAAGCCGCGATTGGTTGATTGAAAAAATGCTGGTAAGTGTGCAGATCAATCAGGAGCAAATGAAGGAAAACAAAATAGGAATGCTGAAAAAAGGAATTTCGTTGAAGGATGTCAGTGTCAGTATCGGCAACAAGAATGTTCTTCATCATTTAAACTTTGAGTTTGAAATTGGAAAAAAGTATGCAGTTGTGGGAAGTTCCGGAGCAGGAAAATCAACACTGATCAATACAATTATGGATGGATTTTCACCAGTGCAGCAATCGGTATTTGTATTTCGTGATACGATCCGAAATAATATCACATTATTCAAAGAATTTGATGAGGAAAAAGTGAAAAAGCAGCAGATCAGGCTGGTTTGCGAGAATTGATAGACAAACGCGGATTAAATGACAGTTGTGGAGAAAATGGGAACAAGCTGTCAGGTGGGGAAAGACAGCGCATTGCAATAGCAAGGGCATTGCTGAGAGGAAGTCAGGTGTTATTACTGGATGAAGCAACCGCAGCATTGGACAATCAAACATCGTACGCAGTGATTGATGCTGTTTTATCAATGAAAGAAATGACGGAGATTATTGTAACGCACCGGCTAGAGGAAAAGCTGTTGTATCAGTATGATGAGATTTTGGTTATGCATGCAGGAGAAATTGTCGAAAAGGGAACATTTCAGGAGTTGATGCAAAAGAAAGGATTTTTCTATTCCTTATATGTGGTTTCAAAGGAATAAAAAAGACGGCGGCTCCACTTTTTCAGAAAGTGGAGTCAGTCGTCTTTCCTGCTAACGGATCTGGATATTTCCGCTTTCACATTCTACCTGAATTTTATTTTTTGCCTCTGGATTTGCACTGTAGGAAACCTCAGAGGAGTCGTCTTCATCAGAAACAATGCCGTCAGCCTTGCCGGAAGGGAGTGAGATATCTCCGTATTCTGTAAGAAGATTAAATCCGTAGGAATCAAATTTGTCCGGCAGTTGTATGGCAACATCTCCGTTTTCGCTCTTGCAGCTAAGAGAGCCAAGTTTTGTTGCGATCAGATCCAGATCACCATAGGATAACATAAAGTCCGCATTTTCACTGGAAAATTGATTCAGAGAAATACTGCCGCTGTCATTTTTTACAGAAATCTTTTTTACGCTGCTGGTATCCGCCGAAAGATTACCGGAATCCAGAGTTAAAACAGCGTTATCAGAAAGCTGGGTATCTGTCAGGGAAATATCCCCATATTCCGAAGTTGCCTCCAGGGATTTTCCGGTTACTTGAGCCAGAGAAATAGTTCCACTATCATTGGTGATCCTGGCAGCGCCCAGAGCACTGTTTTTGATCGTGAGGGTTCCGGAGTCTAAATCATGTCGGATGCATTTTTCACAGCAGCGTTATCAAGCTGGATATCTCCGTAGTCCGTTTCGAGATGAAGATCATCCGAAGTGCAGGAATCCAGAGAAATGTTCCCGCTGTCATTGTAAATCGTGACTGTCTTTCCGGAGAGTGTATCAGCATTTAGCTGTCCGGCACTTAAATTCAGAGCAAGCTGTTCCTTGCTTTTGATATTCTTAAGTGTGACATCTCCATAGTCACATCCGATGCCAAAAACGGAGGCAGTAAGATCCGATGCCTGGATATTTCCGGAGTCACTGTAGAGCTTGCAGCTGTTTAATTCCGCTTTTGAGGGAACGTACAGTGTCACTTCGCGTTCGGAGCTTTGGGAATCGTGAAAACCAAATCCTATGATGGCAATGGGCTCCCGGTTCTCCTGAGTCAGGGTGAGCTTGCCGTCTGTACAGGAGAAAGACGGCTTTGGGTATTCACCGGGCAGATTATACTCCAGGTAAAAGGAGTTGTCTGCAGACGGCAGAATCCGGATGTCGGCATAGGACAAAATGTTAATGTCAATGCCTTTTACAGAATCCAGCTTCTTTTTTTCCAGAATAAATGGTTGTTTCTCCTCTTCTATACTGTCAGCAGAGATAAATTTGCCGTCAGAGAAGACGAATCCAAACCGACCGCCCTTCATATATCCGATTCCAGTTAAAAGGACTCCGGCAGTCAGTGTGACTGCGGAAATTGTCAGAATGATTTTTTTACTTTTCTTCATGTCTTCGTCCTCCTTTTTTGACAAGTCTGCCGAGCAGTCCGGCAAGTTTGATGATTGCCCAGCGAGCCAGTAATATGGTGAAATATGTCACCAGAATGCCGCATCCGATCAGCATCAGAGAGAGACCGATGGTGACCAGTCCTCCGCCAAAGGTCTGAGGGATAATTGCAATCCCTCCGATAATGCCGAGTACGCTTCCTGCTATTGCGGCAAGTGCGGAAATTAAGATACCGCCAACGACTGCAGGATTCCCAGAATGACAGCTCCGATCACGGCCAGAATCCCAAGTGCCAGAGGCAGGGCGATCGGGGCAGCAAAAAGTGCCAGAATAGCGATCCATAAAGCGGAAAAGCGCCGTTTCATTGTTTTTGGCGGTTTGACAGCATTTTCCTGTGCCAGATCCAGAATCAGTGCGGAAGCGGCTTCTTCCGGAGCGCCTAGGTCCTCGATGGCTTTTTGCTCATTTTCGATGCCTGCATCTTCAAAATATTCTTCAAAGTAGTCCATTGCTTTATCGAAATCCTCTTTAGGAAGACGACGAAGCTGGTATGCAAGTTTTTTCATATACTCTTTCTTAGTCATTTCCCATTCCTCCATTTACAATATCGTCAATGATCGTAATGTACTCTTTCCATTCCTTTTTTAGGTGTTCCTGCCGGATCTTTCCGCTTTGTGTAATCTTATAATATTTGCGGTTCCGTCCCTGAAACTGCTGGTCATAGGTCTCTACATAGCCGTTTTCCTGTAATTTCTTTAAAATCGGATACAGGGCAGAATCTTTGGTATCAGATACTCGTTTGATGATCTGGCTGATCTGATATCCATAGGCATCACCCTCGGCGATAATAGAAAGAACAAGAAAATCAAACATGGGTGTGTTGAGTGTAAATGTCATAAAATCCATCCCTTCCTTTCGTATATTTGATAGGTAAGAAAACCGTATATCTATCTTTTGAGCATATTATAGAAAATATAATATATACGGTCAATATATATAAACTTAAGAATTCTAAAGACTTTCTAAAGGTGAGCATTCTTGTCGTTGACAGTGAGCAAAAGCAAGGATATTATTTCTATATATAAGAGCGTGAAAGGGGAAGACGATGTATAAAATACTGATTGTGGAAGATGACCGTGTCATCGCGGATAAAATGAAGGAACATCTGGAAAAGTGGGATTATGAGGTGGCATGTGTGCAGGATTTCAAACGCGTACAGGAGGAGTATACAGCGTTTGATCCGCAGCTTGTGATCATGGATATTATTTTGCCGTTTTATAATGGATTTCACTGGTGTACCCAGATTCGTCAGATCTCCAGTGTGCCGATCCTGTTTTTATCATCCGCAAGTGACAATATGAATATCGTGATGGCAATGAACATGGGTGGGGATGATTTTGTGGAAAAACCATTTGATCTGAATGTCCTGACTGCAAAGATCCAGGCATTATTAAGGAGAGCGTATTCTTTTACCGGGCAGTTAAATGTGTTGGAGTATCGGGATGTGATCTTAAATCTGAACGATGCGGCAGTGACATTTCACGGAGAGCGTATGGAGCTGACGAAAAATGATTTCAAAATCTTGCAGATCCTGATGGAGAATGCGGGAAAGATCGTAAAAAGGGATCGGATCATGGAACGTCTCTGGGAGAGTGATGAGTTTATTGATGACAACACACTGACTGTAAATATGACCAGACTCAGAAAGAAACTGGAAAGTATTGGAATCTGTGATTTTATTGCTACAAAGAAAGGAATCGGGTACGTGATAGAATGAGATTGTTGATTTCTTATTTGAAAGAAAAACTTCCGGTTGTCGGAGTATATGCCGTAATGCTTGTGATTTTCTGTATATTATTCTGGTTAAAAGAAGTTCCCTTTGATGTGATCGAGTATGGAGCAGAGCTCTCTGCAATCTGGCTTTTATTTGTGGGAGCGCTGAATTTCTGGTTTTATCGGAAGCGGTATCAAAGTCTGCTGGATCTGTCTGCGGCACTTCCGCATGAATTGAAAGAGTTTCCGGATCCAAAGAGCCGGATTGAAGCAGAATATCAGGAAATCACGGAGACAATTTTTGCATGGAGAGAGATGCTGGAAAACGAAGTACTCCTTAGCAAAAAGGATGCATCTGACTATTACAGTCTGTGGGTGCATCAGATCAAGACACCGATTTCCGCTATGCATCTTCTGATCCAGTCTTTTGAAGAACAGGCAATGGAATTTGAGGAACATGCAGAGGAGACACTGGATTTCCTAAATGAGATGAAAATGAAGATTTTTCAGACGGAAGAATATGTGGGAATGGTACTGTCTTATCTGCGGATGGAGGATATGGGGAATGACCTGAAATTCCAGTGGTATCCGATCGGTGATATTATGCGGCAGGCAGTTCGCAAATATTCCCAGATCTTCATTTTGAAAAAGATCCATTTGAATTTTCAGGACAGCAGGCAGATGGTGCTCACCGATGAAAAGTGGCTGCTGTTCGTGATCGAGCAGATACTGTCCAATGCCCTGAAATACACATCATCGGACGAAGTCCGCCCGCCGAAGGCAGGGAGCATTTCCCTTTATATAAAAGGCACGGAACTGGTGGTGGAGGATACTGGAATTGGAATCGCCCCGGAAGATCTTCCGCGTATTTTTGAGCGTGGATTTACCGGATATAACGGAAGAGAGCACCAGAAATCTACGGGAATCGGTCTGTACCTGTGCAAGACGATCATACAGAAATTAGGACACAGCATCCGGGCGGAATCCCGTGTCGGAGTGGGAACGAAAATTTATATTTCTCTGGAGCGGGAGGATGTAAAATTCGAATAAAATTATCAGTTTCAACACGAAAAAAATACAACAGCAAGAATGCTAAAAATGAAAGCAAGAAGCAAATTGACGAAAGCAGGGTTTTCTTCTATTCTTGATTTATACAAAGTAGACTATAACAGAGAAGAGAGAGGAGAATCATTTTGAAAGAGTGTACGAGCGGAAGGGTTACGATCCCTACAGATGTGGACGTTGTGCCGGAAACACTGGATTTGGTAAAGCGCTGGGGGGCAGATGCGATCCGTGACTGTGACGGAACCGATTATCCAGAAGAATTAAAGAATGTAGATGCAAAAGTATATTCTACTTATTATACAACCAGAAAAGACAACGCATGGGCAAAGGCAAATCCGGAAGAGATTCAGCAGATGTATATTATGACTCCTTTTTATACAGCAGTGGAAGAGGAGTTATCCATTCATCTGATGAACCATCTGTATCCGGATATGCTGAAGGTCAATGACCATGATGATATCACAAGATGGTGGGAAGTGATTGACCGTACCACGGGAGAAGTAGTTCCGACAGAGCAGTGGAGCTATGACAGCGAGAGCGGGGATGTGACGATCCACAGTGCAAAGGCATTTCATGATTATACAGTAAGTTTTCTTGCCTATATTATGTGGGATCCGGTACATATGTACAATGCGGTGACAAACGGATGGACAGACTTTGAAAAGCAGATCACATTTGATGTGCGTCAGCCAAAGACACACAAATATTCCATGGAGCGTCTCAGAAAATATATTCAGGACAATCCACATATCGACGTGATCCGTTATACGACATTTTTCCATCAGTTTACACTGATTTTTGATGAACTGGCGAGAGAGCGTTATGTAGACTGGTATGGATATTCTGCATCGGTAAGTCCATATATTCTGGAGCAGTTTGAGCAGGAGGTCGGATATAAGTTCCGTCCGGAATTTATTATCGATCAGGGATATATGAACAATACGTATCGGATTCCATCCAAAGAATTTAAGGATTTTCAGGCATTCCAGAGAAGAGAGGTTGCCAAGCTTGCAAAAGAGATGGTAGATATCACACATGAATGTGGAAAAGAAGCCATGATGTTCCTTGGAGATCACTGGATCGGAATGGAACCATTTATGGATGAGTTCAAGACCATCGGTCTGGATGCAGTCGTAGGAAGTGTTGGAAACGGTGCGACACTGCGTCTGATCAGTGATATTGACGGGGTGAAATATACAGAAGGAAGATTCTTGCCATACTTCTTCCCGGATACGTTCCATGAAGGCGGAGATCCGGTCAAGGAAGCAAAAGTCAACTGGGTAACTGCAAGACGTGCGATTTTAAGAAAACCGATCGACCGTATCGGATACGGCGGATACTTAAAACTGGCGATGGAGTTCCCGGAATTTATCGATTATGTAGAGAGTGTCTGCAACGAATTCCGTACCCTGTATACAAATATCAAAGGAACGACGCCATACTGCATCAAGAAGGTCGCAGTATTAAACTGCTGGGGCAAGATGCGTGCATGGGGAAATCATATGGTACATCATGCGATCTACTACAAACAGAACTACTCTTATGCAGGTGTAATCGAAGCCCTCAGCGGTGCTCCGTTTGATGTCAGATTTATCAGTTTTGATGATATCCGTGAGAATCCGGCAATTTTAGATGACATCGATGTGGTACTGAATATCGGTGATGCAGATACTGCATACACAGGCGGAGACAACTGGACGGATGAGACGATCGTCACAGCAATCAAGAAATTTGTTTACAACGGCGGAGGATTTATCGGAGTCGGAGAGCCGGCTGCGCATCAGTATGAAGGTCACTTCTTCCAGCTTGCAACGATGATGGGTGTAGAAAAAGAGACCGGATTTACACTGAACATGGATAAATACAACTGGGAAGAGCATGAGCACTTCATCACAGAAGACTGTAAAGGGGAGATCGACTTCGGAGAAGGCAAAAAGAGCATCTTTGCACTGGACGGTACAACGATTGTCAAACAGATTGACAAAGAAGTACAGCTTGCAGTCAATGAGTTTGGACAGGGACGCTGCGTTTACATCAGCGGACTTCCATACAGCTTTGAAAACAGCAGACTGTTATATCGTTCTATCATCTGGTCTTCTCATGATGAAGAAGATCTGCATAAGTGGTTCAGTACAAACTACAATGTAGAAGTACATGCGTATGTGAAGAATGGAAAATACTGTGTAGTAAATAATACTTATGAGCCACAGAGTACAACTGTGTACCGGGGAGATGGAAGTTGCTTTGATCTGGATATGGAAGCAAATGAAATTAAGTGGTATGAGATTAGGGATTGATAAATAAAGAAAAGGAACGCGATCATAGAAGTTCTGTGAGAGCGTTCCTTTTTGTGTACCCATCCGGGCATTCAGATATAAAATTTAATTCTTTGCATGTTCCTGCCGGTATTTCACCGGTGTCATATTAAAATTCTTTCGGAAAATCTGTGTAAAATAGGACTGGGAAGAAAATCCGGTGGAGGACGCAATATCAGAAATCGAATAGTTGGTATTTTTCAGCAAATGCTGTGCGCGCTTCAGACGCGTCTGATTCAGATACTGAATTGGGGAGAGTCCGGCATATTTTGTAAAAGAGTGCACCATATAATATTTGTTCATATGTGTCAAACCGGTCAGCGTGTCCAGCGTAATGTGTTCTG
>ENA-OQCK01000613-OQCK01000613.1-human-gut-metagenome-genome-assembly--contig:-NODE-613-length-17700-cov-3.650373_pt1 | contig 17700 bp, 21 predicted proteins | sample MGYA00242498_ERZ504578 | MGnify/ENA primary metagenome ERZ504578 (study PRJEB26092, sample SAMD00036229) | human gut metagenome | host: Homo sapiens | study: EMG produced TPA metagenomics assembly of...
CGTTCCGCCATCCGATTAAAACTATCAGCCACTTCACGAAATTCCTCGCGTCCACTCATATCCAGACGTTTCTCATAATTATGGTTCGCTATTTCAAGAATCCCACGCGTCAGTTCTTGAATAGGTTTGCTGATGGAACGGGGAAGCCATACCAACAATATGATACTGGCAAAAATACATACCCCACCTATCACAGAAATCCAGAGCAATGCACGTTGCAATCCCGGTACAGCAGCAGGACTATCCGGCTCTGTAGCCGTCAGTATCTGTAGATTCACCACAGAAAGAGCAACCAACAAAATAATCATTCCAGCCAATACCCCTACACTGAGTATCAATTTTGTACGAATATTCATAATGTTCCTAAGAATTAATATTATGCAAGTATAATCAAATCTATGTTTACTTGTGCCAAATCACGCACAAATTTTCGGTATTTCAATATCATGAACAATGATTTCGGAAAAGAAAGTGACGGACTTCCCATGCAGACAGTTGTTATCTGTTTCTCCCTACAAGTATCAACAATGCTTCCCAGCACATCCGGCGATTGCACCTGAACGACCTCCCCTCCCAGTTCGGTCACCAATTTGAAGTGGTTCAATAAATACCTTTGATTTGCCAGACCGATGCGGTCAGTACTTTCTCTGGGAGTCTGCACATAAAGGGCAACAAACGAAGTATTGTAGCGGGTTGCCAGACGTGCAGCTTTACGAATGATGCGTCGTGGTGTTTTCTCGTTGCTGCTGATACATGCCAGAAATCTCTCATGACGGACTCCCACACTGGTAACCACTTCATTCTCCACTTTCTTTTCCACCCGTAAAGCCACCTCTTTTAAAGCCAGTTCACGTAATTGGAGAATATTTTCCGTTTTAAAGAAATTGTTCAAGGCAGTAGAGACCTTTTCCGGCTTGTAAATTTTTCCAGCTTTCAGACGGGCTATCAATTCTTCCGCAGTCAAGTCAATATTCACCACCTCATCTGCCTCTTGCAAAACGCTATCGGGAATACGTTCCTTCACCTCAATACCCGAGATGCCTTGTACTTCTTCATTGACACTCTCAATGTGCTGGATGTTAACGGCAGAAATCACATTGATACCCTCATCAAGCAAATCCATCACATCCTGCCAGCGTTTCTCATTCCGGCTACCTTCCACATTGGTATGTGCCAGTTCATCCACCACTACTATCTCAGGGTGTATCTGGATAATGGCATCCAAATCCATTTCTTCCAGCTCTTTCCCTTTATAGAATATCTTACGACGAGGAACAACGGGCAATCCTTCCAACATAGCATCCGTACCGGCACGCCCGTGTGTCTCTATATAGCCTATCTTCACATCTACTCCGTTGTCAAGTAACTCGTGTGCTTCCTGAAGCATACGATAAGATTTACCTACACCAGCAATCATGCCGATGTAGACTTTGAACTTGCCACGCCGCGACTTTTTAATCAAATCAAGAAAATGCTGTACGCTTTCTTCCCTACTCATTTCTTCTGTTTTTTTACTTGTCTTATATATGCCATATAACCCGTAACGATCATCACGACCGCCACGGGCATCCAACACTAATTCATGAGTTCTAAAGTTATATCTAAATAAATCATGGCCTTAAAGTAAAGCCGAATACCAGATGTGCATCTTCCATACGAGGGTTCCAAATGGCTTGTGCAAATACAGGTATTGAGAAATTGTCAGTAATCTTGATTTCCGTAATACCTTTCAGTGCCACATTGGTTATGGCAAACCCGCTGTTAGGAACGCCATATACTCCTACCCCAGCTTCATAAGGCAGAAATCCGCAAGTCAGGTTCAAATCTACAGACTTAACACTGAACGGATAGTTGAGTTCAACATACGAAGAATAATTCTGCCTGCCTTTATCATCTTTGTCAGCTCCGGCAAACATAGTGTACCAAGCGATTGACAAAGGAAACTTTTCAACCGGCAATGTATAGGCTAATCCCGCTTCAAAGTGATGAGCTGTTTCGTGGCTCTTAAAATTAAAATACTTCTTGCTCCTTGTCCGCCCCACCACAAGCTGGCAACAGAAAAAGTTAGACCTGATTCTCCCAAAGCATAGGCAGCCGTCAAATCAATCTCCTTAGCCGCAGCCCCTTCCCCTGAAGAAACTCCGTCAAAATCGGTAGAGCCCATGCCGTCAAAGAAAAATCACCGACCCCAAAACCCAAAGTGGCTGAAAACTGACTCCCGTCTGGTAAAAGCCGCGCCAAACATAAGAACTGACTAAATCACCTTGTATTGTAAATTCCTGAGCTTGCACTTTGCCGGTTCCCATAAAACAAGCAGCTACCATACTCGCAAAAACTAGAATTGATATTTTTAAACTTTTCATATCCAACTATTTATTTACCATTACTAATCAATCGTTGAAAGGCAGGAAGGAAGTTTCGGCTCCCCCTGTAAAATGACAGTCTTTCGCTGCCTGAACAGAAATACTTCCGCTCCTGCCCATAACACATGACAAACACAACTAAAAAATTATTTATTCTGATCGGCTTCTTCTAATGCAATGTTCAGTTCCAGCACATTGACAGTTTCCGTACCAAACACCCCCAAAAAGGGTTTGCTGATGTTCTTGTCTACAATGCTTTCACTTCAGCCTCGTTCATGCCACGTGCCTGAGCCACACGCTTCACTTGTACATAAGCACAAGCAGGTGTGATATGTGGGTCTAGACCGGAACCACTGGCGGTTACCATTTCAGCAGGCACATCCTTGCGGCTCAGATAAGGATGATGTACCAGAAAAGTATCGATACGGGCTTCCACTTCTGCCAGGTATTCATCGTTCGTAGGTCCCTTGTTACTACCACCCGAAGCATCGGCTGTATAATTACCCGCAGATGGGCGTCCCCAGAAATAAATATCTTGCGTAAACATCTGCCTACATTGCTGCACCTACCACTTTACCATTGAGTGTTGCCACCTCTGCATTTCCCTTGTTGGGACCGGCGAACTGTGCAAATATCCACAAAACAAGGATATAGAACAGAGAGAAAAATATGCAAAATGCAATTGTTATTTTAAATGATTTCCAAAGAGTTTTCATTTTATCCAAGTTTTAAAAAAACAGACTAACTATCATATCTATCAGTTTGATGCCGACAAACGGAGCAATGACGCCACCCACACCATAAATCAACAGATTGCGACGAAGTAGAGCACTGGCACCGATCGGCTTATACTGAACACCTTTCAAAGCCAACGGAATCAAGATAGGAATAATGATAGCGTTGAATATGACAGCCGAGAGAATGGCCGTTTCAGGGCTATGCAGTCCCATAATGTTCAGAGGAGCCAACTGAGGGATGGCTACCATAAACAAAGCAGGGATAATAGCAAAGTACTTGGCAACGTCGTTCGCAATGGAGAAGGTAGTCAACGTACCGCGTGTCATTAACAACTGTTTGCCAATCTCCACAATTTCAATCAGCTTCGTCGGATCGTTGTCAAGGTCCACCATGTTACCAGCTTCTTTGGCTGCCTGCGTACCGCTGTTCATTGCCACACCCACATTAGCTTGTGCAAGGGCGGGAGCGTCGTTTGTACCGTCACCCATCATAGCCACCAGCTACCGGCCTGCTGTTCTTTTTTGATATATTCCATCTTGTCTTCCGGCTTGGCTTCAGCAATGAAATCATCTACTCCAGCTTTCTCTGCAATATATTTGGCTGTCAAAGGGTTGTCACCGGTCACCATCACAGTTTTCACACCCATCCTGCGAAGACGCTCAAAACGTTCCTGAATGCCCGGTTTGATAATATCCTGCAACTCAATTACCCCAGTAACTTTCTGATTGACACATACCACCAGCGGAGTTCCACCGTTGCTGGTAATTACAGCAATCACCTCTTCAATCTCTTTCGGGAACTTATTTCCGGCATTTTCCACAATCTTGCGAATAGCGTCGAATGCGCCTTTACGTATCTGAGTACCATCCTGCAAATCCACACCCGAACATTTTGTTTCGGCTGTAAACTTAATCATATGAGCACCGGTAGTATTCAAATCACGCATACGATGACCGTTTTCACGTCCCAGTTCAATGATAGACTTACCTTCCGGAGTCTCGTCAGAAAGTGAGGACAACAAGCAAGCCTCTACGAACAAATTCTCGTCAACACCCGAAGCCGAATGAAACTTAGTAGCTTTACGGTTACCGATTGTAATGGTGCCAGTCTTGTCTAGCAACAAGGTATCAATGTCACCGGCTGTTTCTACCGCCTTACCGGATTTGGTGATTACATTAGCGCGCAAAGCACGGTCCATCCCAGCAATGCCGATGGCAGAAAGCAGTCCGCCGATAGTAGTCGGTATCAAGCAGACAAACAAAGAAATGATGGCTGCAATGGAGATATAAGTTCCCGGATGGTCAATATTCGTATAGTCAGCCATAGGAATCAACGTCACACATACAATGACGAATACCAAGGTGAAACCGGCCAGAAGAATAGTCAATGCTATTTCGTTCGGAGTCTTCTGGCGAGTAGCGCCTTCTACCAAAGCAATCATCTTGTCAAGAAAGCTCTCACCCGGTTGCTGCGTCACCAATACCTTGATTTTATCAGAAAGAACTTTTGTACACCAGTTACGGAACTCTTGTCACCACCGGCCTCACGGATAACCGGAGCAGATTCACCGGTAATGGCACTTTCGTCAATGGAGGCCAAACCTTCCACAATCTCACCGTCGGCAGGAATCGTATCTCCTGCTTCACAAATAAAATAGTCGCCTTTCTTCAAACGTGAACTGCTAACGGTATGGATTTTACCGTCAACCAGCACTTTAGCCGGAGTCTCTTCACGGGTTTTACGCAAGCTGTCAGCTTGGGCCTTACCACGCGCTTCAGCGATGGCTTCAGCAAAATTAGCAAACAGCAACGTCACAAACAAGATGACGAATACCAAGAAATTATATCCGAATGCTCCATATTCCGAAGTACCCAATGAAAGGAAACAGACAATCAGCATGACGACTGTTACGACTTCCACCGTAAACATAATCGGATTCTTTATCATCACCCGTGGATTCAGCTTCACGAATGATTGCTTCAAACTTTCCATTACTTGCTCCTTCTGAAACAAAGAAGCTGATTTATTATCTTCCATACCTATGAAATTACTTTTTACAAACTACTATTACAAACTGAAATGTTCAGCAATCGTACTCAATGCATGTGCCGGGAAGAATGACAAGGCAGCCACAATAAAGATAACGGCAAAAGTCATCACACCGAAAGTTACTGTATCCGTCTTCAGCGTACCGGCACTCTCCGGAACATATTTCTTTCCGGCCAACAGACCAGCAATGGCTACCTGACCTACGATAGGCAGGAAACGTCCCAAAATCAACGTCCAGCCGGTAGTGTAGTTCCAGAAGTAAGTATTGTCGCCCAATCCTTCGAAGCCGGAACCATTATTGGCCGCAGCCGAAGTATATTCATAAAGCTGCTCACTCAGTCCGTGGAAACTGGGATTATTCAACCAGCCGCCTTCACCTGCCACAAATTCAGGATAATGAGCGAACAAAAAGCAAGAAAGTGCCACACCGCCCAAGATGATAAGCGGATGAAGCAGTGCCACAATGGTAGCAATCTTCATTTCACGCGCCTCTACCTTCTTACCGAGAAATTCCGGAGTACGTCCCACCATCAGTCCACTGATGAATACGGCGATAATGATGAATGTATAATAGTTCATGAAACCTACACCCACACCTCCAAACCACGTATTAATCTGCATGTTCAGCATTTCCATCATACCGGAAAGAGGCATCGTTGAATCATGCATACCATTCACAGAGCCATTGGAAGTAACTGTAGTCACAATACTCCAAAGAGCAGTAGCAGCAGACCCTAAACGGACTTCTTTACCTTCCATTGCTCCATTGTCTTGGGCAATTCCCATCTCATCAATGCGCGGATTACCTCCCATCTCCTGCGAAACATTGATGCAAACACCGACAAGAAAAGCAAAAAGCATTACGCTATAGATAGAGTAAGCCATCTTCTTACGTTTGATGTAAAAGCCGAGTGCAATCACCATAGACATTGGTATAATTAGGATAGACCAACATTCTGCAATATCTGTCAAGTAAGTAGGATTTTCCAACGGATGTGAAGAGTTACATCCAAAGTAACCGCCACCGTTCGTACCCAATTGCTTGATAGGAACAATCGCTGCCGTAGGACCTTGTGAAACCAACTGGGTTTGTCCTTCCATCGTCTGAACTTCCAGCTTACCATCAAATCCCATCGGAGTACCTTGTAGAATGAGGATGAAGCCCACAATCAACGAAAGCGGTAATAATACACGGGTACAGCTCAAAACCAAGAACTTCCAGAAGTTACCGATAGTCTTCGTCGATTTAGCAGCCATACCCTTCATGATACCTGCCATAGCTGCCATACCGGTAGCGGCGGTAATGAATTGGAACAACATAATGACGAACAACTGTGTAAAATATGTCAGTCCGCTTTCACCGGAATAATGCTGCAAATTACAGTTCACCATAAAACTGATACATGTATTGAATGCCAGGTCTGGTGTCTGGTTAGCGTTTCCATCCGGATTTAACGGCAACCACTGCTGTGTACAGAGTAGCACCATGCCCCATACAAACCAAAAGGCATTCAGAATCAGCAGGGCTTTCAAGAACTGTTTCCAGTTCATCTCTTCCTCCGGATTGACTCCGGCCACTTTATAAATCAATCTCTCGACCGGCTTCATGAAATCCGACCATGTCTTTTCGCCTTTGTAAACCTTGGCAATATACTTTCCCAGAGGATAGGATATCACAATCAGCAGAACAATCTGCAAGGCTACACCTAAAATTTCAGTGTTCATTTCTCCACTCTCCATTCATTAAAACTTTTCGGGTCTTATCAGCACATAAGTCAGATACCCGAACATTACAATACCTAATACAAATAAAGCTGTGTACATAATTCTCTCTTTTAAATCTTCTCAAACCAATCTACGCATTTCCAGAAAAGCCAAAAGGCGAACAAACCGCTCAATAGGCAAAAAATAAATGATACTGTTATTCCCATGTTTTTACCTTTTAAAATGTTACTACATATTTTTGTCTGCCAGGAATGTGCCAAATATGTACCAAAAAGAGCGCATATACCATACACCATTAATTATCAACAGAATACATACTAAACAAGTATAAAAAGAAACAGGTTGCACCCTTTCAAAATGAAAAGGTGCAACCTGTTTTGATATGTTTTAGCCCATAGGCACTTTCTGCTTCTAAGCCTGTTTCAAGAATAATCTTGCCACGGTCCTATATCGAAGGTACCTCAGTCGTATACTGAGCCCCCTATTATAGATCTGAGATCTTGTATTCCTCAATCTTCCGATACAACGTCGTCAAACCTATTTTCAATAACCGGGCTGCTTCTGTCTTATTCCCCTTTGTATACTCCAGTACACGGGCAATGTGCCGGCGTTCCATAGCTGAAAGTTCAAAACTGCCGGGACTTGAATCATTGGAGTGTTCATAATGGGCATTCTGAATATCAAACGGCAAATCAGCAATGTCCAGATATCCGCTCTCGCAAACAATCATACTGCGTTCTATCACGTTACGTAATTCACGAATATTTCCCTTCCACGGTTGGGAGTCCAATGCTTCAAGAAATGCGGGAGCTATTTCAACCACCGGACGCGCCAGCTGTTCCGCAAAACTCTTTATAAAAGCCTTCGCCAACAGCCGGATATCACCTGCACGTTCGCGCAATGGCGGCAGATGTATCTGAAATACGCTTAATCTATAAAACAAATCCTCGCGGAAACGTCCGGCAACAATCTCCTGGGACAAGTTGCGGTTCGTAGCGGCAATGATGCGGACATTGACACGGGTAGTTTCGTATCACCTATCTTAATATACTCACCGGTTTCAAGAATACGCAGCAACTTGGCTTGCAGTTCAAACGCCATCTCACCGATTTCATCCAAAAAAATAGTCCCATTATTCGCTTCCTCGAACAGTCCCTTCTTATCCTTCAATGCGCCGGTAAACGAACCGGCTTTATGACCGAACATTTCACTTTCCAGCAACTCCTTGCTGAACGAAGAACAGTTAACCGCTACAAAATTCTGCCGTGCACGCTTACTACTGTAGTGGATGGCCTGGGCAAATACCTCCTTACCCGTGCCCGTTTCTCCAGTCAACAGTACAGGAACATCAGTCCCTGACACCTTCTGAGCTAATGAAACAGCATCCTTCAGGACTTTGGATTCTCCCAGGATAGAATCAAAAGAGTACGTCTGTCCCACCTTCTTCTCCAGTTTTTCCAACCGCACATTCATACGCGCTTTCTCTACAGCACGGCTTATCAGAGGAATAATCTTGTTATTATCGTCTCCCTTGGTGATGTAGTCGAAAGCACCGTTCTTGATGGCCTGCACCCCATCGGGAATATTGCCGTGCGCTGTCAGCAGAATAACTTCCACATTGGGTGCCGCCTTCTTGATAGCCAACACCAGGTCTACCCCATTTCCATCGGGCAGAAACACATCACACAAAACTACATCGGGATTTTGGAGTTCCAGTTGCTTCAGGGCAGCCCTGCAATCACCAGCCTGACAGACGTCATATCCCTCCAACTCCATCATCCGTGTCAGAAGGGTACGGATTTGTACCTCATCATCAATGATTAGAATCTTACTCATATCTATTCGATAAGTTTTTAAACTGATAACGGTAAAAAACAGGGTGTGCAAATATAGGCTTTTCCCAAATACCAACGGCATATCTTTTGAACTTTTATAGGTGAAGGGGCAAGAGCCTGCCACCAACCGGGATATGAATATCCCACCACAGCAATGCCACAGCGGCATTATGCAGGCCTAGTCCCAGTGAAAGCCCCTCATGCCTCCCCCTTCCATTTTGGAAAGAGGCCACCTGAAATGAAAAGCCGGAAGGAAGAACATCCGGATGAATGCAATTATGAAACTGTTAAAAAAGAAACAAGAAATGAAAGTTTGTAAATTCGGCGGAACTTCCGTCGGCACCGTAGAGAGAATGAAACATGTAGCAACACTCATTAAAGATGCAACACCCAAGATTGTGGTACTGTCTGCCACTGCAGGCACCACCAACCATCTGGAGGAGATTGCCGCCAACTTGTTCAACCGTGAAATAGAACAAGCTCACGACCGTATCACCCGGCTGGAATTCCAATTCATCGAATTTGCCAATGGGTTGCTGACCGACGAGAAACAGAAACGGGAAGCAATAGATTATATCCTCGACCGCTTCCAGCAACTTGGAAATTTACCAAAGATTCCTTCACCTCTGTCGAAGAGAAGGAAGTGCTGGCACAAGGCGAACTTATCAGTACCGCCCTAATGCACTTCTACCTGCGCGAGCTGAAAGTTCCCAATGTACTGCTTTGTGCATTCGACTTCATGCGTATCGGCCCCGACAACGAACCCGACTTGGAATATATAGAACAGAAACTCCGAGAACAGCTTGCCTGCCATCCCGGCATCAATCTCTTCATCACTCAGGGTTTCATCTGCAAGAATGCCTATAACGAAACAGATAACCTGAAACGCGGCGGCAGTGATTACACTGCTTCCCTCATTGGCACCGCCTCCAAGCAGACGAGATACAAATATGGACGGACATAGATGGCATGCACAACAATGATCCGCGCGAGGTGTCAGGTACCCGCCCCGTGAAACGCCTCAGCTTCAACGAAGCCGAACAACTGGCCTTCTATGGTGCCAAGATACTGCATCCCTTCTGTATCGCCCCGGCACGCCTAAGGAATATTCCCGTCCGGTTGCTTAACTCTATGGAACCGTCGGCAGAAGCACGCTAATTTCCAACCTGCAGGACGACAATATCATCAAGCCATAGCCGCCAAGGACCACATCATATACATAAAGTTCGAATCGAACCATAATCTGTGTCCCTATCTGTTCATCAGCAAGATTTTCGACATTTTTGCCAAGTACGTACCCCCTCTGCCTGCTGGTATCTTCCAATCTGGACGTATCTGTGGCTATAGACGACTGCACTCGTTTATCGAACATCATCTCCGAACTACGCCAATATGCCCATGTATTGGTAGAAGACCGCATGACCATCGTCTCCGTGGTGGGCAACATGCAATGGGAATATGCCGGGTTTGAGGCAAAGATTATGGAGGCGCTAAAGGACATCCCCCTACGGATGATTTCATATGGCAGCAGCAATAATGACGTGGCATTCGTCATTAAGAATACAGACAAAAAAAGGGCTTTACAAGCCTAAATGATAAGTTATTCCAACCGGAATATGCTGAACGGAACTAAAAGAAATGGTTCCGTATCTCCTTCGCGATGTAACGGCCCATCAGCTCCTGCCCCGGTTTGTCGGGATGCAACCCGTCGCGCAGATAGCGCCCGCTACCGGAAGGCTGCTCAAACTTTTCGGTGATACCACAGTTGGAGTAACAGTCTATCAGCTGCACGGAAAGCGCCCGGCACAACTCACGCAAGATGGCAATCTTCTGCAGATTCAGTGCATTGTGTTCGGGGTTGCCGGTCTGAATCGGCGTGCACACGAATACGCGGCATTGGGGATAATGCTCCAGAATGGTCTGAATGGACCAACGGGCACCGCCCGCCATGGTGTTGACATCTACTTCATCGAGCGTCTTCCCTTTAAGGGCCTCTTCGGCACTACCCAAGTTACGGTCATTCGTTCCCATAGAGAACACAAAGACATCGGGCGCAGGGTAAGCGCCACTTCCACTTCGGCTATGAACTTCTGGATATGCACCTTTGACACGTTGTTGTGCCGCATCTGTAACTCATGCTTATCCTCCGTAACCTGCCAACCGCCGGAGATGCCGGCAAAAGCTTCGCTGCCATAATCCTGAGTATCGGGATGGCATGCCCATGTGGCAGAACCGACCGCCACGTTGTGATGTGTAGCGAATCCGAGTTTATCCACTACAGTCTTAGACCATTGTTCGCCTGCGGTAATGCTGTTTCCATCGCACCCGAAGTTCAGCTTGCTGAAGTCCGGATAAAGAGATTGCGCATGCAGCGCAATCCCCATCCAGACAAGAATCCCCAAAACCATCAATCTATTCATCTTCTTATGATAGAAAACCTATGAAAAACGTTCAATAATTTCCATGCACATACGTCCGTTGTGATACGGACATTTCCAGAATCCCGCCTTGTCATCATCGGTGTTCACCGTGCCGTCGGCACGCACGCTCCAATGCCATTCTCCGTACTTGTAGTCTACCAGATGCAGCTTGATGAAGTCCCAACATCGGAGAGCCTTCTGCATGGCCACTTCGTCATCAAAGTGCTGGTAGAGGTTGGCATGTCCCACTACGTTCTCGGCCTGCACCCACCAGTGGCGGTCAGTATCGGTCTTTCCTTTATCCAGAAAAGTCTCGTATATCATGCTGCCGTCGGGCGTCAATCCTTCATCGGCAGCGGCAGCGATGTATTCTACAAGTGGTTCCACTTTCTCCAGGAGGTCCTTATCGCCCAGAACAAGGGCAGCCTCGTGTATCAACCAGGAGCTTCGATGTCGTGCCCATAGGAGACAATGCGGTATTTACTAACCCAATCATCATTGAAGAACAATTCCAGATGACCGGTCTTGATATTCAGAATCCGTTCCGTGAAAAGGCCTATCAAATTGCGCAGTTGCCTCTCCAGACGGGTATCCTTCCACACGCGGAAAAGATTGGTATAAGGTTCCAGAATATGCAGATGGGTATTCATCGTCTTGCGCTCGTTCTCATCCTTGGCGCTGAGGCGCATGTCGGCTATTTCTCCCCATTCGCGGGTCAAGGCTTCACAATAACCGTTTTTCACGGGGTCGAAGCTATGCTCTTCGATGGTCTCGAACAAGCGGATGGCATATGCCAGCGCTTCATCATCGCCCGTGGCACGAGCATATTCACTCAGCCCGTAGATGGCGAACCCCAAAGCATAAATCTGCTTCTTGGTATCGAGCGGATTGCCTTTATAGTCGAGAGACCAGTAAACTCCACCAAATTCATTGTCATAGAAACGGTCGATAAGAGTACGTTTGGCACGCGTAGCCGTTTCCAGATACTCCGGCCTCTTCAGCAAGCGGTATGCAGCCGAGAAGGTCCACAAGATGCGGGCGTTCAGGATTGCCCCCTTTTCTGCTTCGGGCTTCACCTCCTCCCGGCCCGTGATACGGCCGTAGAAACCGCCGTTCACTTCATCCGTCATTCTATTTATCCAGAAGGGGAGGATATTGGAAACCAGCTCCTCCTCCATCTCCTGTTTCATCTTCTTGATATCCACAAGTTTTTGAGTTATGAGTTATAAGTTATGAGTTATTCTGCTAAAGGTTCTCACGGCGCTCTTTCAGGTCTGCATTGATGGCTGCCATACGCGTCTTATTCAATGGATAGATGAATACGACAACGATGGAAAGTGCGGCTATCGCAGCAGGAATAAAGCTCATCAGATACTTCAAGCCATCCAGCGCCTCGGGAGTCTGCACGGCATTCTCTGCGGTATTGTAACCGAAGAATGCCAACAGTGCCATTACTGCCCAGCCTGCAAATGCACCGCCAAACTTCTGCGCCATAGAACCGGAAGAGAATATCAGCCCGTAGAGGATGTGCCATCTTTTGCTCGGCATAGTCCGCCACATCCGCATACATGCTCCAAATCAACGGAGATACGATACCGGTGCAGATGGAGATAAGCACCTGGAAAATCATCATCAGCCACCATCCCAGCCCGTCATTCGGCACAAAGAAGAAGAGCACGCTGAGCACTACCAGGCACACGAGCGAAATGATATAAGTGGACTTCTTTCCAAACTTCATGGACAGAGGCACAGCCAGCGCCACACCAATCATATTACACACTTCACCCACCATCAGGAACAAGCCGGCATACAATACCAGATTGAACACCCCGAAATCGAGGAATGCATTGGCACTGATATAGTCCTTGAAGAAGTAGGCGGCAGTAGCTCCGCGTACCGTATTGAAGAAATTCGACAACAACGCCGCACCATTCAATATCCACCAAGGCGAATTGCGCACCAGTGACTTCACATCCTTACCGATGGATTCGGACGCCACACTCTTGACATGCTCGCGCGTCATGCTAAAGCAAAACAGAAAACCCAAAAAGCAGAGCGTGGCAATGCATACCATGGCATATTGCAACTGGAAGCATTGCTATAGTCCATTGATTTAAACCAATTACACAATGGCTCCCATGCTCCCAAAGCGATAAAACTACCTCCGTATGCAAAAAACATACGGTAAGAAGAGAAAACCGTTTTTGTGTTCGAATCATCAGTCATTACTCCCAACATAGCCCCGTATGGTACATTGATTGCCGTATATACCGTCATCATCAAGATGTAAGTGACATAAGCCCATACCAGCTACCCGTTGTCCCCATGTCGGGCGTTGTAAAAAGTAAAATCCCGGCAATGGCAAAAGGAGCTGCAATCCACAACAAATAAGGACGGTATTTACCCCAACGCGTATGAGTACGGTCTGCAATGACTCCCATCATCGGATCGGACACTGCATCCCAAATACGTGTCACCAGCATCAGCAATCCTGCATCAGCCAAGCTCAAGCCAAAAATATTCGAATAGAAGAACGGTAAGTAATAGGAGAATATTTTCCAGAACATAGAGGAAGACATATCCCCGAAACCATAACCGATTTTCTCTTTTAGTGTTGCCATAGTATGTTGTATTTTTATTATTTCATTATCTGCAAATTCTTGTCTATCAGCTTCTTCAACGTTTCTACCGAAGCTGATGAAGACAAGCCGTCAGCAGGCGTATTCATGCAATAGTCCACCAGCTTATCAATGGTAGAGGTAGCCACATGCATCCGCGTGTCGGAAGAAGCGTAGTAGATGAATACTGTTCCGTCTTCGTCGGCAATCCAGCCGTTGGTGAAAAGTACATTGCTTACGTCACCTATACGCTCCTCACCCTCGGGTACCATAAAGGCCCCACCGGGAGTGGCAATCAGTTTCGTCGGGTCTTCCAGGGAAGTCATGTACATATAGAGCACATAACGCAATCCGGCGGCACAACCGCGGACACCATGAGCCAGATGCAACCATCCTTTCGGAGTCTTGATGGGATGCGGACCTTCACCATTCTTCACCTCCTTGATGGTGTGATAGTAGCGCTGGTCGATAATCTTCTCTTCCTTCACCTCAGCATGGGTTATGTCGTCCACCAGCGCCCAGCCGATACCACCACCGCTGCCGGCATCAATAAAGCCATCCTGCGGACGGTATAGAGGCATATTTGCCATCTACAAACTCCGGGTGCAGCACTACGTTGCGTTGCTGGCTCTTGGTCTTCAGGTCGGGCAGGCGTTCCCAGTTCTTTAAATCCTTGGTGCGGGCAATGGCAGCTGTAGCCGTAGCGAGGACAAATCACCGGCAGGCGCATTGTCGTCGTGGCGTTCGGCGCAGAAGATACCGTAAATCCAGCCGTCCTCATGAGCCGTGAGGCGCATGTCGTATACATTCGTTGCCGGAATCGCGTCTTCGGGCATGGTGATGGGATAATCCCAGAACCGGAAATTATCAATGCCGTTGGGACTCTCGGCTACGGCAAAGAACGACTTACGGTCAGCGCCCTCTACACGTACCACCATCAGATACTTGCCATTCCACTTAATGGCCCCCGAATTCATGGTCGCATTCATACCGATACGTTCCATCAGGTACGGGTTGGACTTCTCATCCAAATCATACCGCCAGAATACAGGTGTATGAGCAGCCGTCACTACCGGATATTTATAGCGGGTGAATATGCCATTGCCGTCTTCCACGGCCACATTCTTTCTCGTAATCAACTCTTCGTGTCTCTGAAAGAGCCTCTCTACCTTTTCTTTAAAAGCTTCCATGTCTGTTATATTGATTGTTTGTTTATTGATACAGATTTACATCAGCTGCAAACAGCGTCTTGGGATTGTTATAGAACTCCACAAAATCCTCCGCAGATGTCTGTCCCGGATAGGGGGCATAGTAATGGGTCACCTTTTCACGGGCATTGCGCCACACCAGCACATAGGCAAGCGGATATTTCTCCAACGCAGGCAGCAGAGTACCAGTCCACCATTTGGCATCGGGAATTCCTTCGTAACCGGTTTCGGTCACAGCAATCACCTTATTGTGTGCTTTCCCTACACTGTCGATAATGGAAAGTGCCCTATCCATCCCGGCAAGATAGGCATCCCGATCGAACTGATAGGTATCGAAACCGATAACGTCTATCAACTCATCGCCCGGATACTTCTTCAAATATTCCGTCGTGTCCTTGGGTTCCGTGCCCGGAGAGTAAGCATAAAGTGCATTGTCCACTCCTTTGGCCTGCAGAGTATCCACTGTCATGTGCCACAATGCCTTATACTCTTCAGGGGTACACAGTTTTTCGCCCCACCAGAACCAGCTGCCGCTGTGTTCGTGCCAGGGACGGAAAAGTACGGGTATCTTCACGCCGTCCGCCGTCTTCAACGAATGAAGGAAATCGGCCACTCCTCCCAACCAGCCGGCAAATTTCTGGTGATTCTCGCCACCAGGCAAGATGGACTTCACCACCGTCGTATCCGATACATCCCAGGCATCACCGCCCGTCTTGGGATTGCGCGCATGCCAACTGAGCGAAACCATGCCGCCCCGCTGATACTGATTGATTATCTCTTTCCTGATTTTATCGAAGGGACCTTATCCAGATTGGCGGCATTCCCAAGTTCCAGCTCTCCCAAATCAAAGCTGATAACAGCCGGATAGTCGCCACACACGCTTTTCACATCCGAACGGCCTTCCTCACCTTCCCAGCCGATACCATATACCGTATCGTCATGATGGCCGAGCATGATACCTTTGGAAGGGATTTTTTTCAAGTTAGCCAGTAAGTTCTCCGTTTCCTGCGTACGCGCAGCAGCCGTCTCTTCATTCACACTCTGTTCTTTCTTGGAAGAACCGCAGGCGGTCAACAGACTTGCCGCCAGAATCATCATAGCAAATTTTACTTTTCTCATATCCATGTTTTTCAATCTGGTATTGTTATTGGTAACACTAATTCCTGGCACAAAGATAGCGGATTGCACCAAGAGAAAATGATACAATTTTATCCCTTTACTGTATTAAAAAGCAGAATATAAAAAACGTATCATCTAACTTTCACCGGAACGCGCTTCCGCGAGACAATTCCCCGTTCCACTTTCCGGCGTTCCAGCTTCACCGGTTCGCTTGTAAATCGGGAACATTGTACGAGTAGACCAGACGGTCGTAATACTCCCAAGGATTTTCCTGAGGAAGCAGGAAAGGCTTGCCCACCACCCCATTCTCATCCATACTTGCCAGATACAGACGGTATAAAGCCCATCTCCCCTGCGGCTACTGAACACAAACCATCGGGAGTTGCTGCTCCAGTTATGGAAACTTTCCGTATCATCGCTGTTCACCTCCTTTATGGGACGCATACCGCCATCCTTCAAATCCAACAGCCATAAATCGGCTTCTTTATGCCAAATTGAGAAATTCCCGTAATCCGACAAAGTAAACATGATATACTCGCCATCGTACGAGGGCCTCGGGAAGGAGATGCTTTTCTTCATAGCTGCCGCATTGACCAGCGTATCTATCTTTTCGCCAAATGTCCCGTCTTCCGGATTGAAATCTATACTACACAAGCTATAACGTATTTCCTTATATTCCGCCGGTATCGGCTTGGCCTCCGCAGTACAGAAATACAGTTTGCGTCCGTCCGGTGAAAATACTGGAAAGGTTTCGAAGACTTCCTTCTTCTGAAGCAAGGGAGAGAGCAGTAATTCATGTGTCTCGGGATGATAGACCAGTACATCCGATTCCAAGTCGAGCACTTCCACACGCTCATCCTTCACCGCATGGAAAGACTGGCGCGTATTGTTGACAGAATAGGCAATATATTTGCCGTTTGGATGCCAATAAGGGTACACCCCCGCAGAGAGAGTGGAATCCGTTTTCGTATCCAGCATTTCGCGCTTCCCGTCTATCTGCATCAAGGTCCCTCCGTTCTTTCCACGGATATGCAGGCTCAGATGGTCCGGATTTGTTTTGTTGAAAGCATGACAATTCAGGCACATGCCCGGCACCATGGTATTCTCCAGCAAGGGACGCTCCTCGAACGAAGCAAGGTCACGCTCATAAATGCCCATCTTGCTATAAACTTCATATCCGGGAGCCAGCTTGCGGTATACCACCCCATAATCTATAGGATACGGACTGACATACATGGGAAAAGAGCGGTACTGTTTCCACTCGCCGTCTTTCCGGATACATACCGTAAACAGAAGGCTATCACCCTTGTTCTCCTCCAAAAGCTCTTGCCATGCATCTTGCGGAAATGATACTATTTTATCATTTACGTGCATCTCTCCGGACTTTCCTCCGGTCACGGTCACATCCACACGTTCGTACGCTCCACCAATACAATTGAAATTCATAGGAGCAATGGTTGCAGGAATAGTCACACCGATATAGTCGGGATAGATATCCGGCCATTCATCCACCCTTTCCGGGGAAGTCACCGGATTGCCGCAAGCGGAAACCACCATGCAGCCATTATGCAAACAGCTATATTCTTCATCTTTTCATTTTACTTTCTTAGTAGCAAATAATTCCA
>ENA-OQCK01000614-OQCK01000614.1-human-gut-metagenome-genome-assembly--contig:-NODE-614-length-17663-cov-11.222343_pt1 | contig 17663 bp, 18 predicted proteins | sample MGYA00242498_ERZ504578 | MGnify/ENA primary metagenome ERZ504578 (study PRJEB26092, sample SAMD00036229) | human gut metagenome | host: Homo sapiens | study: EMG produced TPA metagenomics assembly of...
GGTGACTATCGTCGTGTCGCTCTGTATGGTACGGCAATCTTGATCGAGGAGAAAAAGCGTTTCTTGAATCGTTTGGATATCCAAGAGATCACGGAAGAGATCATCCAGAGCCGTGAGGAGATTTCCGAACAGATCAAGGCTTTGAAAGCGTTCGAGAAAATGTGCGCTAGCTATGGCTTTGATGTGACTCGTCCGGCACAAAACGCTCGTGAGGCAGTTCAGTTTGTGTACTTAGCTTATCTGGCGGCGGTAAAAGACCAAGATGGCGCGGCGATGTCTATCGGACGTACTTCTACGTTTTTGGATATTTATATCGAGAAAGACATCCGTGAGGGTAAGTTGACCGAAGAGGAGGCGCAAGAATTGGTAGACCAGCTGATCATTAAGTTGCGTATCGTTCGTTTCTTACGTACGCCGGAATACAATGATTTGTTCTCCGGTGATCCGGTTTGGGTAACAGAGTCCTTGGGCGGCCAAGGAGTGGATGGCCGTTCTTTGGTAACAAGAACTTCCTATCGTTATCTCCATACATTATATAATCTAGGTCCGGCACCAGAACCCAATTTGACGGTTCTGTGGTTTAAGAACGCTCCCGAGAACTGGAAACGTTTCTGTGCCAAGGTCTCTATCGATACGTCGGCTATCCAATATGAGAACGACGATTTGATGCGTCCGGATTATGGAGATGATTATGGTATCGCTTGTTGCGTTTCTCCTATGAAGATCGGTAAGCAGATGCAGTTCTTCGGAGCCCGTGCGAATTTGGCGAAATGTTTATTATATGCGATCAACGGAGGACGGGATGAGCGAAGCGGCGTACAGGTAGCCCGATGTTCGAGCCGGTTCGCGGCGAGTATCTGGAATACGATGAGGTGATGGCTAAGTATGAGCAAATGATGCGCTGGTTGGCGAAAGTGTATGTGAACGCCTTGAAGATAATCCATTATATGCATGATAAATACGCGTATGAGGCATTCGAGATGTCGCTTCACGATGGGGATGTAGAGCGTATCCGTGCGACAGGTATCGCCGGTCTTTCTATCGTTGCCGATTCGTTGGCTGCTATCCGTGATACGAAAGTACGTGTGATCCGTGACGAGCGTGGCTTGGCGGTTGATTTCGAACGTGAGGGCGAATATGTTCCTTTCGGTAATAACGACGATCGTACGGATAGTATCGCTGTAGAGATCACCGAGAAGTTCATGGAATATTTGCGTCAGCACGAGACCTATCGCCATGCGAAACCTACGCAGTCCATCCTTACGATCACCTCTAATGTGGTATATGGTAAGAAGACTGGTACGACACCGGATGGCCGTATCGGTGGAACTCCTTTCGCTCCGGGCGCGAACCCTATGAACGGTCGTGATACGAAAGGTGCTATCGCTGCGCTAGCTTCGGTAGCGAAGCTTCCATTCCAGCATGCGCACGACGGTATCTCTTATACTTTCGCTGTTTCTCCGGCTACGTTGGGAAAGGAGCGTGAAGTGCAGATCAATAATCTGGTTAGCTTATTGGATGGCTATTTTACTCCGGATGGAGGTCAGCATCTGAATGTTAACGTATTTGATAAGGATTTGTTGATCGATGCTATGGAACATCCTGAGAAATATCCGCAACTTACGATCGTGTATCCGGATATGCGGTAAACTTCGTGAAACTGACTCGTGAACAACAGTTGGATGTTATTTCAAGAACCATTAACCATTCACTGTAAGTGATAAAAGGTAAGATACATTCATTAGAGAGTTTCGGGACCGTAGATGGTCCCGGAATTCGCTTTGTCGTTTTTATGCAGGGCTGCCCGTTGCGTTGCCTGTATTGCCATAACCCGGATACTTGGAACCCGAAAGAAGGTGAAATATCAGATGACTCCCGGCGAGCTATTGACGGAAATCTTACGGTATAAGAGTTTTATCGCCCGTGGGGGGTGACTGTTACCGGTGGGGAACCTTTATTGCAACCTGAGTTTCTGAAAGAGTTTTTCCGTTTGTGCCAAGAGCAAGGTATTCACACTGCTTTGGACACATCTGGTTTCGTATGTACCTCAAAAGCTTGGGAAGTCTTGGATTATGCGGACTTAGTGTTATTGGACATCAAAACCTTAAACCCGGATTTACATCCGTTACTGGCGGGTGCCAAGCAGGATAATACGCTTCTGTTCTTGGATGAATTGGAGAGACGTGGCATAGATACTTGGATTCGCCATGTTATTGTCCCCGGATATACGGATAATGACGAGTGGCTGGAGGCGTTAGCTCGGTATGTCAGTTCATATAAAGTGGTTCGCAAAGTGGAATTGTTGCCTTATCATACGATGGGAACCTATAAATATGAGCAATTAGGCCTCGATTATCCGTTAAAGGGGGTGGAACCCTTATCAAAAGAACGTTTAGATAATGCGAAAGCGATATTCTCTCGCTACAAACCAGAAAATAACAAGGCCTGATCTCTCGATCAAGCCTTGCGATTATGCAACAGCTAATCAGGGAAAACAATCTAATCCGATTAGCTTTTAAACGATAGTAATAATTTTTTGCCTAGACTAACCTTGACTATTTAATATGTGTTTGTTTTGTTATATGCAACAAATATCTATTTTTGTAAGGAGATAAAAAATGATATAGATCAGAAAATGATGAATAGTATGAAGACACCACAAGAAATAGCCGAAATGATATCCAAACGTTTTTATCCATTACCCGATGCGGATTTGGATTCTCTGGCCTCGATCATAGAATCAAGTAAGGCTACGAAAGGAGAATTATTGTTGGATAACGGACAAATATCTAAATATTTATATTATGTGGAATCGGGATTATTACGCCAGTTTTACTATAAGAATAAACGTGATATTACCGAGCATTTCTCCTGTGAGGGAAATATCGTTATTTGTATAGCCAGCACATTCCAAAGAGAACCGACGCATTTATTAATCGAGGCATTGGAACCGACGGTTTATCACCGGATCTCTTTTTCGAAATTTAGCGATTTATTGAAAACATCTTTAGCTATTAATAGATTGTACCAGAAAATACTGGAGTGGGCTTTGATGCTTTCGCAAGAGAAAGCGGACTCTTGGCGTTTTGAGTCGGCAAGAAAACGTTATCTGCGTTTTCAACAGGAATATCCGGAAGTAGCGAAGCGTGCTTCTGTCAATCATATCGCCTCGTATTTATTGATGACACCCGAATCTTTGAGCCGGGTACGGGCGGGAGTGTTGTACCTCTACCTACATTCAGGTATTATTGAGGCAAAAATAGCAATTTGTGGTGATTTTACGGTTCAAGTAATCCATCTATATTTGCGTCAGTTTAAAAAACGTAGAAGCAATGAAAATAGAAAAGATTACAGGACGTGAGATCCTAGATTCAAGAGGTAACCCGACAGTAGAGGTTGATATTTTACTAGAGTCCGGCGTTATGGGCCGTGCGTCTGTGCCTTCCGGTGCGTCCACCGGCGAGAACGAGGCTTTGGAGTTGCGTGATGGCGACAAGAAGCGTTATGGTGGTAAAGGCGTATTGAAAGCGGTTGAGAATATCAATACGATTATCGCTCCGGCATTGAAGGGGATGTCTGCCTTGGATCAGATAGGTATCGATCATGCGATGTTGGCTTTGGACGGTACGAAAACTAAATCGAAACTAGGTGCGAACGCTATCCTTGGCGTTTCTTTAGCTGTAGCGAAAGCTGCCGCAAATTATTTGGATATTCCTTTATATAGATATATTGGTGGAACGAATACCTACGTGATGCCTGTTCCGATGATGAATATAATCAATGGCGGTTCGCATAGCGACGCTCCGATCGCTTTCCAAGAGTTTATGATTCGTCCGGTAGGTGCCGCTTCTTTCAAGGAAGGCTTACGTATGGGCGCTGAGGTATTCCATGCGTTGAAAAAGGTATTGCACGATCGTGGGTTAAGTACCGCTGTTGGTGATGAGGGTGGTTTCGCTCCGAATTTGGAAGGTACGGAAGATGCCTTGAACTCAATTATCGCCGCTATCAAGGCGGCTGGTTATGAACCGGGCAAGGATGTGATGATCGGTATGGATTGCGCTTCTTCTGAGTTTTATAAGGATGGAATCTACGATTACACGAAGTTTGAAGGAGAAAAAGGAGTGAAACGTACTTCCGACGAACAAGTGGATTATCTGGAAAAGCTGATCAACGAATACCCGATCGATTCCATTGAGGATGGTATGAGTGAGAATGATTGGGCTGGTTGGAAGAAACTGACAGATCGTATTGGTAACCATTGCCAATTAGTCGGAGATGATTTGTTCGTGACAAATGTAGAGTTCCTTTCAAGGGGTATTAAAGAAGGTTGCGGTAACTCAATCTTGATCAAGGTAAATCAGATCGGTTCCTTGACGGAGACACTGAACGCTATCGAGATGGCTCACCGTCATGGATACACGACCGTTACTTCACATCGTTCCGGTGAGACGGAAGACGCTACGATCGCCGATATCGCTGTCGCTACCAATAGCGGACAGATCAAGACGGGATCATTAAGTCGTTCGGACCGTATGGCTAAATATAACCAGCTACTTCGTATCGAGGAGGAATTGGGAGACCGTGCCGTATACGGATACAAAAGAATCAATTAAGTATATAAAGTAAATTATAATCGCTAATTATGTAGTAATCCAAAACCCAAGATATTGAAGGGCTTCCCCGTGAGGAGAGGCCCTTTTTATTGATTGATAAAGTATTATCTATAACCTCATAAAATATATCGATTGGAAAAATTGTTTTAATGAAGAAATATGTTATATTTTTGTATCGGAAATAAAAACAAATAGTATTCATTTAAAAATAGAAACAAGTATGGAACCGATTATTAATTCTCAACTTCCGGAGTTTAAAGTACAAGCTTTTCAAATGGTAATTTCAAGACTGTAACCAATGAGGACGTCTTGGGTAAGTGGGCTATCTTTTTCTTCTACCCGGCCGATTTTACATTTGTTTGTCCAACAGAGTTGGTCGATATGGCTGAGAAGTATGAGCAGTTTAAATCAATGGGAGTAGAAATTTACTCTGTAAGTACAGACTCTCATTTTGTACATAAAGCTTGGCATGACGCTTCCGAAACTATCCGTAAGATCCAATATCCGATGTTGGCGGATCCCACTGGGGCACTGAGTCGTGCGTTTGGTGTGATGATTGAGGAAGAGGGTATGGCATACCGTGGCACTTTCTTGGTAAATCCGGAAGGAAAGATCAAAGTGGCCGAGATTCATGATAACAATATCGGTCGTGACGCTTCCGAGTTACTTCGTAAAGTTGAAGCCGCTCAGTTTGTCGCTTCACATGATGGTGAGGTTTGTCCCGCTAAATGGAAGAAAGGGGAGGCTACCTTGAAACCTAGTATTGACTTGGTAGGGAAAATCTAAATAATTAAGAGTATAGATCGTGTTAGAATCAACATTAAAAGAACAATTGAAAGGTATATTCGCAGGGTTAAATGCGAATTATACCTTTGATATATCGATCTCTCCTGCGCATGAAAGTAGACAGGAATTGTTGGATTTATTAGGTGATGTTGCCTCTTGTTCGGATAAAATATCTATGCAAGTATCTGATGGGGAGGGATTGGAATTCATTTTATTAAAGGATGGAGCGAAAACGGGGATTAAGTTTCGTGGAGTACCTAATGGACACGAGTTTACTTCCTTGCTGTTGGCGATCTTGAATTCAGATGGGAAAGGCAAGAATTTTCCGGACGAGAGCATTTGTAATCGTGTTAAAGCCTTGAATGGCCCGATACATCTGACGACCTATGTCTCTTTGACTTGTACGAATTGCCCGGATGTGGTACAGACATTAAACGCTATGACGACTTTAAATCCTCAGATCCATCATGAGATGGTAGATGGGGCTATCAATCAGGCGGAAGTTGATGCCTTGAAGGTACAAGGCGTCCCCTCTGTCTTTGCGGATGGAAAACTGATCCATGTAGGACGTGGGGAATTCGGTGAATTGTTATCGAAGCTGGAAGCTCAGTATGGAATCAATGAGAGCCTGACGGAGAAGACGGTAAAACGATATGACGTGGTTGTGGTCGGTGGGGGTCCGGCTGGTGCTTCTGCCGCTATTTATTCCGCACGAAAGGGGCTGAGTGTCGCTGTCGTGGCGGAGCGTATCGGCGGGCAGGTGAAGGAGACGGTAGGAATTGAGAATCTGATTTCAGTTCCGGAGACAACAGGTGCCCAGTTGCTGATAATCTGCGCTTGCATATGCGGCAATATCCGATTGACCTACTGGAGCATCGTCGTATAGAGAAGGTAACGATAGAAGGAAACGAGAAGGTTTTGTCTACGGCAGGAGGTGAGATATTCAAGGCTCCGGCGGTTATTGTCGCTACGGGCGCTAGCTGGCGTAAATTGAATGTACCGGGTGAGGCAGAGTATATAGGGCGTGGAGTGGCTTTTTGTCCTCATTGCGACGGTCCGTTTTATAAGGGAAAACATGTTGCCGTGGTTGGCGGTGGAAATTCCGGTATCGAGGCGGCTATTGATTTGGCGGGGATCTGTTCGAAAGTAACCGTTTTGGAGTTTATGGATGAGTTAAAAGCGGATCAAGTCTTGCAAGAGAAAGCGAAGAGTTTGCCGAATGTCGAGATCTTTGTTAGTTCACAAACAACCGAGGTGGTTGGAAATGGCGACAAGGTAACCGGTATCCGTACAAAGGATCGTAAGACAGGGGAAGAGCGTGTTATTCATTTAGACGGTATTTTTGTTCAAATCGGCTTAGCCGCTAATAGTGGTGTCTTTAAGGAGATTGTCGAAACAAATCGTCCCGGTGAGATCGTGATTGACGCACATTGCCGGACGAATGTCCCGGGTATTTATGCAGCGGGCGACGTTTCCACCGTACCCTTTAAGCAAATCATTATTTCTATGGGAGAAGGCGCCAAAGCGGCCCTTTCGGCCTTTGAAGATCGGGTACGTGGTGTACTCGGTTGATGAAATACCTACAAATAGGTAATTTTTGAACAGCGTATCTCTTTTATCGGTTATATTACTATATTTGCGATCGAGAGAAAAGAGATGGATAGATTAAGAAAATATCTGAGGATATTACTCCCTGCGCTGTTCATAGCCTATTTGGGATGTATCATTGCGTTTACTCACGTTCATATTGTCAACGGGGTAACGATCGTCCATTCTCACCCGTTTCATAAAACGGACGATGGTCGTCCGGACCATGAACATGCTACGCCGAGTTTCAGTTGCTTCATCAGTTATCTGTCTTGCAGATAACAGGTACGGCTTTCGTCGCTATTCTGTTGGCGGCTTTTTATTCCTTTATCCGTAACTTATCTTTCGCTCCGGTCTATCCGGACTATATCGTTCCCTTCCGGGGAAGACGTACGCTTCGGGCTCCTCCCATATTCTGATATTGTGAGATTAATAACATTGTATTACTTATCAGAATAAATTAAAATGAATAAATTTTTCATCTTTATACTATGCCTGTGCTGTGCCCTAACGGTAGCTCAGGCCACGGGAGAGGACCGTCTAAACGACTCAGACGCAAATGTTTTCGGACATGTATTGGATAAGAAAACAGGGGAACATCTTCCCTTTATCAACGTATTGTTAAAAGGTACCACGATCGGTACGACCACCGATAACTCGGGACATTATTTCCTGAAGAATCTGCCGGAAGGTAAATTTACGCTAGAATATAAAGCGCTCGGGTATAAGACTATCTCTAAAGAAGTGACCCTAAAGAAAGGAAAAACCTTAGAGATTAATGTAGAACTGGAAGAAGACCAGATCGCTTTGGATGGCGTGGTGGTATCTGCGAATCGTGCGGAAACTTCCCGCCGGTTGGCTCCCACATTAGTGAATGTATTGGATGCGAAGGTTTTTACTACGACCAATGCGGTGAATTTGGCACAGGGACTAAATTTCCAACCGGGTGTACGGGTGGAGACGAATTGCCAGAATTGCGGTTTCCAGCAAGTCCGGATCAATGGATTAGACGGACCTTATACCCAAATACTGATTGATTCACGTCCCATATTCAGCGCTTTATCCGGCGTATATGGGCTTGAGCAAATACCGGCGAATATGATCGAGCGGGTAGAGGTGATGCGAGGAGGGGGATCGGCACTGTTCGGCTCGTCCGCTATCGCCGGGACAATTAATATCATCACGAAGGAGCCTTGAGAAATTCCGGGGAATTGTCGCATACGTTAACCTCGATCGGTGGGACATCCGCTTTCGATAATAATACGACCCTAAATGCCTCTTTGGTATCGGAAAATGGGAAAGCGGGCTTATATCTTTTTGGCCAGAACCGTCATCGTTCCGGTTTTGATCAGGATGGAGATGGTTTTACGGAGTTGCCTAAATTGAAGAATCAAACGGTTGGTTTCCGTTCGTACCTGAAAACGAGTACTTATAGTAAATTGACATTCGAGTATCATCATATGAATGAATACCGCAGGGGAGGAAATCTGTTGGATCGTCCGCCTCATGAAGCGGATATTGCCGAACAGTTGGAGCATTCGATTGATGGAGGAGGTCTGAAATTCGATCTTTTCTCCAAGGATTATAAACATAAATGGAGTGTTTTCACTTCTGCCCAAAATACAGATCGGGATAGTTATTACGGGACGAACCAAGATCCGAACGCTTACGGCAAGACTACGGACCTGACGGTTATGGCCGGTACGCAATATGCTTATAGTTTTGATAAATTCTTGTTTATGCCATCGGATTTGACTGCCGGTTTGGAGTATAGTTTCGATCATTTGAAAGACGAGATGATCGGGTATAATGCTTTACGAATCAGAAGGTGCATATCGAGAGCGCGTTTTTGCAGAATGAGTGGAAAAATAAGCGATGGAGCTTCTTGATTGGCGGTCGTTTGGATAAACATAATATGATGGATCATGTAATATTCAGCCTCGTGCGAATATCCGTTTTAACCCGACGGAAGATATCAATATCCGGGCTAGTTATTCCAGTGGTTTCCGTGCCCCGCAAGCGTTCGATGAGGATATGCATATCTCGGCGGTCGGCGGAGAGGTCGCTATGATCCAGCGTGCGAAAGATTTATCCGAGGAGAAATCGCAGAGCTTGAGTGCCTCGGTCGATTTTTACCATCGTTTTAAGAATGGTATTCAGTTGAACTTCTTGGTGGAAGGTTTTTACACCAGCTTAAGTGATGTGTTTGTCTTGGAAGATATTGGGAAAGATGAGCAAGGCAATCTGATTAAGGAACGTCGTAACGGTTCCGGGGCGAAAGTGATGGGATTAACCTTGGAAGGAAAGTCGGTGTTAACTTCATGGCTATCTTTGCAAGCGGGCGCTACTTTCCAGCGAAGCCGTTATAAAGAGGCCGAGAAATGGAGCGATGACGAGAATGTGCCAGCCGAGACAAAGATGTTCCGTACGCCGGATACCTATGGTTATTTTACGGCTACCCTTACGCCTATCAAACGTTTTACGGCTTCCCTGTCGGGAACTTATACGGGAAGTATGTTGGTGCAGCATTTGGCGGGATATATACCTTTGGATAAGGCGGTGGAGACTCCGGATTTCTTTGATATGAATATCAAGCTTGCGTATGAGTTCCCGCTTTACAAAGAGCTGAAACTAGAAGTAAATGGAGGCGTGCAGAATCTATTTAACGCTTACCAATCCGACTTTGACCAAGGTAAGAACCGGGATTCCTCCTATATCTATGGCCCGGCTAGCCCGAGAAGTTATTTTGCCGGTGTAAAGATGAGTTTTTAATCATGTAATGCCCTTTGAAAAAACATGTACGTGTTTCCGAAAAAAGACGTACGTGTTTTTTGAAGGCAAAATAAACAAAAAGACAGTGTTCCCAAGCGTATGATCGCCCTACGGAAACACTGTCTTTTTATGGGATAAATCGGGATGTTTTATTTAACGAACGGAGCGGCTTGCAAATAGGCGGCGCTCTTCTCTACGCCCTCGAACTGGGTACGGCCTTTCTTGTCACCTTCCAGTTCCACGTAGTAGCCGAGGATACCGATCTCGTACGCTTTTTTGAATATATTCGGGAAATTCATCATACCGGAATCACCGATGATCCAACGGTCCTTGATGTGCAATAACTTAAAACGATTCGGATAATTCTCCATCCATTCCACGGGATCTTGCTGCCCCATAACGGCCCAATATACATCCAACTCGAACATAACCTTATCCGGATCGGTATTTTTTAGGAATAACTCCTCGATATAAGTACCTTTAGGAGGTGCCCACGGATTCGGGTTCTGTTCCGGTTTCTCGCCGGCTTTCAATACCCGTTTGAACTCATTACTATGATTATGGTAACCCCATAGGATTCCAGCTTTCTTCGTGATCTCTCCGGCACGGTTGAAGATCTCCGATACTACTTTGGCGTCATCCTCGTTTTCGATACGGGGTAAACTCGGTTGTACCATACAACTAACACCTAGCTCGGCATGGATATCGGTTGCCTTTTTCCAGAACTCGTCGAATTTGGGCATATTCTCTTTCGTATACTCGCGAACGGAAGGGGTAAGATGTGAACTGCTGATTCTCAAACCGGCATCATCCACCATTTTCTTATAATCCTTGGAGGCGATGAATGTCGTATTTTTAGGATTATAATCACCGAATTTACCAGTGTCTTCCCTATATCCGAAAATCTCCAGATCGGTATATCCTGCTTTTGCCAATCGGTTCAATCCGTTAGGCATATCTTGCAGTAACTCCTGTCCGAGCGAATAGGTTTGCAATCCCATCTTTTTCCCGGCGGTTGCCGAGGATACCGCATCCGTGGCGGGTATGGATCTGGTGGGATTTGAAGCCATTACTTTTTGGCTGGCTATGCCCCTAAAGTAAGTAATGAAATGTTTCTCAAAAATGTTCTTCTGTCTGTCATGGTGATAAAGAATTAAAATTAAACATCTGTTTCTCGCAAATATAGTTAACCTTTTTGAAGTTTATTAAGAAAATGTCTCTCAAAAACTTGCGATTGGGTTTAAATAGATTTAAAATTTGACATAACTCAATTTTACGAACTTACTCCATACACCCAATTACCTAAATAAGGGGATTGTTTGGTATACCTCCGTGGATTTTTAATGTGATTTTACCCATTCTTAGGTATTGTGGGGCGGTAGTCTCTGATCGTAACTTTGCAGCGTTTTAAATAACATAATTGATTAAATGATGATGAAGAAAATCAGAGGGCTTTTCCTCTCCTTTTTACTGTTGCTTATTTCCATCTCGGCTTTTTCTCAACATAAAACAATGATATCGGGCAAAGTCCTGTCCACGGAAAAAACAACCGTGGATTTCGCTACCGTTTATCTAAAAGGTACGAATTATGGTGGGACTACGAATGAGGAAGGTATCTATCATCTTCAAGCTCCCGCTGGAGAATATACATTGGTGGTATCGGCTATCGGATATAAGACGGTAGAGAAACCCGTGAAACTGATGCGTGGGGAACGGACAAAGATGAATGTGGTAATCAGCCTCAGGCTACGGAGTTGGATGAGGTGGTTGTCGTTTCTAATGGCGTGACCCGGCTCAAGCGTCTGCGTTCAATGCTGTGGCCCTCGATACGAAAGCCTTGCAAAATTCAACCCAGAACTTGAGTGAGGCTTTGGCTCAAGCGCGGAATGAAGATCCGGGAGTCTGGCGGTGTCGGCTCGGATATGCAACTGATGATGGATGGATTTACCGGCAAGCATATCAAGATCTTTATCGATGGGGTTCCGCAAGAAGGTGTCGGCAGTTCTTTCGGACTGAATAACATTCCGGTGAATTATGCCGAGCGTATAGAGGTCTATAAGGGTGTGGTACCGGTGGGTTTCGGAACGGACGCTATCGGAGGTGTTATCAATATCATCACCAAGAAGAACCGGAACAAATGGTTCTTGGATGCTTCTTATTCATACGGGTCTTTCAATACGCATAAATCTTATGTGAACTTCGGACAGACTTTCCGGAGCGGACTCACGTATGAGATCAACGTTTTCCAGAATTATTCGGATAATAATTACTATGTGGATACTCCGGTGAAGGACTTTACGACTGGAGCGATCAATAAGAAAAAAATCGAGCATGTGAAGCGTTTTCATGATACGTATCATAACGAGGCCGTTATCGGGAAAATCGGTTTCGTGGATAAGAAATGGGCGGATCGTTTGATGTTCGGGTTTACCTATTCACATATGTATAAAGATATACAGACGGGCGTACGCCAAGAAGTGGTGTTTGGCGGCAAATATCGGAAGGGATACTCGATCATGCCGTCGTTGGACTATCGCAAGCGTGATTTCTTCGTTAGGGGCTTGGATGTGGTATTGACGGCGAATTATAATAAGAACATGACGAACAATGTAGATACCTCTTCCTATGAATATAATTGGCGTGGCGAGATGCGTCCGCTCCGGATGCCCGGTGAGCAATCTTATCAGAACACCCGGTCGGATAATAATAACTGGAACGGAACCTTAACAGCTAACTACCGTATCGGTAAGGCGCATACGTTCACGTTCAATCACGTGATCAACGCGTTCCGGCGTTCGAATCAGTCTCTTTTGAACGAGGACTCGGAAGCGAACGCTATCCCGAAGGAAACCCGTAAAAATATCAGCGGTCTTTCGTATCGCTTGATGCCGACGGAACATTGGAACTTGTCTGTGTTCGGTAAATATTACAACCAGTTTATCGCGGGGCCTGTCGCTACTTCCTCGGCTCAAGATGACTATATACGTACGACCAATTCAGTAAGCGCGATGGGATATGGGGCCGCGGGAACTTACTTTATCTTGAAAAGCTTGCAAGCGAAATTGTCCTATGAGAAAGCCTATCGCCTGCCGACCAATGAGGAGATGTTTGGCGATGAGGACCTTGAGACCGGCGATATTTCCTTGAGACCGGAGAACAGCGATAACGTGAATCTGAATTTAAGCTACAACGAGACATTCGGTAAGCATTCCGTATATGTGGAAGGCGGATTGATCTACCGAAATACGAAAGATTATATCCAACGGAATATATCGGATTTGAGCGGCGGTAAATATGGCGCTACCTATGTGAATCATGGTCGTGTAGAGACCAAGGGTTACAATATCTCGGTTCGCTACGGTTTCGCTAACTGGGTAAGTGTAGGAGGAAACTTTACGCAGATGAATGTGAGGGATAACGTGAAGACGGTTACCAGCGGGACGAACCAAGAGAGCTTGACATATGGCGCACGTATGCCGAATCTTCCTTATCAGTTTGCCAACTCGGATGTGACTTTCTATTGGCGTAATTTGTGGAAGAAAGGCAATACGCTAAGTGTCACTTACGATAATTTATATATGCATAGTTTCCCGCTGTATTCGGAGGCGGTAGGCAGTGAATCCGAATTTGTGGTACCAACTCAATTCTCGCATAACCTGACACTCTCTTATGGTGTACAGAACGGGCGTTACAATATCTCTTTCGAGTGCAGGAATCTCACGAACGAGAAATTATACGATAATTTCAGCTTGCAGAAGGCTGGCAGGGCTTTCTATGGTAAGGTGAGGGTTTATTTCGGTAATTAATTTAAAGTGTGACTATCTTTTATTTATCAATAATTAATTCAAAACATAATAGATTAAAACAACATGAAGAAGAATTATTTAATGACAGGTCTTGCCGCCGCGTTATTGGTTGGGGGGGTATTTACTTCTTGTAGTGACGACGATCCTGTAAACCCGGATAACGGAGGCAACGGGAATGGAAATGGCGGAGGATCGACCTCGGAGGCGGTTTCGAGCTATGTAGTCGCCGCTTCTGTCGGTGACGCAAATTACTTGCTGGCAGCCGATACGCTGGGTGATGGCTCTATCTCCGCTAAAAACAACGGACTCACTACGGAAAGCGGTACGCAATGGATCTTCTATAAGGATAAATATTTGTATCGTTTGGTTTACAATCAAGGAAATGCCGGTGTTACTTCTTCATACGTACTGAATGCGGAAGGTAAGATTAAAGAGCGTGATAATACTTACGAGATCAAGCGATTTACTTCTTATGGTATCTATGGCGACTATATCATTACATCTTCTACCGGTGATCTGGGTGAGGAATATGCGGACGAGAATGGTTATCTGCCTAAAGGCTTCTTGCTCTCTTATCTGGATGTGGCCAAAGAGACGTTTACGACAAACACGAATACGATCTTGTCGGAGAATTATTTGGGAAATGGCGAGTTCGTTACGTTAGCGGGTATTCTCCAAGCGAACGGCCGGATCTATTCCGCGGCTATCCCGATGGGATTGAGTAAGTACGGCGTGAAAGCGGAGGGAGGTAAATATGTTAAATACCCGGAGCTGGTAAAGACAGAATCCGGAGGAAGTGGTAGTGGCGCTTACGAAAAAGGGGAATTGCAATGGACGCAATATCCGAACGAGGCTTGGGTCGCTATTTATGCGAACGAGAAATTCGAGAACCCGAAACTGATAAAGACGGATAAGATCAGTTATGCTTGCGGACGTAACCGTTCTCAATACTACCAGACCATTTGGACGGCAGACAACGGCGATGTGTATGTGTTCTCGCCCAGCTATGCCAAGACGATGACCGCGGAGGTACAGAAAACGACTTGCCGGCCGGTGTAGTTCGTATTAAGGCTAACGCGGAGGAGTTTGATCCTGATTATTATTGTAATTTGGAGGCACAGACGGGTGGTAAGGCATTCTTGCGTTGTTGGCATATCACGGAAGATTATTTCTTGTTGTTGATGTATGATCGTCCGTTGACTGAATCCGGATTCGCCGCGAAAGAGTTGGCTATTTATAAAGGAGAGGATAAGAGTCTTACTTACGTGAAGGGGCTGCCTTCCACGGATGTTATTTCCGGATTTGGCAATACTCCGTTCTCGGAGGATGGTATCGCTTATATGGCGGTTACAACTACCGATGGAAGTCAACCTGCCGTGTATCGTATCGATCCGAAGACAGCTACCGCAACAAAAGGTCTTACCGTTGAGGCAGAGCAAATCAGTGGTGTAGGTAAATTGACTGCCGCTCAAGAGTAATAAGCAAGTATGAGTCGGACTCACATTCTTTTAATATTCCTCCTGCTCCCGCTAACCCTGCGGAGCCAGGAGGATATTTGTATAGGAAAGGAACTGGTTTTGTACTCTACCGTATTGCAAGAAGACCGGAGTTATTGGATACACCTGCCGGAGCATTATAATATGGATACGAAACAACGCTATCCGGTTGTTTACCTGCTAGATGGAGATTCTTTCTTTCATTCGCTGGTAGGCATAAGGAAAACGTTGGCATCCGGTAGAGGTAAATATCTACCTCCCTGTATTATTGTCGGGGTATTAAATACGGATCGGACACGTGATTTTACGCCTACCGCTTCAGCCGCCGGACGGGATGGTAAAATCTCCATAGATGCGATTCCGCAAGGAGGGGGAAGTGAGGCTTTCAGTAAGTTTCTTACGGAAGAACTTCGCCCTGCTATCGATAGTGCCTATCGCACGAACGGCTGGAATATGCTTATCGGTCATTCGTATGCGGGGCTTTTCACCTTGAATACGTTTCTTCGTCATACGGAATTATTTGATACCTATCTAGCGGTCGACCCTAGTTTGTGGTGGGATCAGGGGCGGTTGGTCCGGGAGGCGGAGGCTTTGGTTGCAGGCCGGAATTTTAAAGGGAAAAGCCTGTATATCGGTGTCGCATTTAAAAAAAGGACGGACCGAGTGGACATTCATCTTGACAAAGTGAGTTATCTTCTTTCGGAGGTTTTGCCACAAGCGGAGAACCTGCGTTTCTTTAGTAAATCATTTCCCGACGAGAACCATGGAACGGTAGCGGTTCCGGGTATATATGACGGGATTAAACAATTATTCGGAAAATGAGAAAATTCTTTGCGAAAGTACATTTATGGCTATCGATACCTTTTGGCATTATTATTGCGATTGTCTGCCTGACCGGGGCGATTCTCGTCTTTGAGACAGAGATATTAGAATTAGGCTACCCTTCCCGTTATTTTGTAAAGGAAGTAAAAGGGGAACCTCTCTCGCCTGCCGCCTTGATAGAATCGGCACGCCAACAATTACCCGATTCGGTTCGAATAAACGGTATTCGGGTATCGTCTGACCCGAGACGAACTTATCAACTGGTATTACCGGGGAAAAAGGCCGCGGGTTTTATTGATCCCTACACCGGGGAGGTGACCGGATGGATGACGGACAAGGTTTTTTCCTGAAAATGATGCGTCTTCATCGTTGGTTACTTGATGAGTATAAACGGGATGGAAGTTTTTCTTGGGGAAAATCAATAGTTGGCTATGCGACTTTGGTCTTGGCGATTATTATTATAAGTGGAATTGTTATCTGGTATCCCCGTAATAAAAAAGTATTGAGAAACCGGTTGAAAGTAAAGACCAAGGCTGGTTGGTTCCGTTTCTTCTATGATTTACATGTCTCCGGGGGATTCTATGCGGCATTGCTCCTGCTTATCTTAGCGTTAACCGGATTAACATGGTCGTTTGGTTGGTATCGAAATGCCTTTTATAGTGTCTTCGGTATTAGTGCAAACCCGCCTCAAGCGCATCATGCTCCAGCTTCTTCCGGCGCGAAGAAACCCGCGAAGAAAAAGACGGATTACACACAATGGGCTGAGGTGTTATCGGCATTGAAAAGCCATTATCCGGACTTTAACTCAATCACGATCCAAGATGGCTCCGCTACGGTTTCTACGGCCCGTTATGGGAATACAAGAGGAAGCGACCGTTACTCCTTTGATCCTGCTACGGGTGAGATTACGGAAGTCCAATTATATAAAGATCTCCCAAAATCGGGGAAGATAAGAGGATGGATTTATTCCGTACACGTCGGCTCGTGGGGGGGAATGACTACCCGTATATTGACTTGCTTAGTTTCCTTGTTGGGGACGATCTTCGCGATAACCGGCTATTATTTTTGGATAAAGAAACAATTCAGGAAACTGAGATGAAAAGAAAGAGGTATGTTTGACCCACATACCTCTTCATAAATCTAAACCAATCAAGTTGAATACGCAAACGTTGTAATATTAAGGTTAAACAGTTATGTATGTAAAAGTGTGCGTCTATTCAATTCCTTCTTTCCTTATAGATGCCAACCACTGGTCGATCCGCCCTTCTGTTTGATCGTCTTCATTCATTTCATCCAAAGGAAGTCCGACGAACATACCGTTTATGCAGGCGGTGGAACTGTCAAATGAATATCCCGAAGCATCTACAGCGCCAATGAATTTGCAACCTGTATTTCGCAGGTCGGAATAGATCGTACCGATGGCGTCACAGAAAGTGTCGCTAAAAGAGGCTGAGTCTCCGCAACCGAATAATGCGACGGTTTTCTCACTTAAGTCCAGCTTTTTCAGTTTCCCTAGATAACTATCCCAATCATCTTGCAAATCTCCGGCGCCCCAAGTGGAACAGCCCAATAACAAGATTTCATAAGGCGCTACATCAGCGGGAGAAGCGTTAGATACGTCATGAATATCTTTGTCTTCCACACCCAGCTTCTCTGCGATACGTTTCGCGATCCCTTCCGTCGTTCCTGTAGACGAGCCGTAGAATATTCCTATAGTCTTCATTCCTATTTGTTTTTATAGTTTAATAACGAAGACAAATATCCGATATCTTATTAGTCTC
>ENA-OQCK01000615-OQCK01000615.1-human-gut-metagenome-genome-assembly--contig:-NODE-615-length-17656-cov-2.922585_pt1 | contig 17656 bp, 26 predicted proteins | sample MGYA00242498_ERZ504578 | MGnify/ENA primary metagenome ERZ504578 (study PRJEB26092, sample SAMD00036229) | human gut metagenome | host: Homo sapiens | study: EMG produced TPA metagenomics assembly of...
CCTGTTAAACAGGCGGGAGAGATAGGAGGGGCTGACACGGATACCCTTTGCAATCCCCGCAAGTGAGCTGGTCAGCCAGATGGATGCGGATGTAGGTGATGGCCTTGCGGACCAGGGGAGAATACTGGTCCAGGCGGTTCTTCCGGACAAAGCGGCAGTATGCACTTATCATCTGGGATTTGCATTCCTGCGCTTCCCTCATGGTGTTGGCATTTTCAATGAGCATTGCGAAGTTGGAGGAGATGATGTCCAGATACACAGGATGAATGCCGGCGGTTTCAGCGCTTTTGCGGAGCATGGTATTGAGGGAAAACCCCAGATTTTTTGCCGTGCGGAGCGGATCCTCGGTACGGACTATGGCCTGGCTCTCCTGTGAGAACCGCCTGTAATACTTAAGGGCCAGGTCCTGGCTGCCCTGGGCAACCTCCTGCAAGAGCAGCTTTTCGTAATAGTACCGGTGCTCCAGTAGCTCCATGGATGCCTCATCCACACCCTCTGCCGACAGGTTTGATATCTCCTGGGTATAATGCCTCTGCGGTTCATAGTGGAGGTAGGGTATTTCGCGGTCTGTGCCCGTAATGACCTTATGGCGGTCCGCGTCACTTCCAGTATCTGAGAATTGCCTACTACGGGCAGGGTGAGGCAGAACTGGCTGAAGGGGACCAGCAGGGACAGATTTTTTCCGTTATCCTGAAGGATCTGCTCGCAAAAGGCAGTGTCTGCCGGATGGGCGAGATAGGGGCCGGCGATGAAAACCTGATTATTACCGTCATACAGGAACAGATTATAGTGAAGGTTTATAAAATCTGCTATGTGATACAGGGTCCCAGGCTGTAAGGATTCCACCATGGAACGGGTAATGAAAAAGGGAAAGCCGTTCCTGATGAAATCCGGAAAATATTCTTTGATACCGGTTTCTACGGCTTCCATCCGCGCGGGGCACAGGATGACGGGGACTTTCAGCATGACTTCTATGAACTGTTTGGATATGAGCGCTTTTTCCTGTTCTTCCATATCGTTCTCCTTGCATGATGTATTCTGAATGATTTGCACAAAAGAACAAAAAGATATTGTCTAAATCACCCAAACAATTATGACAAAATATTACTAATTAATATTATATAATCCTAACTCTTTAAAATCAAGTGTGTTAGAATGTTGATACAAACATAAAGCCGGCGAACCAAAAAGAAAATGTGTGAACATAGGGAGACTATATAAAATGGAGAAGAATAAAAGTGCTGTAACACAGTATAACAACGCGAAATTATGGCAGATTGGGTTCTTTTCACTGAATAACTGTGCCACCAACATCGCCATGTTCTTAATGATGCAGTATTCGTACTTTACCCAGAATGTCCTTGGGCTGGCTGCGGCCATTGTGGGCCTGATTGCCACGGGAACCCGTATATTTGACGCTGTTACGGACCCGTTGGTGGGATTTTTGGTGGACCGGACCAATGGACGCTTCGGCAAGTTCAGGCCCTATATGTTTGTGGGCAATATCATTATCTGGTGCAGCCTGATTGTGATTTTCAATACGCCGTCCGCCTGGAGCATTTCCCGGAAATATATGTTTACCACCGTATTTTACGTTATTTATATTATCGGCTATACCTGCCAGACCGTTGTCACCAAGGCAGGCCAGGCCGTGCTCACCAACAATCCCAGGCAGCGTCCCATATTTGCCGGGTTTGACAGTGTCCTGACCCAAATGGCCAGCGCTCTTGTGCCCATGCTTATCACCACCATTCTGGCTGAAAAATATTCGGTTGGGGAATTTGCGGGTGAGAACGGAAAGAGCTGGGTATGATAAATCCTGCCATGTGGAAAGAGGCGGTTATCCTTCTGGCAGTCATATCCTTTACGTTTACCATTCTTGCCATCATCGGAATCAGCGCAAAGGACCGGCCTGAATTCTTTGGCCAGGAGGCTTCCGGCCAAAGGTAAAGTTCAGAGATTACAAGGATATCGTCATGCACAACCGTCCCATTCAGATGCTGATTATCTCGCTGCCACGGATAAACTGGGACAGCTGCTCATGAGCGGCACCATGACATACCTGTTTGCCAATATGCTGCTGAATTCCAGGCTTCAGGGCGTATTTTCAAGTATCCTCATCGCACCGTTAGTAGCCATTTCCATCGGCGGCGTGTTTGTGTCCAGAAGGTTCGGGCTTAAGCGTACCTTCCTCCTGGGAACATGGGGATCCATGACTATGCTGGCCATAATGTTTGTGGTTGGACCTGACCCGAATGTGCCGGCTGTATTCTTAGGGATGTTCCTGGCGCAGAAATGTCTGGCAGCATGGGAACTCAGGCATCATCCCCATGATTGCGGACTGTACAGATTATGAGATGTACCGCAGCGGCCGTTTTGTACCCGGTATGATGGGGACCATGTTCTCCTTTATTGATAAATCATATCCTCCTTCTCCGCCATGATTCAGGGATTTGCCCTGACGCTGGCCGGCGTGGGAAATGTGGTGATAAAGCCCAATGAGCCCGTAAACGCCACCTTTAACATGGCCATCATGGTATGCTTCTGTATCGTGCCTATCCTGGGCCATATCGCCACAATCATAGCCATGCGCTGGTACAATCTGGATAAGGTGAAAATGGCTGAAATCCAGGAAGAGCTGGAAAACAGGAGGGAAGTACGGACCGGAAAGGGACCGCATCTGAACGGAGCTACAAAAGCCGCTGCCGCAGAAGCGGTACAGAATGAAAACAGAGCGTAAACGCAGAAGGGATTGAAACGATATGAATAAGGCATCAACTAACATTCATTTTTATAAAAATGAAAACGGTCCTGTCATCGGAGTTACCGTAAAGCCGGTGATCGAAAAGGACGGGCTGTATTTCAGGGACCTGACAGGGGATGGAAGGCTGGCTCCCTATAAGGATTGGCGCAACACTCCCGCCAAAAGGGCGGCTTCCCTGGCGGCGGAATTGTCTGCTGAGAGAAAATCGGCATGCTGTTCGTCAACTCCTGGAAGATGGGAATTTACCAGGAGGACAGGACAAAGGTGGATGAAAGCGGCCTTCTCAACGAGGAGATTGTGGAGCAGGACGAGTCCATCTTCAATGTGGAAAAAACGTATGGAACCACCTGCACGGTAAAGGAAATGGGCATACGCCATTTCATCCTGCGTCAGAACCCCAGGCCGGGCGAACTGGCGGACTGGATTAACCAGCTTAATATGGTGGCGGAGGGAACCGGCCATGCCCTGCCTGTGATGGTCCTTTCCAATTCCAGGAATGAGCACGGGGAGATTGTATTCGGCATGAACGATGCGGCAGGCGTATTTGCCACCTGGCCCGGGACCATGGGAATCGCGGCGGCTGTCCGGGGAAACGGACCGGAACTCATAGACAGCTTTGCCCGGTGTATCCGGATGGAATGGGATGCAGTGGGGATGAAAAAGGGATATATGTACATGGCCGATGTCATGACAGATTCCCAGGTGGCAGCGGTCCTATGGAACCTTTGGCGAGGATCCGGAGCTTGTGTGCGCATCATGGAGCGTCTGATTCCCGGCATACAGGGAAGCAGCCAGGGAGTCACAAGGGACGGGGTGGCCGTCACCATCAAGCATTTCCCGGGAGGCGGAGCCAGGGAAAACGGATTCGACCCCCACTATGTCCAGGGACAGTGGAATGTGTACCAGACAGAGGACAGCCTGCGCACATACCACCTGCCTGCCTTCCGGACAGCCATAGACAAAAAGGCATCCTCCATCATGCCGTATTATGCCAAACCATCGGCTGCCAAGAGCAAGTCCCAGTATGGCCGGACGGAGATGCCATGGAAATGGAGCCGGTAGGCTTTGCGTTTAACAGGGCCTTCATACAGGGGCTTCTGCGGGAGAAGATGGGATTTAAGGGATATGTGAACAGCGACTCCGGCATCTCCAATAAGATGGCCTGGGGCGTGGAGGAGCTGGATGTGCCTTCCAGAATCGCGCTGGCTGTCAATACCGGAGTGGATATCATCAGCGGGTCGTTGGATGTGTTTTCCGCCAGGGAGGCATATGAGCGCGGAAGGAATGGATATTACACGACCCAGGGCCATCCGGTGCCCCGGGGGTACCGGGCCAGTGATCTGGTGCTGACCGATGAGGCGCTTACAAGGGCGGTGACAAGGACCTTAAAGGAAAAGTTTGAACTGGGTATGTTCGACAACCCATACCGCGACCCTGAGGAAGCGGAACAGGTGGTGGCCACAAAGAAGCACTGGGAGGACGCTTACCGGGTGCATCAGCAGTCCGTGGTGCTCTTAAAGAACAGAGAGGGCCTGATTCCCCTGGATACGGAAAAGACGGCAGGCAGGAAGGTGTATGTGGAATGCTTTGGCTGTGAAGCAGAGGCTGCCGCCAAGGAGACGGAGGCAGTCAAAAGGTCCTTTGCGGAAAGGTTTCAGGCGGAGCTGACAGAAGATTACAGGGAAGCGGATTTCGCCATTCTGTTCATCCGGCCAAGCTCAGGCGAATATTTCCATTCCACTAAGGGATATTTGGAGCTGGATATCTGTGAGAACAAACAGGTGCGGGATGTGGACAGCGAGGGCCGTCCGGCGGATTCCTTCCACCAGGAGACCACCCTGCTGGGGGCCGGGAGAATCCGGGAGATTTACGAGTCCCTTCACCGCAGGGGGGAAGGGTGATTTCCAATATTAATTTCACCTGGCCTGGGAAGTGGGGAACGTGGAGCCTGTGCGGACGCCTTCTGGCTGGATTTGATACCTATACGGACGCGGTCCTGGACGTCATCATGGGAAGGTGCGCACCTACCGGCAGGATGCCCATTACCCTTCCAAAGGACGACAGCGTTATCCGGGTGGACCGGGACGGCATATGCATATCCCACAACGACGTGCCGGGGTACCACAAGGACAAATACATGCCGGAGTCCATGAAGGATGAAAATGGAAAGGCCTATGCCTACCGGGACAGCGAGGGGAATTACTATGAGCTGGACTTTGGGCTGACGCTGGAATAGAAAACGGGAGTTTGTCATATTTGCACAAAAAGACAAAAGAAAATTAGTGCACAATTCGGATTGACATAAAACCTGTCTTTTGTTTATACTTAATGCGCAACAGAATAAAGAGCGTGTTACTGGTGATGCAGGCATTAACTGAAAGAGGACATTGGAGACAGTGTTCTTAACGGTTAATGTCTTTTTTGTGTCCGGACAGCCAGGGTGCGCGGTTGGAAGAAAAAGACAGGAGAGAAGGAAAATGAAAGACAGGATATTTGGTGTTCTTCAAAGAGTGGGACGCAGCTTCATGCTTCCCATTGCAGTGCTGCCGGTGGCGGGACTGCTGTTAGGCATCGGCAGTTCCTTTACCAATGCCACCACCATTCAGACGTACGGTCTGGAACGGATTCTGGGCGACAAAACCATGTTAAACGCTGCTGGTCATCATGACCAAGGCGGGAAATGTCATATTTGACAATCTCCCCATTATATTTGCAGTGGGAGTTGCCATTGGCATGGCCAAGGCTGAGAAAGAGGTGGCGGCCCTTTCAGCCATGATTGCGTTTTTTGTCATGCATGTATCCATCAACGCGGTGCTGATCATCACGGGAAAGATTCTTCCGGACGGTACCGTTGCCCCCGGCGTCCTGGACGGCACCATTGCTTCTGTGTGCGGCATCCAGACCTTGCAGATGGGCGTGTTCGGAGGCATCATCGTGGGCCTGGGAGTGGCGGCGCTCCACAACCGTTACCACAAGATTGCGCTGCCCAATGCCATCTCATTTTTCGGCGGTTCCCGTTTTGTGCCCATCATATCCACGGTGGCCTATGTAGGGGTGGGTATGGTGATGTACTTCATATGGCCGGTTGTACAGAACGCCATATTTGCCCTGGGCGGCCTGGTGACGGGGACAGGATATGCAGGCACATTGATTTTCGGTATTATAAAGAGGGCGTTGATTCCCTTTGGACTTCACCACGTATTCTACATGCCATTCTGGCAGACCGCTGTGGGCGGCACCATGATGGTGGACGGAAATCTGATTCAGGGCGGCCAGAACATTTTCTTCGCACAGCTGGCTTCGCCGGATGTGATCCATTTCAGCGCGGATGCCACCAGGTATTTCTCCGGTGAGTTTATCTTCATGATATTCGGCCTTCCAGGCGCTGCCCTGGCCATGTACCGCTCGGCAAAACCGGAAAAGAGAAAGGCCGCGGGAGGACTTCTCCTGTCCGCAGCTCTGGCCAGTATGCTGACCGGTATTACAGAGCCCATTGAGTTTTCTTTCCTGTTTGTGGCGCCTATGCTCTTTGCCGTACAGGTGATTCTGGCAGGCAGCGCCTACATGATTGCCCATATACTGAATATCGCGGTGGGACTTACCTTCTCAGGCGGCTTCCTGGATTTGCTTATATTTGGCATCCTTCAGGGAAATGAAAAAACCAGCTGGATGAGAATTATCCCGGTAGGAATCATATATTTCCTGCTGTACTACTTTATTTTCAGCTTCCTGATTAAGAGGTTTGACTTAAAGACTCCGGGCAGGGAGGATGAGGACGAGGAGACAAAGCTTTACACAAAGGCGGATGTGAACGCCAGGAAATCGGCAGGCGCGGCAGGAGTGGCAGGTCCGGCAGGCGGGGAAAATGGAGGAAACGGGGATAAAGACGCCTCAGCATGGATATTGCCAGGGGACTGGAGGAAAGAGAAACATTACCTCCGTGGACTGCTGCGCCACACGTCTCAGATGTTCCGTGGATAGCCCGGCTTTGGTGGATGAGAGGCTGTTAAAGGCCACCGGAGCAGTGGGCGTCATTAAAAAGGGACAGGGAATTCAGGTAATTTATGGACCTAACGTAACTGTGATAAAGTCAAATCTGGAGCAGTATCTTGCGCAGGCACCGGATGAGGCTTTGGAGGAAGATGCTGAATCCTGCCAGGAAAAGCACATCATCTGCTCGCCCTTTAACGGCAAAGCGGCCTCCATCACGGAGGCGCCGGACGAGGCATTTTCCAGCAAGGCCATGGGCGACGGCTACATGGTCATACCGGCAGACGGGCAGGTGCTGGCGCCGGAGGATGGAGAGGTGCTGTTTGTGTTTCCTTCTAAGCATGCCATTGGCCTGAAAACCGGGGACGGTATGGAGTATCTGCTGCATATCGGTGTGGATACGGTGAAGCTGGACGGAAAGGGGTTTGAGACCTTTGTGAAGGATGGGCAGAAGGTAAAGAAAGGCCAGAAACTGATGGAATTCGACCTGGAATATATCAGGGCCAACGCCGCGTCCGAGGCTTGTATGGCTGTATTTACCGGTCTCACGGAAGGCCGTGAGATTCACATGGTTAAGACCGGAGAGGTACGGGCGCTGGATGAAATCGGATGGTACTAAAGGGGTGAATATAGAAATGGTATGCCGGGGCGGAAAAATCTCATTCAAATGTAGATGTTTTTTTGGATATTAGGTATAATGACCGTATAGGAAAGGGCAGCGGCGCGGCGCGCGGCAGAGTCCGGCAGCGCTGTGGACGGGGAGGGGTTTATGTACCGCATCATCAAAGTATTAAACAACAATGGAATACTGGTTTTGGATGGAGATACCGGCAGGGAACTGATTCTGCTGGGAAACGGAATAGGCTTCGGTCACCGGACCGGGGAGCGGTTGGAGCAGGTGAAAGAGGCAAAGCGGTATGAGCTTGTGACCGGAAAATCCACGGCGCTGCAGCAGGTGAACAGCATAGACCGGTCTTTATCGAGGCGGCGGGAAATATAATCGAGTCGGCCAGGAAAACGCTGGGGGATATCAGTTCAGACATTCTGATACCCATGGCGGACCATATTGCCCTGGCCGCAGGCAGGGCCAGGGAAGGGAGGGAGCTTCCAAATCCTTTTAACCAGGATATAAAGGCTCTGTTTGACCGGGAATACCAGGCTGCCATGGAAGGCAGGGAAATCATTCGTGAAATGACAGGCATTGTCATATCCGAAGATGAGGTGGGATACATTACCCTTCACATCCACGCCGGGTCATCTGAGGAGAATGTGGCCCATTCCATGGATATGGCCAGGCTGGTACAGGACAGTATCCGCAGCATAGAAGAGAAGATGGGCATTAAGCTGGCAGCGGACTCTCTGGGTATAACCGGCTGGTGAGCCATCTGCGGTATATGATTGCCCGCATCCGAAAGGGAGAGCCGGTGAGTCTGGACATGGAGGCATATGCAAGGGATGCCTTTCCGGGGCCTTACCAGGCGGCAGTGGATGTGTGCGGGGATATGGAAAAGCGGCTGGGGATGTCTGTGGCCTCTCAGGAGGCAGGCTTTCTCGCCATCCATATCCAGAGGGTTATCCAGGGAGAATAGGAAAGACCGGGGCCTACCTCAGAAGAGGCAGGTTCCCGGTCAGTTTATTTACCAGCTTTTTGGCGCCGCAGATGCCGATGCCGAAGTACTGGAAGCTGTCGCCGTCAGTCTGGGCGGCTTTTGATATGTATTCACCGTAGTCATTGCAGCTCTGCGCCACATCGGAAAAATCCACTACTGTCAGCTCTGAAAAGCAGGGGTCGTAAAGCTTAAGTCTCAGCTCTTTTAATTTTTCTTTACTTGCCCTCAGGATGGGAACCGGAATTGCTATAATGCCCGGATGGGACCTTCCGTTTCGGTCGGACACATCGGGTCCAACTGTTTCGGGGAGTTTTTTTCCAAGGGTAATTCCCATGATTCCGGCTGTATTGGCTATGATTCCGGTGGGCAGCTTTTCATCGATTACCATTACACATTTTTCATTTTGGTGGTCCATATCTTTGGTTCTCCTTTGCCCGTGGTTTTCTGTTCGGATAAAAACAATCCGGCCAGTGTCATTATGATTCCCAATGCGGCCGGTACAGTTACCGGCTCTTTTAATATAAGGGCCGAAGTCAGGGTGGTGATGACCGGCACCATGTAGATGTATATGCTGGTTTTAACGGCGCCCAGTATCTTTACGCCTGTATTCCAGGTTACGAAACACAGTGCGGATGCGCCCAGTCCAAGGAATAAAAGATTCAGGATATTTTTCATATCGGTAAACTGAACCGGCGTCATGCGGAAATCCATGAAGGCCAGAGCCGGTACCATAAATAGGATCCCGTAGAAAAAGGTCCTTCTGGTGCTCTGGACAGTGCCGTGGCCCAACGCGCTTATTTTTTTGTGAGAGTGGAATACACGGCCCATATGACCGCGGCAGCCACGGCCAGCAAATCTCCTGTGGGATTAAGGGATAAGGCGGTCTCATTGCCGAAGCTAATCAGGCTGATGCCTGCCATGGCCAGCAGAAATCCGGCAAAGAACCTGAAACGCGGCCTCTCTCCTCCCAGGAACATCCAACCCAGGATAGCGGTAAAGAAAGGCGCAATGGAGATGATACTCCCACGTTGGATGCCAGTATAAGTGAGAGCGATATTTTCCAGGAGATAGTAATGGCAACGCCGCAGAAACCCGCCGCCGCGTAGAGTGCTTCCTGCCGGGCGGAGGAAAGGCGCAGGGAGCGGGGGCAGACCAGCCACAGCGCCAGATATCCAATGACAAATCGGATAAACAGGATTTCCACAGGACTGAATGTCCGAAGCAGCATCTTGGTGGATATGAAGGTGGTTCCCCATATAAGGATGGTTACAAATGCGGCCAAATGGCCTGCGGCGGTACGGTTAAGCTTCATGATGTCGCTCCTTTTGTTCCTTATCAGGTTCTGATAAGAATATTTTCTGATACTGTCTGGGAGTGAGCCCGATAAACTCCTTAAAAAAGTTAGTGAAATGGCTCTGGTCTGAAAATCCGGCCATGGCCGTTGCTTCCACAGGCGGTATGCCCTGTTCAAGGAATTTTTTGGCCTTGTCCAGGCGGATGGTCTGGAGGTAGCGGTAAGGGGAAACACCCACCTGCTTTGTAAACGAGCGCAGCAGATAGGATTTTCCAAAGGTGGTCATGGACAGCAGTTCATCCAGGCTTATATTTTCTGAAAAATGTTCCTCCATATAGGTGCACAGGTTTTGGATACGGTCATCGGGCTTGGATATATCCTCTTCCTTAAATGGAGCGGCATACTCCTGGAGAACCTGCTCCAAAAGAAAGAACAGGGCTTCCTTCTTTTCAAGCCTTGAGGCCCGGCGCAATATGGCGCTGTATAAGCCGGATACGGACTGGGTTATGTCGCTGCGGTACACCACGTTCTGGGTAAAGCGCGGGATGAATTCCCGGCCGGTGATTTCTCTTACCGCCTGTTCCATGACAGAGGGCTCGATGTTGACGGCACGGTAGTCCAGCGGCTCCCTGTCTATGGGGGCGCAGTAATGGTTGTCTCTGGGATTGAAGAGAATCAAATCCCCGGCGCTGACATCATACTCTTTGTTCCGGCACCAGAGGTGCCTTTTGCCGCCCTCCACAAAGCCTATGACGTAATATTTGTGGAAATGATTGGGGAATTTCTGCACGACCCCGCTCAGATTGTAGGCTTCTATCTTAAGGTCCTTATCATAATAGGACCGGCGCTGTTCCTGCTCCTGTATCATTTGCTGCTCCTTTTAAACTGCTTTTCTGCTATTTTAACACAATGGGAAGGGAAAATCTTGCAAGATATTACACCAGAACGGATTGAATTTTACCGCTTAATTTTGTTTATCGGGAATACAGGCGCAAAAAAAGATGAATAGCTTCACATGGCGTCATGCGTTCTATTCATCTTTTGCCGTCTCTTTTACTATTTTCAATATATCATTAGGCGTACAGTCCAGACAATCGCATATCTTGGCAAGAATGGTAAGGTCAACGCGGGATACCTTGTTCTTGCAGTAATTATTGAACTGAGTCCGCTGCAAACCGCATTTTTCACAGACAAAGTTTTTACTTTTCTCTTTTTCCTTCAGCAGACGCTCCAAATCAATCTCAATATGCATGCCATCCCCCGCCTTTCCATATAAGTATATTCCCGGATGTATTGAAATATAAGCTGTATTAGAGTACAATGTGTATGATAATACAGGTAGGGGTATGATGAAAATGAGAAAAAGACTGATGCGGGCATCGCTGGTTCTGATGGCCCTTTGCATATATCTGCAGTGGGGAAGGGGCGTGTCGGTGAGGAATACCATATCTTCCTCCTGGGATGGAAAGAGGACAGAATACATGACTATTGTAGCGAATAAGCTGTACATTGGGGATAAGGAGCATTTGCCAGGAAAATGATTGAAACATGTATCAACAATGAATTCCGTGATGTGCGGTTCAGCTATGACATGGGATATCCGGCGGAAATAACCATGGACATATATACCAATGAGACGGCCAGGCGGTTGGGAATCAGGTGCTGTGAGGTGCGGTATGCCCAGCCGGAAAGGACGGTACCGGTATAATGTGAAGGATGACCGGGAACGGTTTGTGATGACGGTGAAATGAAATAAAAGGTGAAATAAAAAGCGAAATAAAAAGTCTGGGATTGGCCTGCACTGCGGCATAAATCCGGCTGACGCAATCCGGGCTTTTTCCGGCAGCTCTGCTGTCTCTTCCGGGAAAAGTCCTTTTTTCATTTTCTTCATGACCAGAGATATGAGCTTGGTCATTTCTCCCTTTCCAATTCCATCCTCCATAAGCAGCTGTCCGAGCAGTGCCATATTAATCTTCTCCGTTACCTTCCTTAATTCTGTTTTGTCGAGAAATTTGGTGGCCAGGGCATAAAGCATGGCCTCCATGCGGCGCAGATCTTCCTTTGATACAGCTGCCTTTCCGCTTTTCTGAAAATTTTATCCGCGTTCCGGTCCTTGATACGGATTACCTCGGTATACATTGATGCCGGCAATCCGTCCCTTGACACCCAGGTATGGAAGAGGTCCTGCCCCAAAAACATGGCAGATGTCTTCAGGACTTTATCCTCCAGCTGCTTGGGGGTATCCTGTGCTTGGGGATATCCTGTATTTGTGGGTCAGGGGGTAACGTGTGATGCTGCCTGGTTGACGAGTCTGCTATTGTCTGGTATTTCTAAATATAGCATCCGGGACTGGGAGACGCCCCCTAAAACATGTTCACAAAACCTTTTAAAATTATTTTCTCAAAACCACAAAAAACCCGCACCATTAAAGAATTCTGTGCTACAATCAGACTGTAAAAAAGAGGAAGAGGCATGACGGTGATTGAATTCTTAAAAGAGGAAAAGATAAACAGCAGCTTAATCCAGGGAATCGTGGATTTCAGAGCTTCCCACCCGGTCAGGGAGGAGGAACGGGGCAGGATACCTGTGCCCCGGTACCTGTATTATGGAAGGGAGGTATGGGAGCAGGCCATTGCAGCCCTTTTGTGCGGTCAGAACCTGCTTCTCGCAGGACCAAAGGCAACGGGAAAGAACATACTGGCCCAGAATCTGGCGGCAGCTTTTGGAAGGCCGGTTTGGGACATCTCCCTTCACGTCAACATGGATGCGTCCGGCCTGATAGGAACAGATACATTTCAAAACGGAGCCGTTGTGTTCCGGCCGGGGCCGGTGTACCGCTGCGGAATCAGCGGGGGCTTTGGGGTCCTGGATGAAATCAACATGGCCAGAAACGAGGCCCTGGCCGTGCTCCATGGAATTTTGGATTTCAGGCGGACCATAGATGTGCCGGGCTACGATGTGTGCATATGGATGGGGGGACCCGGTTCATTGCCACCATGAACTATGGGTATGCGGGCACAAGAGAGCTGAACGAGGCCCTGACTTCCAGATTTGCCTGCCTGCAGATGCCGGCCATATCCGGGGAAAATCTGGAAAAGCTTATGAGCCGGGAGTATCCTGGTCTTAAGAGAACTTATGCCAGGCAGTTTGTCCAGCTGTTTCTGGATATAGATAGAAAATGCCAAAGCGCCCAGCTTTCCACCCGCCCCCTGGACCTTAGGGGACTGCTGGATGCTGTCCGGCTTATGGAGAAAGGGCTGGATGCGGGAGCTGCCCTGGATATGGGACTTACCAACAAATCCTTTGACCCATATGAACAGAACCTGGTGCGGGATTTAATCAGGGCAAGGATTCCTAAAAAACTGGAAAGGGAGAAGCTGTTTGCAGACTGATATGGAGATGCGGGAATATGACGGAGAGGAGCGCCGGGCCCTCAACATGATATGGACTGCGGCAGAGGACCATTCCTTCCACCCGGAATTCATGGCCTTTGACCGGTACGGAAAGGCAGACCTTTATCTCAACAGTATAATCGGTTATGTCCACAGATGGTATGACGGCGGGAAATTGTCAGAGCTGTTCGGGGCTTTTCAGGGCACGGCGCTTCAGGATATCTATGATACCATATTCTGGCTCGGCCTGGAATGCGGCGCTTATGAGAAGGAACGGGAAGGCCGTCCTGCCCTGGAGGAGCTGCGCGGGGAATACTGGGCCCAGGTATTGGAGGAATCCAAATGGTCAGCTCAGGAAAAGCTGGTCCAGTCCCTTCAGACGGGCTGGGGCAGGCTGGTGCTGGGAGAGAAGCCCGAAGTGACGCCGTGGGAGCGGGGAATTTTGTCCGGCCTGTCCTTTGACGGAGCTGCTGACACCGATGAAATCATGGAACGTGTTTCCGGTATATTGTGGAAATATTTCCGGTTTGACTGCCGTTCAGAACAAAAGAGAAAAGAAAACAGAAAACGGATAAAAGGGATGATTAAGCCTTCCGCTTTGTACGGCCTGCCCGCGGCGTCATTGTCAGGAATACACTGAATGAGCATGGTCAGGAGTCTCCTGAATCCGGTGATGACCAAAGTGAAACATCCGGAAAGGCCCATAAAAAGCCTTCTGATGCCGCCAAAGGCTTTTGCTTCTGGCCGGAGGCATCCTCGAAACGGCGTGAGGAGGCGGTCCGTTCCTATATTGACGCCTGCTATGGTGTTTCCATGTACGGAGAGCGGCAAAATCAGGCTATCCGTCATATGCTATGCACGGGATGCCACAGTACGTGCGGACTCCATTTTACCAGAGGAGAAAAATTCCGGCAGGACCCGGACCGCGGGGAATCGGCCAGACAGCTGTGGGAGGCGGCGCAGCAGAGAAAAAAGAACAGGGAACAGTTTGAAAAGAACAGGTCAGAATATGAGAACAGCATACGGCGCCTGATGGAACAGATTCGCAATACCCTTCTGGTAGATTTGCAGCCTGTGCCGGAGAAAAGCCGGCAGGGAAAATTGATGGGGGAATCGGTCTGGCGGGCAGTGTATCTGGAGGATGACCGTGTGTTTCTGAAGGTTTCAGAGGAAGAACGGCAGAATGTTTCCGTGGATTTGATGCTGGACGCGTCCGCGTCGCGTATGGGACATGAAGCCGTTATAGCAGCACAGGGATATGTCATTGCCGAGAGCCTGACCCGCTGCGGGATACCGGTTCAGGTGTATTCCTTTTCCGCCATCCAGAACTACACAGTGTTTCGTATATTCCGCGGTTATGAGGAAAAGGAGAAGAACAAAGGAATTCTTGACTATGTGGCAGCCGGATGGAACCGGGATGGCCTGGCCCTCAGGCAGCGGGCCATCTGGCGGGACAATCCCCCTGTGAGAAACGCCTGCTCATTGTGCTGACAGACGCCAGCCCAATGACGAACAGCGGATGGCGCCTGTTTCCGGGGCGGCGCGGGGAAAGGTATATTCGGGGGATGCAGGCATTGAGGATACGGCCATGGAGGTGCGGCAGCTTAAAAAGCAGGGTATCAAGGTGATGGCTGTATTTTACGGTCTGGACAGCGACCTGGAAGGCGCCCGGAAGATATACGGAAGCAGCTTCGTCAGAATCAGGGGGATGGGTCAGCTTGCGGATACGGTCGGTAATCTGCTGACCAGCCAGCTGCGGTCCGGCCGACAGCAGAAGATTTAAAAAAGGCGGGGATATCCCGGAGCCGGTCAGGCTTTCAGGATATCCGGAATCTCCAGAATCTGTCCTTTGCAGATTACATTTGGATTGGAGATATGGTTCGGAGCAGCCAGCCGGCCTACCGTGGTACCGAATCTTCTGGAGATACCCCAGAGGGTGTCGCCGCCCTGAACCCTGCAGGTGAGAAGGGCTCCTATGCCGCCGGGAGATGGTTCGGGCTGAGATGTCTGGGAGTGAATGAACATGGAGTCCTTGAAGAAGTCCATGTTCACATCGCCGTTTACTCCCGCTGCCCGTCCCCTGTCCGAGTACTGGAAACCGTCCCGGGAATCCCATGGGCCTGTGCTTTCCCGCTGGTTTACATCGTAGTCTGCCGCCCACAGGGGTCAGGAGGAAAAGCCGCTGTTCCACAGGTACGCGGCGTTATAGGAGTCCGCATATAAGGCAGGACCGTATCCCAAACGCTGCCCGGACTGCCTGGTAATCAATATCGCCCTGCCAGCTGCTGACGTCCATGCCTGGTACAGGCGGGAAGCCGCAAATGCGGGAGAGCACATGAAGCACACGGCAAAGATATGAAGAAATGAAAACAGCGGTGACAGGCCGGGGGGAATGTGCTAGAATAAAAGCAGCGGTACGTGGAAAGGAAGATTCAATGAAATCACTTGTAATAGCAGAAAAGCCTTCTGTTGCCCGGGATATTGCCCGGATTCTTAAATGTGGAAAAAATATAACGGCGCCATTGAGGGGGAACGTTACGTGGTTACCTGGGGGCTGGGCCATCTGGTGACCCTGGCAGACCCGGAGGATTACGACAAAAAGTATAAAGAGTGGAAGATGGAGGACCTTCCCATAATGCCTGAGGTATTTAAGCTTGAGGTTATCAAGCAGACCTCAAAACAGTACCAGGCTGTAAAGAACCAGATTTACCGCGGGGATGTGGGGGATATTATCATTGCCACGGATGCCGGAAGGGAAGGAGAGCTGGTGGCCCGGCTGATTCTGAAAAAGACAGGGTGCAATAAACCATCCGGCGTCTGTGGATATCATCCGTGACTGATAAGGCTATCAGGGAGGGATTTGCGAACCTGAAGGACGGAAGGGAATACAATAACCTGTACGACGCAGCCATGTGCAGGGCAGAGGCGGACTGGCTGGTGGGCATCAACGCCACCAGGGCCCTGACCTGCAAATACAATGCCCAGCTTTCCTGCGGCCGTGTCCAGACCCCGACCCTTGCATGATAGCAAAGCGGGAGGCGCAGATACGCGCATTTGTACCCCAGCCGTATTTTGGGCTCCAGGCCAGAAAGGACGGACTGGTCCTTACCTGGCAGGATGCCAAAACAGGCAGCCGCCGTTCCTTTGAACGCGGCCGGATGGAGGAACTGGCCAAGGACCTTAAGGGGGAACCGGCCGTTGTGGCTGAGGTAAAGCGGACGCCTAAAAAGACGCTGCCTCCGCTTCTCTATGACCTGACGGAGCTGCAGAGGGATGCCAACAGGCGGTTTAACTACTCAGCCAAGGACACGCTGAACATTATGCAGAGCCTCTATGAGAATCATAAAGTCCTGACTTATCCCAGAACCGATTCCAGATATCTGAGCGCAGATATTGTCCCGACCCTTAAGGAGCGCCTGAAGGCGTGCTCCATCGGTCCCTATAAGACGCTGGCCGGCCGTCTGGTGAACCAGCCCCTGCCGTCAAAACCGTTTTTTGTGGATAATAGCAAGGTATCAGACCATCATGCCATCATACCCACGGAACAGTTTGTACAGATGGACCATATGACCATTGATGAACGCAGGATTTATGATTTGGTGGTGCGCAGATTCCTGGCTGTGCTGTATCCGCCTTTTGAATATGACGAGACCAGCCTGGAAGCGGATATCGGGGGACAGCGCTTTATTGCTAAAGGAAGGATTGTAAAGAGCCAGGGCTGGAAGGCTGCTTACGACACGGCTGTGGATGACGGGAAAGAAGGGGAAGAAGGGGACGAGCCGGAGGTAAAGGACCAGCAGCTGCCGGACCTTAAGAAGGGGGATGTGTTAAAAGGCCTGTCCATTAAGATGACAGAGGACAAGACAAAACCGCCTGCCCCGTTTAATGAGGCAACTCTGCTCTCCGCCATGGAAAATCCCGTGGCGTACATGGAGACAAAGGATAAGCCATGGCAAAGACTCTGGGAGAGACAGACGGTCTGGGAACCGTTGCCACCAGGGCAGATATAATAGAAAAACTGTTTTCCGGCTTTCTTCTTGAAAAGCGGGGCAAGGATATCTATCTCACATCCAAGGCCAGGCAGTTTCTGGAGCTGGTGCCTGAGGACCTGAAAAAGCCGGAACTGACAGCGGACTGGGAGATGAAGCTGTCGGGCATTGCAAAGGGAAGCCTGAAAAGGGGCGCGTTTATGAAGGACATCAGGGGATATTCCCAGGAACTGATCCGTCAGATTAAGACAGGAGAAGGTTCTTTCCGCCACGACAACCTGACCAACACAAAGTGCCTGTGTGCGGAAAACGGATGCTGGCCGTAAAGGGAAAGAACACGGAGATGCTGGTGTGCCAGGACCGGGAGTGCGGCCACCGGGAGGTCATTTCACGCACCTCCAATGCCAGATGCCCTGTCTGCCATAAGAAGATGGAGCTTAAGGGCAAGGGGGACGCCCAGATATTTGTATGCAGGTGCGGTCATAAGGAGAAGCTGAAGGCCTTTCAGGAGCGCAGGAAAAAAGGAAGGCGCCGGTGTGTCAAAAAAGGATGTGGCCCGGTATCTGAACCAGCAGAAAAAGGAAGCCGGGGAGCCGGTTAACAATGCATTTGCCAAG
>ENA-OQCK01000616-OQCK01000616.1-human-gut-metagenome-genome-assembly--contig:-NODE-616-length-17651-cov-2.231112_pt1 | contig 17651 bp, 26 predicted proteins | sample MGYA00242498_ERZ504578 | MGnify/ENA primary metagenome ERZ504578 (study PRJEB26092, sample SAMD00036229) | human gut metagenome | host: Homo sapiens | study: EMG produced TPA metagenomics assembly of...
TTAATCCCTGGCCTGCATGATGATTCTGCGGTATACCTCGTCCTGTGGGTCCAGGAAGTGGACGTCGCAGGTGGCGCAGACCAGCTTGTTAAACTGCATTCCCAGTTCCACTATCTTTTTATTTATATCAATCAAATCCTCCTGGGATTTTAACCGTACTCTTCTCGTCCCGGAGCATAAAAGCGTTGTTTCCCAGAGGCTGGATTTCCAGGTAATCGTAGAAATTCACAAGCCTGGCAATCTCCGTATCCGGCGCCCCGCGAAGCAGGGCCTGGTACAATTCCCCGGCCTCGCAGGCTGAGCCTATAATCAGTCCCTCCCTGTATTTTTCCAGCAGGCTCTTGGGAATCCTGGGCCTTCTGGCATAGTACTCCAGGTGGGACCAGCTCACCAGACGGTACATGTTCACACGGCCGATGTCGTTCTTGGCCAAAATGATAACATGGTGGGTGGGCAGCTTGCGTATGGTATCCGTGTCCATGGTGCTGAGGCCGTTGAGCTGGTTTAAATCATTTACATCCCGGTCCCGCAGCATCTTCACAAAGGCCGCGAATATCTCCGCTGTGGCTCCCGCGTCGTCCACCGCCCTGTGATGGTTCTGGAGCGAAATATTCAGGGCCTTGGCAACGGTGTCCAGCTTAAAGCGGTTGAGATTGGGCAGAAGAAGCCTGGCTATGGCAACGGTGTCCAGCACCGTGGGGGCAAAGGGCAGCTCCAGCTTCTCCGCAAAATGGTCTATAAATCCCACATCGAAGCTGGCATTGTGGGCTACAAGGACCGCATCCCCACAAACTCCAGAAATTGCGGCAGAATCACGTCGATTTTTGGGTAGGGAAGCACCATGGAATCGTTGATGCCAGTCAGCTTCTCTATGTCAAAGGGAATGGGCACGTCCGGATTCACAAAGGATGAGAATTTATCCGTAATCCTGCCGTCCACCACCTTCACCGCGCCGATTTCAATGATTTTGTTCTTCTTTGGGCTGAAGCCTGTTGTCTCGATATCGAATACCACAAAGGTATCCTGAAAATCCTGGCCCCTGGAATTCTCTACCAGCTGTTTGGTATCGTCCACCAGGTATCCCTCCACCCCGTAGAGGATTTTAAAGGTATCCCCCTTGTCCAGGGCATGGTTGGCATCCGGGAATGCCTGGACACAGCCATGGTCCGTCACAGCCACGGCAGGCATGCCCCACTGCTTGGCCCTCTTGATGATGCCTTTTACTTCGGATACACCGTCCATATCGCTCATCTTGGTATGGCAGTGCAGCTCCACACGCTTTTCCAGGCTGGAATCCATGCGCTTGCTGGTAAAATCGTCCGCTTTCTTGATTCCCACAATGGATCCAAGGGTCAGCTCGCCGTCAAACTTGTCAATGGTGGTGACACCCTTCACCTTTATGAACATACCCGGATTGATGACGGATTTCACCTCGTCGAATATCTCCGGACGGATAAACATTTTACCGTAATGGTATCCGTAAAATCAGACACATCAAAGGTAAGAATGAATTTGCCGCTTCGAAGCTCCCGGTTCTCACAGGTCAGCACCTTTCCCCTCAAGGTAACCTCGCCGATTTCTCCGTCGATCCTCTCAATCTCCATGGGCTCGTCCTCAAAGTCCCGTCCGTAGATCACATCCGGGTTGTTGGAACGCTTGACCGAATATTTCTTGTCGTCGCCAAAGCCGCTGTCCTTATCCCTTCCCCAGCCCTTGCGTCCTTTGTTAAGCTGAGGCTTATCTCCCTTAAAGCCCTGCTTCTGGCCGCCGCCCTGGCCCGACTGGCCTGTTTGTCCTGACTGGACCGTTTGTCCTGACTGGACCGCGCTGCCGGATGAGCCGGGCGCGCCTGAATGGACGCCGTTATCTCCCGGCGCTCCCCCGTCTCCCACGTCCCGGAAGCTGCCTGAGCCATGAGAGCATCCCACGGAGCGCCCTCCGGTCCCTGGCCGGCGTTCATATAGGAATCCCGGCCTGACCTGCCGCCTTTTCCTGCCAGCAGCTCCTGGCCTTCCAGTCCCTGGGCGGAGAAGGAGGCTCCCATTGCTTCCAGCTCCTCCTTGTGGTTCTGCCAGTATATGCCTGGGCCTCCCGCTCCATTTTAAGCTCAATCTGTTTTCTGCGGTCGCTGCCCTGTGGCTCCACATAGACAAAGCGCACTTCCACGGGCAGGCCGCACCGTTCTGCAAAGACCTTCTCTATGACGCGCTTTAACTCCCCTGTCCTGTCCCGGTTCACCATGGTGTCCTCCACGGTCAAAACCATGATATCCTCCTTCTCAAAGGTAATCCGGGCCTTGCGGAACATGGTGTACTCGATGATGCTGTAATTTTTGAGTTCCAGAAGAAGACTGTCCTTGTATACATCCAAAAGCTTTTTGGGCGTATACTGGTCTGACAGCCTGTATTTTTCCTGAATCTTGATGGCCACCTGCTTATCCGGGAACAGCTGGTCCCGGATTCCACGCTCCAGGTCGTATATATTCTGTTTATGTATCAGCCTTGCGCTCTTCAGATAAATGCGGATAGAGCTTCTATCCCTGGTGGTGGTCACCTTCTCCACCTGGACCAGGCCTAAAAGCTCCTTCAGAGATTCCGCTATATTGAGGGTTGGAAATACTTCCAGAAAATTCTTTGCCATATATCCGTCTTCCTTCTATGCCCGGCGTTCCCGCTCATGGCCAGCAGTTCTTCCCGCAGTACTGCCAGAAGCTCAGACTCAGGCACCTTGCGATGATTTCGCCTCTTCGTATCAGCAGGCCTTCGCCCACGCCGCCTGCGATGCCGATGTCCGCCTCCCTGGCCTCACCGGGTCCGTTGACAACACAGCCCATGACAGCCACCTTCACATCCAGATCGTCAAACTCCGTCACCATGTTCTCCACCTGGTTTGCCAGGCCAATCAGGTCAATCCGCGTGCGCCCGCAGGTGGGACAGGACACCACCTCAATGCCGCCCTTTCTCAGTCCCAGTGTCCGCAGAATCAGCTTGGCGCTCTTTATCTCCTCCACCGGATCTCCGGTCAGCGACACACGAATGGTATCCCCGATGCCTCATGAAGGATGATACCCAGTCCCACTGAGGACTTGATGCTGCCGGACATCAGAGTGCCGGACTCCGTGATTCCCACATGGAGAGGATAATGGGTCTGCATGGCAATCAGCTCATGGGCCTTTACGCACATGAGCACATCCGAGGATTTGATGCTGATAACCAGATTGTCATACCCCATATCCTCAATGAGCTTCACCTTATCCAGCGCGCTCTCCACAATGCCTTCCGCCGTGACGCCCCCATATTTTTCCAGCAGCGTTTTCTCCAGGGAACCGCTGTTGACACCCACGCGGATGGGCACCCCGTATGCTCTTGCCCGATCCACCACTGCCTGCACCTTGTGACGGTCACCAATGTTGCCGGGATTGATACGGATTTTGTCCGCCCCGTTCTCCATGGCGGCAATAGCCAGCCGGTAATCAAAGTGAATGTCTGCCACCAGCGGAATATGAATCTCCTTTTTGATGTCAGCCAGCGCTGAGGCAGCTTCCATGGTAGGCACCGCCACGCGGATAATGTCGCAGCCGGCCCGCTCCAGCCCGCGGATCTGAGCCACCGTGGCCCGCACATCCTCTGTCTTTGTATTGCACATGGACTGAATCAGGACAGGGTTTCCCCCGCCGATGACCCGGTCCCCAATCTGAATCACTTTTGTATCTTTCCTGGTCATATATACCTCTCTTTTCTGAAATGAGACAAAGCATTAAAATAATTTCCGCACATCGTTAAACAGGATAAGCACCATAAGGGCCAGAAGGACCATCATTCCCGCCATGTGGACCATGCCCTCCTTTTCTTTGTCTATTGGCTTTCCCCTTACTGCCTCGATGATGAGGAACACAAGACGTCCGCCGTCCAGAGCCGGAATGGGAAGCAGGTTCATAACGCCCAGGTTGGCGCTCAAGAGTATGGTAAAATTAATCAGCATGAGTACCACAGCCGACATGCCATAGGGCGCGGCTTCATCCACCGTGGTGTCAATGGCGTTCACGATCCCCACCGGACCGCTGATATCGTTGACAGACACCATACCGTGGAACATCATGTAAAAGGTGTCAAACACATAGTGAATCCAGTACTGTACCTCGTAGGCGCTGTGCACCAGAAGCTGCCCTATATTCTCCGCCATGTTGGGAACCGGGTTAAACTGGACCCCCATCATATACTGGTTGTTTTCCGTGGAAAAGACAGGCGCAAGCTCCGTGCTGAAACGTTCCGTCCCTCCCCCTTCCTCCGTCCTCTCCCAGGTGACCGTAAGAGATTTCTGCGGATGGGTGAACAGGTACCAGTTAATATCCCTGTAAGAATGAACCTTTCTGCCGTTAATGGATTTAATCACATCGCCGGCCTCCATTCCGGCAGCCTGGGCCGGATATCCGTCCACAACCCCTGCCAGGCGGGTGGTGTCATACCCCGTAATGCCGATGAGCACCATGGAAAGGCCGAAGGCCAGGATAAAATTAAACACAGGCCCGGCTGCAACCACGGAAATCCTGGCCCATACGGACTTGTTGTTAAACGCGCTTTCATCTGTAATCCCCTCGTCTTCCCCCAGCATCATGCAGGAACCGCCAAACGGCAGTATCTTAAAGGAATACCGGGTACCGCCTTTTTCAAAGCTGAACAGCCTTGGCCCATGCCAAGGGAAAATTCAATGACACCTATTCCATTTAACTTTGCAAACAAAAAATGGCCGAATTCGTGAATCATGATAATGATTCCCAGCATCAGCATCGCAATAATCAAGCTCATCCGGCTCTCACCTGTCCATCCGGCGCACCGCCGCTCATTTTTATGCGCAGCGCGCGCCTCCTTTCTGTCTTAATTCCATTTTGATTTTATATAGTCGTATGTTTCCTGTTCTGCCTCCAGAATCTGCGCCACGTCAGGGGAGGGCTTTACACAGTGATGCTCCATGGCCCCCTCTATCATATCCACGATGGCCAGGTAATTGATTTTCCGCTCAAGGAACATGGCGACTGCCATCTCATTGGCCGCGTTGAACACAGTTGGCAGGGTACCGCCCCTGCGCCCCGCCTCGTAGGCCAGCTTAAGGCCCCTGAACGTCTCCATATCCGGCACCTCAAAGGAAATCTTTGTAAGCTTTTCAAAGTCCAGCCGGTCCCCCGGAAGGAAACGGCGCTCCGGATAATAGAGCGCATACTGAATCGGCAGCTTCATATCGGGCGTACCTAACTGGGCTATGACAGCCCCATCCTCAAATTCAACCATGGAGTGGATGATGCTGGCCGGCTGTACCACCACCTGAACCTGGTCCATCTCCACCCCGAACAGCCAGTGGGCCTCCATGACCTCCAGCCCCTTGTTGACCATGGTGGAGGAATCTATGGTGATTTTATGCCCCATGGACCAGTTGGGATGCTTTAACGCATCCTCCAGCCGGACCTGTTTCAGCTGCTCCCTGGTAAATCCCCGGAAGGGACCGCCTGAGGCCGTGAGCAGTATCTTGTGAAGGGGATTGCCGGCCGCGCCCTGCAGGCACTGGAAGATGGCAGAGTGCTCCGAATCCACCGGCAGCAGCTTCACGCCCTTTTCCCTGGCAAGAGGCATGATGATATGACCGGCAGTCACCAGGGTTTCCTTGTTGGCCAGGGCAATATCCTTGCCGGCTTCCATAGCTGCAATGGCAGGACGAATCCCAATCATCCCCACCACGGCCGTCACCACCAGATCCGCTTCCGGCGACGTGGCTGCCTCCATCAGTCCCTCCATACCGCTTGCCACCTTCACATCCAGGTCAGCCACAGCGGCCCGCAGTTCCTTTGCCTTTTCTTCATCCCAGAGACAGGCCAGCCCGGGCTTAAACTCACGGATTTGTTCCTCCATCAGCTTAACATTTCCGCCAGCGGCAAGGGCTGTCACCTGAATATCCTTATTGTATCTCACCACTTCCAATGTCTGGGTGCCGATGGAACCCGTGGAACCCAGAACCGCAATCTTCTTCATCATAACTTATATTCTCCCTATCCTGAAGAAATACTCAAAAAGCCCATCCTTATTTTAAAAATGTGAGGGCAAAATAAATAGCGGGGGCCGTGAATATCATACTGTCAAACCGGTCCAGGATACCTCCGTGGCCCGGAATCAGATGGCCGTAATCCTTTATGTTGTGGTTTCTCTTAATAGCGGAAGCCGCCAAATCCCCTATCTGGGAAATAACCGCCGCAATGGCGCAGGCAATGGTACAGGCCGCCTGGGGATTATCAAGCTCCGCCATGCTGGCTCCGAAAAGGGATGCATAGATAAAGCCCAGAAGGCCGCGCCGGCCACGCCTCCCACAGCCCCCTCAATGGATTTCTTGGGGCTCAGGACAGGGGCCAGCTTATGCCTGCCCAAAAGCATGCCTGTACAGTAGGCAAAGGTATCGCAGCCCCAGGAGCTTAAAAATATAAGCCACACAAGATATGCCCCGTCGTTCATGACCCTTGTCTGATACAGGAATGACAGCATGATGGGCACATAGCATACGCCAAAGAACGCGCCCGTCACCTCCTCTGTCTTATATTCAGGGAAGGTAAGCACATAAAGGGCCATCATCGCCATCAGGCAGGCGATAATCATAAGCGTCACATAGCGCTGTCCCTCAAACCACAAAAGTCCATAATAGGAGCAGGCCGTCACATAGCCCACAACAGCCAGGGAACGCCGCTGCATTCCCAGAGCCCTGTAAAGCTCAAATAAACCGATGATGGATATAAGGGCCGTAACGGCATATAGCAGGATACCTCCCTGCCCAACAATGACGATGGACAGAAGCACCAGTATGATACCGCTGATTAACCGGGTCGTAAACATGGCCTTCTCCTTTCCCTCTCCTTACTTTACAGCGCCGAACCGCCGCTCTCTCTTATTATACTGCACAATGGCTTTTTCTAATTCCTCCTGGCCGAAATCCGGCCAAAGACAATCCGTCACCACGATTTCCGTGTAAGCCAGCTGCCACAGCAGGTAATTGGACAGCCTCAGCTCTCCGCTTGTGCGGATTAAAAGGTCCGGGTCCGGCATTCCCGCCGTATCCAGATAGGATGCAAACAGAGCCTCGTCCACCTGGTCCGGTTCTGCCTTTCCAAGGATGCAGTCCCTGGCCAGTCCGGCAGCCGCCCTGCGTATCTCGTCCCTGCTCCGTAATTCACCGCTATGACAAAGGTCAGCCCTGTATTGTCCCGTGTCTCTGACTCCAGCCGGTTGATGCCCTCTATGATATCCCTGTCAAAGCGGCTTCTGTCGCCAATCATCTTTACCCGTACATTATTGGCGGACGCGATCTTTAATAGCCGCACCATATAGTAGCGGAACAGCTGCATCAGCGCCCCCACTTCCTCCGCGGAACGTTTCCAGTTCTCGGTGGAGAAACCATAGACAGTCAGATACCTGATTCCCATTTTGGCTGCAAGCTCAACGGTTTTTTCCACGGTGACACAGCCTTCCTTGTGCCCCATGGTGCGGGGAAGCCCCCGCTTTTTGGCCCAGCGGCCATTTCCGTCCAGTATCAGGGCCACATGCTCCGGTATAATCATATCCTTATCTAATGCCATTCTTTCTCTGCCTTTCTTGTCTGAATGTATCTTACTCGTTTCCAAAATAAAGAAACAATAAGAGGCAGGAGTCCCTCCTGCCTCCCATATTCATTTATCACGGATTACACTGTCATGATTTCCTTGGTCTTTTCTTCCACTGCCTTGTCAACCTTCTCCACCATCTTATCCGTAAGCTTCTGCATCTTCTCTGTCATCTCGGTCAGATCATCCTCAGAAATATCCCCTGCCTTCTCCGCCTTCTTAAATGCCTCGTTTGCATCACGCGGATATTGCGCAGGGCTACCTTCGCATTGTCGCCTTTTTTCTTAACATCCTTGGAAACTTCCCTTCTGCGCTCCTCCGTCATCTCCGGGAACACCAGACGGATACAGTTTCCGTCATTGGTAGGATTGATGCCCAGCTCAGATGTGAGGATGGCTTTCTCAATGGGCTTAAGCAGGCTCTTCTCCCATGGCTGAATCACAATCATGCGGCTTCCGGAACAGAAACATTGCCAACCTGCTGGAGGGGTGTGGGGGTGCCGTAATAGTCCACCTTAATCTTGTCCAGCACATGGGGATTCGCACGTCCTGCGCGGATGGTGCCGTAATCAGACAGCAGTACATCCAGTGTCTTATTCATCTTGTCCTCATAAACTTTTAATTCTTCCATAAGTTCCTCCTGTTAATGCAGCCTTCCCTGCTGCTTAATAATGTTCGTTTTATTACGCAGTACGATGGTTCCGTTAATCCGGCCCTGAATGGCGTCCGCAATCCCGTTCTTTTCATTGAGACTGAACACCGCCATGGGCATCTTATGCTCCATGCACATGATGGACGCTGTTAAATCCACCACAGCAAGCTGTTTGTCAATGACTTCCTGTATGGATATGGTGTCATACTTCTTTGCCTCCGGGTTCAGCTTCGGATCGCTGTCATACACCCCGTCAATGGCCTTGGCTAACAGGATGCAGTCGGCTTCCATCTCAATGGCCCTGAGGGCAATTCCCGTATCTGTGGAAAAATAGGGATGGCCTGTCCCGCCTGCAAAGAATACTACCATACCCCTCTCAAAATACTTATTGGCCCTGTCCTTGGAGAACAGCTTTGTCATGGAGCCGCACGCAAAGGGCGTAAGAATCTGTGTCATCATGCCTGCATTCCTGAAAATCTCAGAAACATAAATACAGTTCATAACAGTGGCCAGCATTCCAATCTGGTCTGCCTTGGTCCTGTCAATGGCCTCACTGGTACGGCCTCTCCAGAAATTACCCCCGCCAATGACGATTCCCACCTGTATACCTGCATCTACAGAGAGCTTTACCTGCCTGGCCACTTCCTTCACCGTGTCCTCGTCAAACCCGGTTTTCTTAGGGCCTGCAAGGGCCTCTCCGCTTAACTTTAAGAATACGCGTTTCATCTTCATAAAGATTTATCTCCTTGCTGCAATATCTGTGGCTATTATAGCATAGTTAGGTCAATTTGCAAAGAAAAAGAAATTATTTATCATTTTTTCCATTTCGTCTCACATTTCATAAATAAAAATTGAGATTTTCTGGCTTTTATATTATAATAAAGGAAATGCGAGTGCAGACGACAGCTGCCTGCATATGACAAAGGAGGAAACAATCATGGGTTTGTTTCAGCATAAGAAAGAAAAAGGGGCAGCAGAGCTTCCGCCTGCACCGCCCATCTTTACCCCGGCTGAACCGGATGCTGCCAGCGAGGGCCGCGCAGCCTGCATGAACAGGCTGGAAACCTTACTGGGCGCTCCCTCGTCCAAGGGTGTGGTTCTAAAGCTCTATCTGGAGAATTTCAAGAGTCTGAATAAGACGTTCGGATATGATTACTGTGAGGAACTTCTGTCCCAGATAAAAAGCTATCTGAAGGAAGTAGCTGAGGGCAATATCTACCGTTACATAGGCGTGGAATTCATTATCATATTGGAACAGCTCTCAGAAGGGCAGGCCTCCGACCTGGCTGATGAGATTCTGGAACGTTTCGGAAATGTATGGAAGATCCGCGGAGTGGACTGTCTGTGTTCCGCGCAGATAGGTCTCTGCTCCTATCCCGCCATGCCGCCAACACCGATGAGCTGCTCAAGCGCCTGGACCTGGCCGTATCGGCTGCCTCTGACTGCGGACCAAACCAGATGGCTGTATATGACAGCAGCATGCATACCCAGTTTGTCCGCCGCCAGGCTGTTGCCATGTACCTTCAGACAGCCCTGGAAAAGAATGAGCTGGAAGTCCGCTACCGTCCTACCTATAACCTGAAGGAAGGCCGTTTCACAAGGGCTGATTCCTACATGAGAATCTTCATTCAGGGCATCGGGCTGGTGGGCGCCGCTGAGTTTATGCCCATAGCAGAGGATTCCGGTCAAATCAGGCCATTGGATATTACGCCTGGACCATGCGGGAAAATGTATAAGCGAACTGATGAATACCGGAAGGGAATTTGACTCCATCTGTATCCCGGTTTCTCCGGTGCTTCTGGTTCAGGAGGATTTTCTGGATCAGGTGACAAAGATCCTTGAGACCTACCAGATACCCAAGGGCAGGCTGGCCCTGGAGGTAGACGACAGCGCTCTGTCCAATGTATATCTGAATGTAAACATCACCATGCAGGAACTCTCCGACATGGGTGTGGAGCTGGTACTCAACAACTTTGGCTCCGGATGCGCTCCTGTCAGCAGTATCCTGGACCTTCCTATCAATACAGTGAAGCTGGAGCGCATGTTTGTATGGCAGCTGGAGACCAATCCCAAATCGGCTTCCATCGCAGGCGGACTGATTCAGATTGCCAGGGAACTGGGCATCCATATCATCGCGGAGGGTGTGGAGACAGAGAACCAGCTGAATGCCCTGAACAGCTATCAGTGCGAGTATCAGCAGGGTTTCTACTACGCTCCCACCATGAAGCAGGATGTGCTCATAAAGGTCATGGGAACTACCCTGGATGAGTCCAGAGTTACCATTGAGGAAGAGAAGCTTAAAATGAAGATGTAACAATAATCCTTGCAGGAAATAAATGCAAGAAAACGCAGGTTCCGTTTTAACGTTCCTGCGTTTTGCGTTGTTATTGTTATCATTATCAGATATTGTATTACGGCTTCCACTGGGCATAAATGGATTCATTGATTCCTGAATGTATGGTCAGCTCACTGTGTCCATCCTTTACCAACTTAACCCTCCTGTTGCCATACAGGAAGCAGCGCTCCTGCACTATCTGGTTCATATTGGCAAACAACTCCTCATAGATATCCGTAATTTCTCCACCTATGTAAATGTATTCAGGGTCCATCATGGTAATCAGAACAGAAATCAATCTGCCCAAATATCCGGCGGTCTCGTGAATCAGATGAACGGCCTTTTCATCCTCTTTCTTTGCGTCTGCAACCAGCTGATTCCAGGCCCCCAGGACATCCTCCTGTTCCTCTCCCCAATATTCTGCCACGATATCAGGAATGGCAAGTTCATTCTCAATACATCCATACGCCCCGCATTCAGAACAGTATTTACGGGGATTTCCCAGCGGCGTATGGGCCACCTCACCGCCATACCCGTGATGCCCCCTTAACAGGAACCTTCGCATATAATTCCGACGCCACTCCCTCAGAGATATGGAGGTAGACAAGATTTCTGCACTCCGCAATGGTATGCTTAAGGCTTAAGGCACAGAGATTGGCCTCATTATCAACATAGCCCGGAAGCTGGAAGCTTTCTCTACAATGGCTTTGAGCGGTACGCCCTCATACATCTTTACCGCACAGTTTACAAGTGTCTGGGTAGCCAAATCAAAGATTCCTGAAACAGCCACCCCCACACCGATGTACACGCGATTGGAGTTTTCCCTTGCAATCTCATCAAATCTTTTCCTGGCGTAGTCAATAACCTCCTCAGGGGCGTCCAAACCAGATATATCATATTTTTGATGGAACACAATCTCATTTCTGATATTCAGCACCGCAATTCCCAGCACACCTTTCATCTGCAGGTTCAGACACACCGTACAGAACCTGTTATATGCCAGATTAACCGTGGATGGAGTCCTTCCTACCGACATGGAGTTTTTTTAACGATTTCAACAATTCCCCTCTCCAATAACTCATTGCACAGATTGGAAACCGTGGCAAAGCTCAATGCTGTTCTGTCAGCTATATCACGCTTTGTAAGACCGCTCTCCCCTGCTGAAAACCTCAGCACATTCACAATACTCTTAACATTGTGCTGTTTAATATCCATTACGTCCAAAGATTCCATCGTTTTCTCCATCTATCCTCTTAATTTACTGCTGGAGGATTCTGATATTTTGCCAATACGGCTCGTCCTTTAACATCTCACCTGTCAGCAATGAGCTGCCTCCGTAGATGATAGGAGGAACATGTCCAAATGGCGGATTTGCTGATGGGATTTCTGTGGGATGTGCCGCTGCATATGCCAGCATCATCGCCTCATACCCAATCAGATATGGGTCATCCACGATTGTCCCTTCAATATCCCCAGCCTGCAGCAGTTCAATGACCGCTGAACTGTAATCACTTCCAATTATAACAATATTTTCTAAAATATTCAATGTTCTAGCTGCCGCTGCCGCTCCTGGCGCCCCATATCCATGGGTACTGAATATTCCCTTAATCTGAGGGTTGGCCTGAAACAGAGCCGCGCATACGGTTTCCGACTTTGCAACGTCTCCCTCATCGTTTAATTCGGATACAACCTGAACCCCCGGCGCATTCTCAGCCAGCCATTCCTTAAAACCTGCTGCCCTCTCTTCCTGGGCAATGGAGCCCGGAACCAGACATATGGCGACCTGCCCCTCTCCTCCAATCATCTCAGACATGGCTTTTGCTGCATTGGCTCCAAAATCATAGTTATCTGTGCCCACATAGGACAGCCTGCCGCTGTCAGCAGCATCACTGTCAAAACCAATCACAGGTACTCCGGCACTTAGTGCTTTTCCTATGGCAGAATTCAAGGTTGTCTCATCTGCCGCGGATACCAGTATTCCTGCTGGCTTCTTGGCCGTCACCTGTTCCACTGCCCTTGCTTCCAGCGACGCATCCCACTCCGCAGGTCCCTGAAGCTCCACTGTTATATGACTTCCAAGCAGCTTTGCCGCATCCTTCATACCTGCGTAGCACCAGTTGAAATATTCCGCTCCCTTTGTAAAGACCACCATGGAGTACAGTTCATTTTCCCTGGCAGCAGATGAATCCTGTCCGGCCGGCGCCGCTGCCTTTGATGTTTCGCTGCTGCATCCCGCTACACTTGCCAGCTTAATTCCAGCCATACACAATGCGATTATTTTCTTCATGTAATTCTCCTCCTTTTATGAATGCCTCTTTTTTAATATGTTCATCCCCTCGCTCATCAGCACTGCCGCAATCAGAAACGCTCCCGTCACCACATCCTGATAATACGTGGAAATCCCGCTCATGACAAATGCATTGTAAATCATGGCCATGAACAGTGTCCCCAGCAAGGTTCCTGTAACCGATCCATATCCTCCGTGGGTCAGGCTTGTCCCGCCTATTGCCACTGTTGTGATTACTCTCAGGTCGCATTGGTGCCATAGCTGTAGCTTGCGCTGCTGTAGGTCATGGCTGTCAGGATTCCGGCTGCCGCTGCCAGAACAGCAGATATAATGTATACATTCCGGTATACCCCTTCCACCTTATTCCGGACAGACGGGCCGCTTCTTCATTTCCGCCCACAAAATATATCTGCTGGAATGATTTTTTGTTTTTAGAAAAGTAAATAAAAACAGCTGCCAGCAGGATGTACACAATCCAGCTCAAAGGCATTCCTGCTATCCTGCGTGTACTCCAGGCTGAAAATCCTTCTGAAAAATTAGAAATCGCGCTTCCGCCGGTAAGTGTCAGATTCAGTCCCTTTAAAACTGCCGCAATGGCCATTGTCACTACCATGGGATGCAGATTCAGCTTTTTTCTAAAAAGGTTTGTCAGGCAACCAATCCCCGCTGCCGCTGCCAGAACCAGCATTATAGCTGCCGCAAATGGAACTCCCCGTATCATGAACAGCGCAAGAATGATAGAAGAAAAGGGAAGGACACCTGCCACAGTCAGATCAATTCCCCCGGATATAATTACCAGGGTCATCCCCAAAGCCATGATTGCCTCCATGATGAAATTATCCACCAGTACACAAAGATTGGCTGCTGTAAAGAAATAAGGCGAACGAAACCCCATGAAAACCGCAAGAAGTACGATAAGGAAAATCAGTACCATATAATGAAGGTTGATTTTTTTAGCCATTTCCTTCCACCTCCTCCCGGAACGCCGCCTTCATCACAATCTCTTCTGTCAGATTGTCATTCTCCAATACGGCCTGGCATTTGCCTCATGCATTACAATGACTTTATCCGATACTCCCAGGATTTCCGGCAGTTCAGACGAAATCATCCACACAGCCATCCCGCTGTCTGCCAGCCTTCGCAGTATTTCATGAATCATTGCCTTAGCGCCCACATCCACGCCTCTGGTAGGTTCATCCACAATCAGCAGCTTTGGATTGGCAGCAAGCCATTTTGCAAAGAGTACCTTCTGCTGATTACCCCCTGACAGATTGGATAATCTGTTTTCCATACACTGTGTAGGATGTATTTCCAGTTCTTCAATATACGTTTTTGTTATACTTCTGCTCTTATCCTCCTTTATGAATTGTATAGGACTGCATATGGATTTAAGACAGGCTGCAATCGTGTTTTCCCGTACAGTCATGTCAACAAATAGTCCGATTGCCTTGCGGTCCTCTGACAGGTAACACACGCCCGCTTTGATTGCCTGAGCCGGATTGGAAAACCTTACTTCCTTATCCTCAAAAAACACCTTTCCCGAATCAATCTTGTCCGCCCCGAAAATCGAAAACGCACATTCTGTCCGTCCTGCCCCAACCAACCCAAACATTCCGGCAATTTCACCATATCGGATATCAAAGGAAACATGTTCAAATTTATCCTTTCTGCTGATACTCTCTGCCCTGAGAGCACATTTTCCGTTTCTGTCCTTTGCTTTCGGAGGATATAGATTATCAATATTGCGTCCTACCATCATCCTGATTATGGTCTGTACATCCATGTTTTCCCTTGTCAGAGTCCCTGTGCATGTCCCGTCCCTCAGTACCGATACCTTATCGGAAATCCTTGTAATTTCATTTAATTTGTGACTTATGAAAATAATCAGCTTTCCTTTTTCCCTCAAGTCAAATAACAGACGGAACAGGTTCTCGATTTCTTTGTCAGAAAGAGCGCTGGTAGGTTCATCCAAAATCAGTATGTTAACGTCCTTTGACAATACCTTCGTAATTTCTATCATCTGCTGCAGGCCGACGCTCAAGGTTCCGGCCTGAACCCTTGGATTGATGTTAGCACCGATTTTCCGGAACTCTTCCTCTGTATTTTTATAGAGACGGTCCCAATCTATAAACCCCAGCCTGTTGACAGGTTCATTATTGACAAATACATTCTGGGCCACAGTCATATTCCCTGCAATGCTTAATTCCTGATGTACGATTCCTATTCCATGGGCATAAGCCTCCACCGGATTCCTCATGGTTATGTTCCGTCCGTCCAGGAGTACTTCTCCACTGTCAGCCTGGTATATACCTCCGATTATTTTCATCAGGGTCGATTTTCCTGCTCCGTTCTCACCGATAATAGAGTGAATCTCCCCTTTTTCAAAATCAATGGAGATATTTTCCAGTACTTTGTTATTTCCAAAAGACTTTACTACATTTTTTACTTGTAAATAACTCATACCCTTCTCCTATCTCGGTTTTCTTCTTCGGCGCAGGGCATCAAAAGCCACCGCCGCCAGAAGCATAAGGCCGCTTATTGCAGATGACCAGTTAGGCGAACCGTTAAACATGATAAATACGTTATTTACCAGGCCACTAATATGACTCCGAGAGCAGTTCCCAGAAAGCTTCCCGCCCCGCCATGCATATCAGCGCCGCCTATAACTGCCGCAGAAATCGCCTTCATCTCAAAGGAAATGCCATAGCCTGCATGGCCCATACCCAGGCTGCTGGTCATCAGTATCGCAGCAATGCCTGCCATGAGGCCGCTAATCATGTAGCCCAGGATAATCGTAAGTCCAGACGGAATACCTGAAATAAATGCCGCCTGCCTGTTGCCTCCCACGTAAAACATGCTGCGCAGGGGTCTGAAACGTCTTGATAAAAGGGCCAGCAAAAGCATAATGGTGATTGATACCAATATCTTATTAGGTACTCCAAGCAGACTTCCTCTCCCTATATTGGTATAGGCGTCAGTCAACCCTGCCACGAAATAACCGCTGGTCAGCACATAACAGGCTCCCCGGCAAATAGACTGACTTCCAAGAGTCGCCACAAAGGAGCTACATTGGCTTTGGACACAAGAATACCATTAACCGCACCTATCGCACCCCCAAAAAGAATGCCCAGGCCTACTGCAAGCACTATGTTTATACCTTTTTGAATCATTAAGGTACAGATGATTCCAGACAGCGCAAGGACTGCTCCCACAGACAGGTCCACCCCGCCCAATATAATGACAAAGGTCATTCCGCAGGCCAGCAGCAAATCATAGGCAAGATTGGAAAATATGGCTTCAATGTTGCTTCTGGCATAGAAAAGTTCTCCTTTGAGAATACACATTGCAACAAAAATAACTGCAATTGTAATGATTAACGTTCCTTCCCTGTTATTGACAGACAGTTTCATTTTGTCTTTCATTCACATCACATCCCTCTGCCTACCAGCTCCTGAACATCCACCGGCATATCAGAACACTTGACAGCAGTTCTTCCCCGCTTTATATATGCGTCCTCAACACAGCCTCCGGCAATCTCGGTATTTGGATAACCGTAACATCCAAGATCCAGCATAATACCTACGTTCTCACCATACGGTTCTTCCTTGTCCGGGGTGATGACCATTGGTTCCAAACACTCCGTCAGCCCGGTTCCATGACATGTACTATAAAAATGAAACTGCTTCATATTACGCCCTCCGATTTCCTGTGAGGCAAAATAATTCCTGGCCGCCAGGTCAATGCGGTTGGAAGGAAGATTCCCCTGGCAAACATGATAGATTTCCTGTTCCGCCCTTCGGTAAGCTTCATTCATGCAGTCAAAATATGCTTTCTGAAGTTCGCTTCTCTTTCCCATAACAAAAGACCTTCTGCATACGCCCTTATAACCCTCAAAGCTGGGACTGCAGCCAATCTGCACGATTTCTCCTTCCTCTATCACTTTGTTTGAGGCTGGTCCAATCACGGTTTTGCACCGGTCACCTGAATTTACAATTGTATCAAACCCAAATCCGGTTCCCCCAAGGGATTTGACTGTAAAGTCTCCTACTGCCGCCACTTCGCTTTCCCTGATTCCCGGCCTGACAACTGCCAGCATGGCTCTTACTGCTGCGCAGGCAATGATATCTGCCTGTTCCATACACTTAAACTCATTCTCTGATTTTTCATACCGGAGGTCAGACAGGATATCGGAAGCATCCACCACTTCCACTTTTCCAAAACTCGTATGGAGGAATTCCATGAATTTTGCCGGAATGATATCATCACTTGTCATATAACCGATTCGTTTGATTTCGTGTCCTATGTAACGGGCAATGACTTCATTCAGCTCATCCCTGTCCACTCCTTCATAATATTCATCGGGTATGCTGAATTCGTTTACAAAACGGGTGTCCAATCCCAATCCGGATTCTTTTGAAAGGATACCGGATTCAGGTCCGGCCAGAAGAAGAGGACGTTTTCCGGGAGCAATCACCCCGCTGGCTCTTTCGATGGTTGGGTTATATCCAGTCAGATAAATACCATCCCCCGGCATCTCTCTGTACCAGAAGAAAAATCCCATATCAATTTTTTTCTCATCCAGCTTCTTCCATACATTCTGATACCGCTCCTCATATTCTTTCTGCGGAATCTTAAAATCCTTATCAATGCGCCCCTCATACGCCCTCACGATTCCCATAACCCTCTCAAAATCCATTGCGCTAATACCCATAACTACCTCCTTCATTTATTTGTGCATTTTTTAT
>ENA-OQCK01000617-OQCK01000617.1-human-gut-metagenome-genome-assembly--contig:-NODE-617-length-17629-cov-2.322935_pt1 | contig 17629 bp, 25 predicted proteins | sample MGYA00242498_ERZ504578 | MGnify/ENA primary metagenome ERZ504578 (study PRJEB26092, sample SAMD00036229) | human gut metagenome | host: Homo sapiens | study: EMG produced TPA metagenomics assembly of...
TTGGAAAGTCCGGCTTCCTTTGCGATTCTGTTTGTAGAAGCCTGCTCATAGCCGTACTCTGCGAATTCTCTCAATGCAGCGTTCAACAGGTGCTGCTTTTCGCTGTTCCTGAAGCTGTGGCGTTATTGCGGACATATATATCCTCCTTATCTGTTTTTTACCTGATAGGTCAATAACAGTATACCATCGTTTACCTAATAGGTCAATGCATGCTGCTTTATCCTACAAAATACGTGTTGCTTTATATAATTAAAATCACTATAAAAAAAACGTTTCAACACGGGTTCTTTCTCACTTTAGGGTGTATGCGAAAGGAAGACTTTCTTCTATTGATAACTTCAATAGTATGGAAGTCTCCCTGTTTTAAGTTTGCCTACCATCGAGTAGAACCTCGACACGAAATACTGTGGAAAAGCTTCTGTCACCTTGCTTTTAAAAAAATATAAACAATATCATGCTTCATCGAAATAAAACAGGTCTTCAAATTTCTGCTCGAGGGCAATACACAGGATGAGAGCAAGCTTGGCGGTCGGATTGAACTGGCCTGTCTCAATGGAGCTGATGGTGTTGCGCGAAACACCGACAAGCTCTGCCAGCTGTGTCTGGGATAGTGCATAGCGGTACGGGCCTGCTTCAGCCGGTTGCGTAGAATCAGTTCTTCCTTCAGCATAACAGCTCCACAGAAACAGAACGAGGAACATGAGAAACAGTGCAGTATAAAAAATGGAAAGAAATAGCTCATGCCGTTTTTTCATGAGGCGGTATTTTATAAGGAACAGTGTGCTTAGTATGCCGAAATAGATCAGCCAGCTTTCCATACTGACCTGTCCGGTTACAGCGACCTCCATGACTGCGACAAAGCAGCATAGCAGCATGCCGACCTGTGCTGCGATTCTGCTTGCTTTTCAAGACTTTGCAGCTCCATAATATCCATGCCTTTGTTTTCATTTCTGCTCCTTGCGAGGATCTCTTCTTTATTCATAGGGTATTCCGCCTTTCTTGCCAAGTATACTTGGTAACTTAAGTATATCATACCAAGTGTACTTGTCAATATGAATGACAAGTTTTCTTGGTATTTTATATCTTCATTGTTTTTCTGCAATAATTCTGCTAGAATGCAGATAGAGAATTCATGTTGTTTTTACGATAAGGAATATACATGAATAAGGAGGCACCTATGAACTATTACGATCAGCATGTCCATTCCAGTTTTTCCTTTGATTCACAAACAGAGCTGTCTGACTATCTGAAGCATGCGGATGGCTGCTTTGTGACTACCGAGCACGTGGATTTGGAAAATTCCGCCAACCATTTCATGGATAGCTGGATGGACTATGACCGCTATTCTTTATATCTTGAGAATTTGCAGAAAAATACAGACATCCGACTTCTGAAAGGTGTGGAAATCGGCTGGCTCAGAAAACATCATGGACGGCTTATGGCCTGGCTGCAATGCAAGCAATTTGATATTATCCTGCTCAGTATACATCAGAACGGAATCTTTGATTATATGGATGAGGAAGCTAAAAAGCATGATATCATCTATATTCTGCGTTCTTATTTCCAGCAGATGCTCGATGCGCTGCGCAGTGGTATTCCAGCCAATGTTCTCAGTCATTTCGATTATGTCAGTCGCATACAGGATGTTGATACCGATACATTTCTCACCATTGCACATCCGTATATGGAGAAAATATTCCGGAAATGATTAAGCGTGGCATTGCCCTGGAGCTGAATACCCGCAGTATGTTTCAGTATGGACAGCTGCCTTTATATGAAATCGTGGTGGACTGGTATATACAGATGGGAGGAAGGATGTTTACCATGAGCTCGGATGCGCACAAAGCGCAAGCCTATGCCTACCATTTGATGAGGGAAAGGAATTTCTGCGGCGGCATGATATTTCAAAGCTGACAGTCTTTCAGGAAGGAAAGCCGATTGAAATTGCGTGGGAATAAGACCGCTATGATATGGAAGGTAACACATGCGTTCTTATATCATAAGGGATGTATCTTTGTGTAGTGTTCACGCATGCAGCAAATCATGAATACGTATTGATTGACTTTTTGGGTAGGGAAGCATGCGATTCTCATCCTATCAGGATGATAGTACGAATGCGGTATAGTAGGAAATGATGAAACAGGCGATTTCATGCGGTTAAAAGAATCAGCATGAGAAATCTGTGTTAGCTGAAGAATCCCGTAGTTGTTTGGGTCAAACATAAGCAGGGTATAAGGAGAGCGGCAAAAATCAGTATAGTGCCGGCTCTTTTTTTAAACATATCCGATTCCTTGTTATTGCATTCTGGAGAGATGCAGAGTACTCATGTATAGCAAAAATGTAAACGACAGTTTCTAGGATAACTGGAAAAGACATGATATGATAGATCTATCAGGGAGGCGAGTTCATGTTTCATTTAAAAATGATAGAGTATAGAAAAAAGAATATGATGACACAAGAAGAATTAGCTGATAGATTAGGTGTCTCCAGACAAACGATTACAAAATGGGAGAAGGGAACGATTCTGCCGAGTTTGGAATATCTGATTGATCTGTCTCGGTTATTTGGAGTAACGATTGATCATTTGATTAAGGATGATGATTGTATATGTGAAAGTTCACATCAGGTTCACACAACAGCCCTTGCGGAATTTTTAGTAACTGCCAAGCGATCAACCTATGCGGCGCGGAAAAATAAAACAGAAGGGACAAGACAAGGCTCCCATGATTATATGTTTTCCAGAAATCCATATACATACCGAGACTCATTCTTTGGCGCTTCCTGTTTTTCCGGTCAGGAGCTGGTTTACAGGGATGCTCAGGCCTGCTGGAGTATGAATTATTACGGAACAGTTTTACATGAAGCCTTTCATGGTGATTTTTTGAAAGAGGCACTTATGCTTGTCGATACGCAAAGACTATAGGGGACCTGCTATGTACAGAAAAGGAGAATATACCTATATTTCAGAAGTAGAAGGAGACATCTGTTTATTTCAAGGTCATGAAAGCATATTTTATCAGACGCAGAAAATATATGAGGGCTGTTTTCACGGCGGAGTGATTCGATAGGGAAAGGCGTGATAAGCTGATTATATTAAATAATCTGATCCGGTATGATCTGTATCAAAATCAGTGACTGCACGCAGTTGGAAACGGAGGCAATTATGCAGAATAAATATCAGCAGAAATACACAGAGATATTTCAACAAATCGGAGACCACGCCAAACTGGTACTTGCGACTTCTCTTAACAACAAGGTTTCCGCTAGAACAATGAGTTTCGTCATTCTGGAGGGAAGCCTTTACTTTCAAACGGATAAAGGGATGCGTAAATATCAGGATATAAAGGGAAATCCAAATGTTGCATTATGCTTCTCCAATATTCAGCTTGAAGGAATTTGTGAGGAAATCGGACGACCTATCGAGCATGAGGACTTTTGCAGACTGTTTCAACAACACTTTCCATCGTCCTTTGAAGCCTATAGCCAGCTTCCAAATGAAAGGTTATTTGTAGTGAGGCCAACGTTCATTCAAAGATGGAGCTATATCAATGGATCGCCAATGATAGAAAGACTCTATCTTCATGAAAAGCAGTATCATGAAGAAGTCTATCTGAACGATGATTGAACGTATATGATTTGTAATAGTTACTGGGATATGAGCATACGGATATCATCTGTATGTCTGCCATAAGCCCTGCAGATAAAAAAACGCAGACTGTGGATTACGTTACTGTGATGTAATCTGTTTTCTACGGTTTTTTGTATATGTTCATATAGAGCCTGATGCAGAGGCTTATATAAGAGAACTGCCATAGCCGCCAAATGCATGACCTGATTGTGAGAAAGTGCAGTTTCAATGGCTCGTATTAAAACTGCAGCTCCGTAATAGAGCTTGTCTGGAATGCCTGATTACATTGACTATACCAGTGTAATTTCGATCCACCAGCGCTGAAATATGCAATTAGTGCTTTCTTCATCCTAACTCCTCCTTTATGATTGATATAAAGATTCATACGCCTTTACTATACAACTTAAAGTTCACTATAAGTCAAGTGTAAAATATAAAAACCTACACTGTAAAGAAGTTGATACGCGTTTGTAGCGATAGGATGAAGGTATTTTTACTATAAGAAAGAAATATGATACCCTATCTTTTCACGAATGTAGAAGCACGGACAGCTATGCTTTGAAGGTAAGTGATGCATATCCATGTACTGCTTTTTCATCATACTTGCTCCATGGCAGTATGTTTGCAGAGAAACTGTGTTGTACAAACAATCAAGAGTTAGAGGTTACGCTAGATCTCCTGCATTTTTCACTATGCTTCAGCACCATGCCTTCCTTCTTGGAAGTTGCTTCTACTTTCAGCGTTGTTTGAAGAACAGCATGCTATTCCCCAATCCAGGATTTGATTTGTCCCAGGCTGTGATAGCCGCTGACACTTCCCTGTATGGAGCCATTCTGCATATATACTAGTGTGGGAATGCTCATAACCTGAAACATGTCGGCCAGCTGAGGCTCTTCATCAATGTTGATTTTCACGATTTTCGTATGTTCCGCCTCCTCGCTGATCTGTTCGATGACCGGCTTCAGCATCTGACAGGGACCGCACCAGTCTGCATAGAAATCAATGAGGACAGGCTCTGTGCTGTCCAGTATTTCCTCTTCATAATTCTCGCTTGTTACATGTATTGTCATAATCATGACCTCCTTGCTTTATCTTACGCATAAAGCATACTACCGGCGAACAAAAACTTCAGTGACTTTATCACATTCCTGAAATATACAGCCTGTCCTACAGCTCCTGTACTAGGATAAGCGTGTAATCATACAAGGTGGGAAAAACAGTTTTTGAGGAGGCAGGTTTTTTATGCATTGACTTTTTCCGGCAGTGAAGGAAAAACGGCAGGGCGTATTGAATCACACTGTCCATCGTTCTATAATGGAGAAAGATACAAAAGGGTTCAGGTATGCATGCTTATACCAAGATTGTGAAGGCTTGCTTCCGAATGCATCTGTATACCTGAAGGAGAGGAGATTTTATCATGGCATTTTATACGATTCTATTCAGTCCCTGCGGCGGAACAAGGCGCATTGCTGAAATACTGGAGCGTGAATGGAAGGAAGAACAACGTATCTGTATCGACCTTTGTGATCCACAGGTAACAAAAAGTCTTCCTTATTTTAAAGAGGATGATACCTGCATCATAGCTATGCCTTCCTATGGAGGAAGAGCACCACAAACAGCATTGCAGCGACTGCGTGTCATACAGGGAAATCATGCTTCTGCTATTCTGGTATGCAGCTATGGCAACCGTGCCTATGAGGATACTCTGCTGGAGATGAAGGAATGTGCACAGGAAAGCGGCTTTGTGTGCCGTGCCGCGATCGCGGCTGTTGCCGAGCATTCCATCATGCATCAGTATGGAGCCGGACGTCCAGATGCACAGGATACACAGGAGCTTACTGTATTTGCCCGTCAGATACGGGAGCATTTGGAAAAGGATGCGGCATGTGAGCTGCAAGTAACGGGAAACCATCCGTATAAGCCCTATAACGGAGTTCCGTTGAAGCCTTCTGCAAATCAATCGTGTATGCAGTGTGGGCAGTGCGCCGCACAATGCCCTGTACAGGCGATCCCGATAAAGCATCCGGAAAAAACAGACACAGACCGTTGTATATCCTGTATGCGCTGCATCGCTGTTTGTCCTGTACATGCCCGCAGCTTGAATAAGCTGTTGCTGGCGGTTTCTGTTAGAAAGCTGCATAAGGCCTGTGTGACTAGAAAGAGTAACGATTTGTTTCTGTGACAAAGTCACGGTAAAACGGCGGCTTCTTCTGTATACTGAATACAGGCAGAAGGAGGAGCTGTTTTGAAAAAAGCTTTTGTAGAAGAAAAAGAGTGTGTTGCCTGTGGAACCTGTCTTGTCACATGTCCCCGTCAGGCGATACACATTGCGCATGGCTGTTACGCAGTCATTGATTCTGTGCGCTGTGTAGGCTGCGGTCTTTGCAGTAAGGCCTGTCCTGCAAGCGTTATTGAGGTGCATACATGAAAAGAAATGGTCAGATTATTTATGGATTGTATCCCTGCTGTATTTGTTTCTCGGTTTGTTTCATATTCTGTTTGCCTGGCTGGGACTCATTTGTTTTCTGGTACCGCTGCTGCTGGCTGTTGGAAAAGGAGAAAAGAGCTACTGTAATCATTACTGCGGCCGAGGACAGCTCATGCAGCGGCTGGGAAATCGGTTTTCTGCACAGCGAGCCTGTCCTGGATGGCTGAGAAGCAGATGGTTTCGCTATGGTTTCCTGCTGTTCTTTCTATCAATGTTTGCCAGTATGCTGTATATGAGCTATGCTGTTCTGCAGGGAAAGCCGCTATCCGCTTCCATCACACTTTTATGGACTGTGCGGATTCCATGGTTTGTAAAGTCCGGTGCACAGGACTGGATACTGCAGTTTGCATACGGCTTTTACAGTCTGATGCTGACAAGCACGATGCTGGGCATCCTCACCATGCTGGTGTATAAACCCGGACATGGTGTGTATACTGTCCAATGGGTACCATGACACAGATGGTATGCAGAGTAAAAAAAAGGAAATTCTGATAAAAGTATGCTATGATAACGGTAATGATAGGAGTGAGTTTATGAAAAAAGCATTTCAGGTTGAAGGTATGATGTGCCAGCACTGTGAACAGCGTGTAAATAAGGCACTGCAAGGCATGGAAGGTGTTAGCGCCTGTTCGGCAAGTGCAAAAGACGGTATTGTCAATGTGGAGTATGATGCGCAGAAAATCAATGATGCCGCTATTATACAGGCAATCACAGACACCGGATATGATGTAAAAGGGTAAGGAGTGCAGCCTGCAGCTGTTGTCTGAATGGCTGCTGACTGCGTGTTCCTCCATATGATTTAGAAGACAGCGTCTTGTTTCAAAGACGTTTTTTTGTGCGTCTGCGTTTTGAAATTCGCAGTAGCGGTGGCGACACTGTCGTTTTCAATACTCGTATCAAACCGACGCTCACGGTTCCTTGCGTTTTTCGAATAGATGTAATAGCAGGTACCTCCCCATTTCATTACAGGATGCAGCATTTCTTCTATTGGAACATAATATTATGATTGCAGCCTTTTTCAGGATGTTGACCCTTTGTTTTATGGCCAGCACGTATGTATATATGTGGTAGAGGAGCAGAAGCAGGATGCATAGGATTATCCTTATAGTGTTTCTAGGGCATGGATATATCGGTCGCTTGGAAGCCTTACTTGCAGCTGTTGCGAATTACAGGCATCCTTATGTCTGTATGAATGGAGAAGAAAATCCAAATGCAATGGGTGAATATAGAAGCGCGGATACCTGACTTCAGAAGCAAGCTGGCGCAGACAGATGTTGAACAGTCATAATCATCATCAGAGCAGAAAAAAACTGTGCTGGCATTTGATGGTTTTCTGTTAGCTGAAATTTCATCATTTTGCGATGCACAGTCCTTTTGTGAGAGTGTATTTGTCGTATGGTTTATAGATGAGAAGAACCGCAGGAATGTCCACGTCCCTCATGGCTTCCGCAGGTATGTCCCTCACCGTGGTGAGAACACTGGATATTCGGATTGTATTGCAGATTGCCGTTCAGAAAGGAGGTAACCTGTGCATCTGCATCACCACATGCGCCACCATACAGCTCGATACCGGCTTCCGCAAGTGCATTCTTCGCACCGCCTCCGATACCGCCGCAGATCAGTGTATCCACCTGATTTGCTTTCAGCAGGGTGACCAGCGCACTGTGGCCGTTACCATTGGTGTCCAGGAGTCTGGTTGCTGTGACTTCCTGATTTGTAACCTCATAAAGCTTAAACATCTGTGTGTGTCCAAAGTGCTGGAACACCTGTCCGTTATCATACGTAACTGCAATTTTCATACTATCATCTCCTGTTGGTTTCTGTGCAAGGTTCAGCTGATAATTGCGCCGGCTATCACCATTGCACTGCCTTCCATGAGAAAGCGGGAAAGCTTGCGTCTTGCCTCATTATACAGGGATTGTACGCTGCCTCTGCTGGTCTGCATCTGCTTTGCACATTCCTCCTGATTCCATCCCAGATAATCAATTAGACGAATGGTCTCATATTCCTCTACACTCATTTGGATATGACTTGCGGGAATCGGCTCATCTGTATGGATGAAAGCAGTATAGCTCGGTATGGAGGACACGCATTTTTTCTTGCAAGGTCGTGGCATTTTATCAGCTCCTTCTATGTTATCATACGTCAATTATTTGCATATGTCAATAATAATGCTGAAAATCAGCTCTGTTGTTATTTTGTATAAATAGCTGTAGCGTATCGGCAGATGCAGCTGTCAAAGCATTGCTGTTATTCGCACAGCATTTCTATGCATTTTTGTAAGCAGCTGCCAATGCCGCTTCTGAAATTAGTGCTGCCGATTTTGACATATACGGGATTCTGTATATGGAAGCGTAAGGAAGGCAGCGTTAAAATGAAGACAGGATAGGAGGAATGCCAAATGAAAAAGGGTTGGAAATGTATCTGTACCATTGGTGGAGTTGCTGCTCTATGTGCCGGGGCTTCCTTTGTGAAGGATTATCGCAATATGAAAAGGATGGAAAAGAGCCTGGATTCTCTGCCTCTGCATAAGCTCAAGGAAAAGCTTTCCGATATTCAGGAGGATAAAGAGAAAACCGTCCTGACAATACCGAAGGATATGCCAATGCTTGAGCGCTTGCGTGTGTGCAGACACGTACTGCATGGGAATGTCGGGAATCGGGATGCATGTAAATGATGAAGCAATCCAGAGATTTTGCACGTGTATTTAGTGAGAACTGGAACCGCAAGCTGAAATCGGTTAGGCTGCTTGGTGCTGTTGTAAGTCTTTGCATGCTGGTTTGCGCAGTTTTGTGTATGCATTCCGCAGTACCGATGCACCAGGCATTAAAGACGGCTGCCGCACTTGTGATAATTGCACTGGGAATGTATCAGCTGGTGGATTATTACTATATGCCGGTTCTTTTACGGGATGGGGGAACGCTGATTGGTGCTGTGCTGAATACGGTGATCGGTATGCTTCTGCTGTTCTCACCGGTGGAAATCACAGTATCAGTTTTTGCCTATATGTTTGGATTTCTATTGATGATTTTTGGTGTGAATAAAATCACCTTTGCCAATAAGCTGCATTTTTTTGGTATCTTTGATTACAGCTGGGTGATAGCAAGCGGAGTTATGAATATACTTGCTGCTGCTGTTTTTCTGATAATCCCGCTCATATCCATTGTGATGCTGAATACGGCACTTGCAGGCTACTTGGCTGTGGGTGGAATCACATTGCTTGTGGAAGTGGTTACCATGAAAAATATGAAGATAGAGGATGCTCAGGAATGAATGGGAACAGCCGCATATAAAGCATGACTGCATGCTTTAGGTCCTATTAACACAGATGCAGATACGGATAAAATCAGATTAGTAAATGATTCGCAGTGACTTCCACTTGCTGAAAATTAAACAAGGGATATAACAGGCGAAAAAAGGAAAGGAATCAAGTACATTGTAAAAAATGAGCTTGATTCCTTTTGTTTATCGTATAGGCGGCAATGTGGATAGCTTTGCATATGCTGTGTGCTAGGCAGCGTATCATTTCCCACCTTTTCTGTAATATTGATACAGGCATCATGTCCAATGCAGAGGGGGGAGTCAAGATCACAGCTTTAAAATCTTTCCAATCTGCATGATGCAGCAGCACTGCTTCAACGGACATTTGTGATTTCGTCAACTGATTGTTATCAGACAATGCGGACTTCCACAGATGAATCTATTTAATGTTTTTTCAAATGCTTATATGCAGTTTTGTCATCTGTTCCAGCACAATCAAAATAAAGCCTTGTAAATAGAGTGAATTTCATCTCTTGAAAGAGGTATTGCACTATTGGAAAGCAGGCGCTGCTGGGATTCGATTACACTGTCTGTGAATCCTTTGATTTCACTTTCCTTCATACCGTATTCATGCAGCGGCTTTCGTGCAAGAAGCGTGGAAAACAGTGTTTCCATACAGGTAAAGGCATCCTCCATGGAACAGGAAAGAGCTTCTGAAAACAGTTTCTTTATATCATATACACTATATTTTTCCCGTGCTTCATATGTTTGGAATACAGCTGTGAAAAACTGATAGTTGGCTTCCCCGTGTGTTACATGGTAGATTCCCGATAACGGATAGCTGAGGGCATGTACTGCACCTGTACCGGTATTGCCAAATGCGATGCCCGCAAAGTTGCGGCCTGCATGAAATCCCCTAACAGTCGCATGCGTGCATCTTCACCCTCTTTTGCAATAACTTGAAACCCATGTAGCAGCAGGCGAATAGCCTCCGCACTGAACATGCGGGTATAGGCATTGGATTTAGGGGATACAAAGGATTCACTCGCATGAATCAAAGCGTCAATGCCGCTTGTTACAAAATAGAAGAACGGCAGCTTGGACAGCAGCTCCGGAATCAGAACTGCCTGATCCGGATACAGTGCATCGACGGCCAGTCCCAGCTTGGTATGCAGTGATGTAAGCTCACAGATGGAAATCCGACTGACCTCAGAGCCAGAGCCGCAGGTTGTCGGTATGGCGATCAGCTCCCTGCTTTTTTCCGGTGTACATCTGTGCAGAAACATATCCTCAGCACTGGCAGTTCCTTCCAATACAAACAGCTTGGCACAGTCAATCACACTGCCGCCGCCGATTGCAATAATACGCTCAGGCTGTTTTTCCCGCATATCTTTCAGCATCGCATCCAGCATGCGATCATCGGGTTCTCCCTGACCATAATCACTGTGAAAGGCGATAGAAGCCCTACCGGTGGAATCGCGAAAGAATGCTTCGTAAATACTGCGGCTTGCTAAAATGTAATCCTTCTTTTGAAAGGTGAAATCCCTCAGAAACTCCTGTACCGTTTCATATTGCAGAATCTTTGTTTTTTGTTGAAATACGTCCATAATCTTCTCCTTTTTTTCTCTTGCTATTATTGTAACAGCTTCTTAAAAAAAAGCATTGAAAACTTCACTTAATTTTCAAGGCACCATCATGAAATATCCGTTCACCTTTGCTAAACTATGACCGAGGTGATATCTATGAAGCAGGTTATACAGAGATTTGAAAAAAAATATTTGCTGGATGCAGATCAGTGCCGCAGCTTTGTAATGCGCATCCAACCATATATTACAGAGGACATTTATCCGGCAAGCACCATATATAATCTTTATCTGGATACGGAGCAGTTTGATCTTATCCACCGTTCCATTGAAAAGCCGCCCTTTAAGGAGAAGCTGCGCATCCGCAGCTATACACCGGTATGCAGTGAAGAGGAACCCATATATCTGGAAATCAAACGCAAATATGCACAGATAGTCTGCAAGCGCAGAATGCAGCTGAGCTATGGTGAATGCCGCAGGTTCCTGAACAATCCCAATCTGAGTGCCAGTCAGATTGAAAAGGAACTATCCTATACGCTGTACCATTATCAGGTGCAGCCTAGAATCTTTCTGGCATATGATCGTATTTCCTATGTCGGAAAACAGGAACAGCAGCTGCGCATCACGATGGACAGCCATATTCGAAGCAGGTTTGACCATCTGTCCTTAAACGATCACGAAAGCAATGAAGAGTTGTTTCACAGAGATATGATTTTGCTGGAAATCAAGGCTGAAAGGAGTTATCCGCTGTGGCTGAGCAGCGTACTTTCGGATATGCGGCTGTACCCAACATCCTTTTCCAAGGTGGGACAGGTATTTTATAAAAAAGAAAAAGGAGAACTGTTATGTTTACAAGCATCTTAAATCTGGAACAGGGTCTGACGATCCTAAACGGCGTGGTGTGCTGCATGAGTGCACTTGGTCTGGGACTGATCATTGCATGGTTTTATCGAAGACTTGGGTATTGCTCTCACAGCTTTACTGTCACACTGGCACTGCTGCCCGCTCTTGTGCAGTTTGTCATCATGATGGTCAATGGTAATCTGGGAACCGGAATTGCCGTTGTCGGGGCCTTTAGTCTTGTTCGGTTTCGCTCACTTCCAGGCAGCAGTAAGGAGATACTGTTCATCTTTTTCTCCATGGCAATCGGACTGGCAATCGGCATGGGCTATGTCAGCTTTGCGGCATTTATGACGATTGTTATCAGTATGAGTGCATGGCTGCTGTTTACTCTTTTGCAGCCGAACAATCTGCAGCTGTATAAGGAACTGAAAATCGTAATTCCCGAGGATCTGGATTATACAGAGGTATTTGACGATATCCTGCAAAGCTACTGTAAACGTGCGGAGCTTGTCCGCGTAAAAACGATACAGCTTGGCGCCATGCTGGAAATGACCTAATCATGTGGAGTTGAAGGAAGTAAAACAGGAAAAGCATATGGTAGATGACATTCGCTGCCGCAATGGCAATCTGAATGTAATTGTAGCAAAAAGGCAGGCGATGCAGAATGAATTATAAAAAAGCCGCATGGATGTCCGCCTTTCTGGCCGGAGCACTTGTATTGGCAGGCTGTCAAAGTGATTCGGATACTGAGGACACCACGTTTTGCCGTGAACACAAATACTTCTGCGGTGAAGCAAAGCAGCACTCTTTCTCTGGAGGCAGAGGACTACGATACGGAAATCAATGATGCACAAAAAATTTCACTGGATGAGCAAAGCGGTGATGTGAAGATAACAAAGGCCGGCACGTATCAGCTGAGCGGCACACTGAAGAACGGTTCTGTTGTCGTGGATGCCAAGTGCCGTTGTTCGCATTGTATTGGATAATGCTCATATCAGGAGTAAAAACAGTGCACCGATATATGTGAAGCAGGCAGATAAGGTCATCATCACACTGCCTAAGGCACTGCCAGCTCCCTGAAGGATACAGCCTCCTATACTGTGGATGAAAAAGAAGAACCAAGTGCGGCATTGTTTTCCAAGGATGATTTAACGATCAACGGCAGCGGTACACTGAACATCACAGCTTCTTATAAAAACGGTATCCAGTGCAAGGATACGCTGAAGCTGGTAGATACAAATTTGAACATCACGGCAGAGAACGATGGAATCAAGGCCAGGGACGCTTTACTTATTTATAAAGGCAGTTACATGGTGCAGGCTCAGGGAGACGGCATTGTGACAACCAATGAAAAGGAACAGGGAAATCTGTGCATTGATCAGGGAACCTTTGCTATTGAAGCACAGCAGGACGGTTTACAGAGTGCCGGAGATCTTACGATTTACGACGGGGTCTTTACGGTTACCAGCGGCGGGGGATGCGGTTAATAAGGTTGGCACCGGCTCCGCATTACAGCTTGGGGAGAATTTGATGATCATGATGAAGCAGTCCAAAAGAGCCAGAAGGGAATCAAGGCCGCTAAGAATATGGTACTGTATAAGGGAAGCTATACCATCAGCTCTCATGATGATGCCCTGCATGCCAATGGAAGTATGGATATCAAAGGCGGTACCTATACCCTGTCAAGTGATGATGACGGTGTGCACGCGGATGATACGCTGACGATTCACAATGGCACAATACAGGTCAAACAGTCCTATGAAGGAATGGAGCGAATACCATTCAAATCAAGGGTGGAGCACTTCAGATAAAAGCGAGTGATGACGGCATCAATGCGGCCGGTGATTTGGGGAATCCATTGCTTACCATAGACGGAGGAACCATTTATGTAGACGCTGATGGAGATGGGGTGGACAGCAATCAGGATATTGTGATGAATGATGGTACCCTGATTGTCATGGGGCCTGAAAGCGGCGGCAACGGGGCACTGGATTATGATGGCAGCTTTGCGATGAACGGGGGAACGCTGGTTGCAGTGGGAAGCAGTGATATGGCGATGGCTCCTTCGACCTCCAGTACACAGCCCTCTCTTATGATTCGTACAGACAGTACACAACCTGCGGAAACGATTTTGTATGTGCAGGATGAAGATGGCGAAATCATACTGGGTGTGTCTTCGGTGAAGGCATGGCAGAATGTGGTCATCAGTACGGGGACATTGAAGAAAGGGAGTACCTATGATATCTATGTAGGCGGCAGTGCATCCTCCGTGAAAAATGGTGTCTTTACAAACGCAAAGAGCGGTACGTTGCTGGCATCCATGACGCTGAATGATGTGGTGTCCACGTATGGAAATGCAGGTATGCTGCAGGGGCCGCAGGGAGACGGTAGGCATCCATAAATAACAAGCGAAGAACGCATCGTATTGCATAAGTACAGATAGTTAATCCTATGTATAGCTTATAAGTCTGTAAATAACAGCGCTGAGCTGTTCTGAAGAGAGCTTGTATTCATTTACTATGAAAAAAGAGCTGCTCAAACAGAGATTCATCTGATTAGGATATAAGTATAACAAAACAGGAAGGAGTATCGTTTCTAAGAATGTTAGGAACGATAGTTCTTCTTTTATGTTACAGTCCCTGTTAGCGAAGAAGAATCAAAAAGGAATACAGTCACCTTTTTTCATGTGCTACCTGTCTGTAAAAGACAAGATTTACCAGTTTTGATAAAAAATGAGATTTCCTTTCATCAGATGGACAAATTTCAGTTGTATATGCCGGAAAATGACTTTATAATAAGAATGTAACAAAAAAAGGGAATTTATACTCTTCATAAAAATATAATATACATAAACTTAGTAGAAGGGAGGAAGCTGAATATGAAAAAACACGGATCCATTAAACAGGCGATTGTTCTTGCAGCACTCAGTCTTCTGTTTTTTGCCTGTATTGCAGGATTTTATATCGATCGCATTCGGAACAGTCTGATTACAGATCTGAAGCATAATGTTCAGGAAATCTCCGCTTCTACTACAACCGCGATTGAAATACGGATTCATGATCATATGTCAACCTTGGAGAACATATCCTATATGCTCCAGAATGAGCATACCACCGATACGGAAAAGCTGCTTCAGGCACTGATGAGTGCCAGTGCAAACAGTGAATTTATGCGTTACGGCATTACCGATGAAAGGGAAACTGTCTGACAACGGACGGAATGCAGTTTTATGTGGGAGACCGGGAATATTTCAAAGAAGCCCTGAAGGGGAAATCCTCCTTCTCCAATACCTGCATGATAAAATCGGGGGGTATGATCTCAATGTGTTTGCCACACCGGTTCGCGCAGAGGATGGCAGTATCCGCAATGTATTGTTTGCGGCAAGCAGGACAAAGGATGTGGCAGATAAGCTGCTGATGGAAATTTATGACGGCAAGGGCTTCAGCTCCATCTGGGATGAGGAAGGAAATATCGTCCTTAATTCGAACAGTGAAACCGCCAGCAGGGCCGTACACATCTCAAGCAGCTGAGCTTTTACGATGATTTCGGTACGGAGAAGCTGAAAAAACAGGAAAGCGGTATTGTAAAATTCAAGTCGATGAACAATGAAGACCGCTATCTCGCCTATGAACCGCTGGGCTATAACAACTGGTATGTGTTTTCCGTTGTTCCGGTGAGCGTTGTGACCAGTCAGATCAATAATGTCATTGTCATAGCGGCGGCTACCTGGTTTCTGGTAGCTCTGGTTCTCAGCGGCATCATATGCTATCTGTATATGTCAAGGGTGCGCAATGAGAAGAAAATTGACAAGGTGGTATTCTATGACGATCTGACTTCCCATTATAATTACAATAAATTTCGCATGGACGTTCAGATGCTGCTGGATAAAGGGCAGGCCGACAGCTATGCACTGATTGAGTTTGATGTCAGTGACTTCAAGCTGTTAAATGAATTGTATGGCTATCAGGCGGGGATCAGCTGCTGATTACCACCATGCGGCTGTGTGAGGAAAACTGCAGTGCGGATGAGCGTTGTGCACGGATTTCCGCAGACCGTTTTATCGTCTTGTGGGAAATGCGTGATACGGATAGCATTGCGAGTCGTTATGCTGCTTTGATGGAAGCGGTTCAGGAGGATATGCGAAAGCAGCGCGAACAGTTTAAGGCTGATTTTATGCCGGTGTATATCTGCTCCAGAATACGGATCGTGAGTTCTCTCCATGTCATGACCGCTGTATGCATGCAAAGATGCTTGGCAAGGCAGAAAGAAACAGCGCTGTACCTTCTTCAGTGAAAAGATGTACGATACGATGCTGTATCAGAAGCGGCTGGAGGGCAGATGGAGCAGGCATTGCAGCATAAGGAATTTAAGGTCTTTCTGCAGCCGAAGGTTACACTGCGTGATGATATTGTCCACAGTGCGGAGGCACTGGTGCGCTGGGATTCTCCGATATTCGGCATGATTCCGCCGATGGCCTTTATCCCGCTGTTTGAAAAAAACGGTTTTCTGGAACAGCTGGACATGTATATGATGGATGAAGTCTGTCAGCTCTTAAAGAAGTGGGAGCAAACGTATCCCTCGCTGCGTATTTCCATCAATGTTTCCAGAATGTATATCTTCCGCCCCGGCTTTGCCCGGCGTGTACTCGAAATTGTTGAGCGCAACGGCGTTTCCACAAAGCAGCTGGAAATAGAAATAACGGAAAGTGTGATTTTTGACCGCAGCTTGGAGCTGTTCGCCATTATTCAGGAGCTGCGTTCCTATGGGTTCCGTATTTCCATGGATGATTTTGGAAGCGGCTATTCCTCATTGAATATGCTGAAGGATATCCCCATCGATACCATCAAGCTGGATCAGGTGTTCTTTCAGACTAACCACGGCAATACGCAGCGTGCCAGAGATATTGTCGGCGGCGTTTTGAGTCTTGCGAAGACGCTTGGTATTCACAGTGTGGCAGAAGGAATTGAAGAGGCGGATGAGGTTGTGTTCCTAAAGGAGCATGGCTGTGATGAAATTCAGGCTATTATTATTCCAAGCCACTGTGTGTGGAGGATTTCGAGGCCTATATATGCAGGCAGAATGCAGATAGATGATGTGTTACAGCAGGATTGTGAAAAAGGTTCAAGGCTGTCCGTGAATGGATTGCTTTGAACTTTATGGTATGGCATTTTTTTAAATACCATATCACTGCGAATTGCAAATATCTGATAATACGGGGTCTATTGCAGGTCATTCACCTGCCTGATCCACGCCGCTGCACTGGCATCACTCGGCATGCGCCAGTCACCGCGCGGGGAAAGACAGATGGAACCTACCTTAACGCCGTCCGGCATTGCGTTTCGCTTGAATTGCTGTGTAAAGAAGCGACGGTAGAATATCCGCATGGTATCAAGGATAACCTTACGTTCTTCCTGTGGAAAGGCGAGCACTGCAAGCTTTAGTATCTTGGCAGGGGCATAGTGATTTCTCAGCATGTGGTAGAGGAAAAGTCGTGATATGCATAGGAGCCGATGGCATCCTCCGTTATCTGTGCGATTTCATCATCTGCCTTCGGTGGCAGAAGCTCCGGCGAAACCGGTGTCGCACAAATATCATCCAATACATCCGCGATATCTGTTTTCTCTGTTTTTCGCATTTCCTGTGCATATGTTTTTACGAGATGGCGTACCAGTGTTTTGGGAATGGATGCATTGACACCATACATGGACATATGATCTCCGTTATAGGTACACCATCCCAGAGCAAGCTCGCTCAGATCACCGGTACCCAAGACAATGCCGTTGTATGTATTGGCTAAATCCATCAGATCTGCGTTCTTTCTCTTGC
>ENA-OQCK01000618-OQCK01000618.1-human-gut-metagenome-genome-assembly--contig:-NODE-618-length-17610-cov-7.860550_pt1 | contig 17610 bp, 14 predicted proteins | sample MGYA00242498_ERZ504578 | MGnify/ENA primary metagenome ERZ504578 (study PRJEB26092, sample SAMD00036229) | human gut metagenome | host: Homo sapiens | study: EMG produced TPA metagenomics assembly of...
GCAAAAGGCTGCTGAGGCCGTACATACCTTGTCTGAGTTGGTAGAGGTCTCATTGGTCACTTGGGAAAGGAAGGTGCCTTGATCGGTAGTCATGGTCAATTTTATTCTGTCCCGGCTGAGGGGGGCAAGCCTGTTGATACGACTGGCGCCGGTGATAACTTCGCCGCCGGATTCTTATACGGTCAATCCATAGGAGCGTCTTTGGTACAATCCGCACGCATCGGATCGATGCTGGCGGGCTATGTGATCGACGTGGTTGGCCGGAGATCCGTATGATAAATGGGAACAAATAAAGTTAAAAGTAAAAGGGATATTGGCTTAGGCGGCGTATTATTCCTTACATTTATGCCGTTAATTAACTAAATATTGTATGTACAGATTGGTTCAACGAAGAGGAATTATAGGTTTATTTTGCTTGCTGTTCGTCGCAAGTAGCGTAGTGCCGGGATGGGCGCAAAAAGATAACCGCTTTGAGGTGAGTAAGAACCTAGACATTTTCAATTCTTTATTGAAAGAAGTAGAGATGTTCTACGTGGATTCAGTGGATGTGGATAAAACCGTTCAGCGGGGAATCGAGGCAATGTTGGCTGGTTAGATCCTTATACGGAATACTATCCTGAGCAAAAAACGGAGGAATTGAGTCTGATGACGACCGGCGAATACGGAGGTATCGGTTCTTTGATCCGTCAGCGTAACAACGAGGGAGGCGTGATGATTGCCGAGCCTACCGAAGGAATGCCGGCCGATTTAGCGGGTCTGAAGCCGGGCGATCTGATCTTGGCGATCGATACGATCGATGTTTCCAAGGCGACAAACTCCCGGGTCAGTGAGTTGTTGAAAGGTGTTCCGAATACGAAGATGGTTTTGACGATCCAACGTCCGGGCGAGAAGAAACCCCGGAAGTTCGAGATTACCCGTAAGCAGATCACGACACCTCAAGTTACTTACTACGGGGTTAAGAATGACAGTATCGGTTATATTTATCTAAAGGCATTTACTATCAAGAGTGCTCAAGAGGTGAAAGAGGCATTCTTGGATTTAAAGAAAAATCATAATATTAAGTCTTTGGTACTGGATTTGCGCGGTAACGGCGGCGGCGTGCTGGAAGGTGCCGTACAAATCGTAGGTATGTTCGTACCGAAAGGCAGCGAGGTGCTTTCAACGAAAGGAAAGATCAAGCAATGGGATCGTACGTACCGAACCTCTACGGAGCCTTTGGATACGGTAATGCCGTTGGCTATATTGATCAATGGAGGTACGGCTTCCGCCGCTGAGATCGTATCGGGATCTTTGCAGGATATGGATCGTGCCGTGTTGGTGGGACAACGTTCGTTTGGTAAGGGGTTGGTGCAAGCTCCTCGTGACCTGCCTTATAATGGAAAAGTGAAAATCACGATGAGTAAATACTATATCCGAGTGGCCGTTGCATCCAGCAAATCGATTATTCGCACCGGAAAGAGGATGGTAGCGTGGCTGCTATTCCGGATAGCTTGACTTCCGTATTCTATACGTCCAAGAAGCGTCCGGTTCGTGATGGTGGTGGCGTACGTCCGGAGTTTGAGGTGAAGGAGCCGAAAGTGCCTACCATGATGTATTATTTGGCGGCGGATACGGTCTTGTTCGACTTCGTTACGGATTGGGCACAAAAGCATAAGACAATCGCTCCCATCGAGGAATTTACGGTTTCCGATGAGGATTTCGAAGCTTTGAAGCAATACGCCAAGTCCAAGAATTTCACCTATGACCGCCAAAGCGAGAAAGTATTGAAGAACTTGAAAGAAGTGGCTGAGTTTGAGGGGTATCTGGAGGAGGATTCTACTGCGTTCAAGGAATTAGAGGCTAAGCTGACTCCGAATCTGGAAAGAGATTTCGATCGTTTCAAGGATGAGGTGAAACGAGTAATGGCCGCCGAGATCGTAAAACGTTATTATTACCAACGAGGAGAGTTGCAAGAAAGCTTGAAAGATGATCTTGTATTGGAGAAAGCGTTGGAGGTATTGGGCGATCCGGATTTATACAGCGTACATTGAGCGTGCCGGTTGAGTTGGAAGCGGCCACCAAGGGTACCGAATAGGCGGGTTTCTGCCGATGCCCATTCAAAGGGCCTTACAATGCCCATTCAAGCGAGCTTACGATGCCCATTGTCAGCTCCCTTGAATGGGCATCGTGCTTTTCCCTCTTTCGCCAGTCTGTTTGGGGGCTTTGAAGCGGATATGCAATACGACCAATTCCGAGACGGTTCCCACCCGATAAGGAGGTCCTGCTATACCAATGCCGGAAGATACATAGAATTGCGTAGGTCCTTTCTTATAATATCCGTACGGGCATTCATACACAAGTTTCATCAGCAGGGGATAAGGCCATAACTGCCCGTTATGCGTATGTCCGTGCAGTCCCAAATCCACCCCATTCATATTCATCTCGGCGAACGACCAAGGTTGATGATCCAAAACGATAATCGGTTTGCCGGTATCCACCCCTTCCATTAACGAATGAAGCGATTTTCGTTTCTTATGGATGAAATCATCCCTCCCTATCAAATAAAAAGTTGAGTCCGGTTGGACCACCGAGTCTATTAGTAGCGTACCTCCGGTCTTTTGCAACCAACGATATTTCGCGTTCCGGTTTGCCCGGTATTCATGATTCCCGTAAATGATATATACTCCCAACGGAGCTTTTAATTGTTTTAAATCATCCTCGATGTGGGCGTTTTCCGCGAATCGGGATTCATAATCCATGATATCCCCCGCTAATACCACCATATCCGGATGCTGTGCGTTGCTGAGTGCCACATATTTTTGTACCAAGTCCTTCCCGATAACCTCTCCGATATGTAAGTCGCTCATCATGACAATAGTCAGGCTATCCCGATCCCCCGCGGCTTTGGGCAACGTGATATATACGTTCTTAACAATCGGATTCATTACCGTATGGTATGCGTGAATCATTAAACCGGTAACACCGAATACGATAAGAAAAAACAGGGTTACCTTGGTTTGCTGCCAATGCCCTTTCATCCATTTGGGGAACCATGGCTTGATACGTTGGGAGAGCCTGATCAACTCAAGTACCAAGAGAGATAAAGTGATATAAATGGACGCTATATACCAAGTGTTACAGATGTATTGGATCGTGATTATCACGTTATCAGGTAGTTCATTCCTAAAAATAAATCCGAAAAAATAAAGCGATAGTTCGAGTACGAAAAACAAGATAAAAGGAATCCGGCAACTTTTCTTAGGAGGAAGCGCTTGATATCCTCTCCAGAAAATATACGGATTTAGTAATAGCTGCGCTACGATCGATTGAATAAATACTTTCATCTTTACTCTTTGAATGTAATATTGAACACCACCATCTCGCTGTCCGTCCCGATACGGAAAGGCGGTCCCCACAAAGATAAGCCGGATGAGACATAAATCGTACTATTTCCGATTTTTTAATCCCGTAACTTAATTCGAACAGATGATCCACGATCCAGTTCATCGGCCATACTTGTCCTCGATGTGTATGTCCGCTAAACTGTAAGTCTACGCCAGCCTCTTCCGTTTTCTCTAAATCGTAGGGTTGATGGTCTAGTAAGATAACAGGTTTGCTTTTATCAAGGTTCGCGGTAAGCTGACCTAAAGTTTTCCGTCCTTTGTTATGCCGGTCGTCCCGTCCTACGAGTTGGATCTGATTGGTCAAGATAGCCACGGAATCCCTTAAAAGTACGATGGGCGTCTGCGCTATGAATTTCTCGCTATCCTCTATGTTACTGATATACTCATGATTACCCGGTACCATATAAACGCCTAATGGGGCGTAGATCTTGGACAGTTCCTCTTCCATATGCTCGTATCGCAGAGGTGCGACACTGTTGTCTATCAAGTCTCCACCGATAAGAACGATGTCCGGGCGTTGGGCGTTTATCATATCCACATATCCGGCAAGCATCGTCTTGTTGGTAGCGTATCCTAAGTGTATGTCGCTAATGGCTACGACCTTCAGCGACTGTCCATCGGTATCGGCCGGTTTGTTGATAACCATGTTGATAACTCGTGTATCAGGATGTTGGTAATTATAGTTTCCATATCCTAATAAGCTGAGTGTTAAGAATAAGGATAAATAGAATGAGTATTTGAAACGTAGGTGGAAAAGTCGTAAGATATCAAATACCAACAGGGCCAATACCATGTATAAAGTGAACACGAGCCATCCTGTCCCTACTTGGGAAACTGTTTGAGCGAAAGAAGCCGGCATATCTAGGTTCCTGAATAGAAAACTACTGAAGAATGATAAAGCTCCTCCCCAAAAAACAATGGATAACAATACTTTAACTCCGGTAGACTGGCTTTTCAAAGCCTGTTTTCCCTTTAGATAAATATAAACATTACCTGCAAGATACAGGATTGGAAGTATGATAAAGAACGATAACATTTCTATTAATTTTCCGCAAAGATAATGAAAACTCTTATCTCTTACATCCTTTATGAAAAACACGTACGTATTTTTTAGTACTTCTTCTTGAGGTTTCATAAACGTGAGATGGTGTTGCCCGGCTTATCCGTTATCCATATTATTGGCTTTTGCTCCTATAGGAACAAAGCCAATAAAGGCAGATAATCTTTTAAGTCCTTTTTAAGGATCTCTATCGCTTTGTTCTTATACCGTTCGACTGTCCGGGTTGATATATCCATTGATTCGGCGATTTCTCTGTAGTTTTTTCCTTCGAAGCGATTAAGCTCAAAGACATGCCGGTACTCTTCCGGTAATTTACTGATACTTTTGGCTAGTAATTCCCGCAATTCGGTGAGCATATAGAAATCATCGTTATTTTCTGCGTAAATAGGGATATTTTTAATAAATAGATCTTCTACTGATTCTGTGGTATGCTGTCTGAGATAATTCAAGCAATGATTTTTTACACAGGTAAGTAAATAGTTCTTGACTGAAACCTGCACCGATATATTTTTTCTATTTTCCCATATCGATAGGAATACATCTTGTACGATATCTTCACGGGTCTCTTTTTCTTCGATAAAACGTTTAGCGTAGACACATAGTGCCGGATAATAAAGTTCGAACAATTGACGGAATGATCTCTCGTCGTCATTAACAGAGATGTTCCATAAAAGAATCTCAAAATCAACCATATCTGCTCTTGCTTTTTCTTGGTTTGGCAAATGTATTTTTTTTTCTTCAAAAAAATCGGATTTTGCTGTCGTGATTTTCATTTTTGTGTGTCTCTATATAAAAGACTCTAAAAATGGATGATAGCAGAAATACGATAAAGCAAATAAAGGCATTGGCTGAAGATATCCTGGAATATCAATCCGTGGATACCCAGGAGGCTTATTCCCGTTTGAACCGGCGTATGCACAAGAAGCTAGGTTCCCGATTGTTTATGCGGACTATCTCGCGTATTGCCGTCATCCTGTTATTACCTTTGCTTATATCATCAGGTGTTTTTTCTTATTTATATCTGAAGCAAAGAAGCCTGATGGAGCAGGTGGTTTATAATGAGGTAAGTTCTGCTCCGGGGACTGTAACCCGGTTAGTACTACCCGACAAGTCGGTAGCTTGGTTGAATTCCGGTAGTACATTAATTTATCCGGCTGTATTTAACGATAAAAACAGGGAAGTGAGATTGTCGGGCGAGGGGTATTTTGAAGTTGAGTCTGATCCCAGGCATCCGTTTTATGTAATAACGAATGAAGGGGTGAAGGTGATGGCGTACGGAACAAAGTTCAATGTAAATGCTTATAAAGACGAACCATATATAGAAGCTGTACTCGAGAAGGGAAAAATCGATTTGATCAGCCAAGACGAAACGATTTGTCTTGATCCGGAAAGACAGGCGCTATTTAATAAGGAGACAGGAGAGGTAACGGTGTCATCCGTCAATCTGGAAGAGAAGGTCGGCTGGAAAGATGGACGTCTTGTATTTAGGAATACTCCCTTGGACGTTGTTTTAAAGAAGCTATCCAAGCGATATAATGTCGATATTGTATTACATAAAAATGTAAATAAGGAATATAAATACCGTGCGACATTTACGACAGAGACTGTCGAGCAGATTCTTAATTATCTGAAACTGACAGTGCCTATTAGATGGTCTGTAAAGGAAATGGAGCAAAATGAAGACACCTCGTTTGCGCGTAAACGAATAGATGTGTATTTGAATTAGAGGAGTTATTAAAAAGTTAAACTTAAATCAATTGCCTATGACATAGTAAGATAAGAATGCCTTAAAAAAGGCAAGAATAAGCGCCAACTTATTCTTGCCCCGTGTGAAAACATCTTTTGACCGGTGCCAACCGGTCAGTTGAACTAATTATTAAAAATCCATTTACAAAGTTATGAAGTTATTTAGATTATGCAAGAATAATTTTGTTCGATGCTTACTTAAAGCTTACCGTATTATGAAGTTGAGTGTCGTTTTATCGTTTTTGCTGGCTTCTCAATTGTATGCTGGCGTATCTTACTCACAAACAACCACAGTGTCGTTATCCTTAAAAAATGTCACGGTAGAGCAGGCTCTTGACCGGATTGAACAGGAGACTGGTTTCTCTTTTTTGTTTAGAGACAATACCGTGGATGTTGACCGAATTGTTAACCTGAAAGTAAACAGAGGGGATATTGACTATATCTTATCACAGGTATTTAAGAATACGAATGTTGAATATAAAATTGTTGATAAACAAATCATTTTGTCAGAAAAGACTACGTTTACTTCTGTGCGGCAACAACAAGATCGTATGATAACCGGTATCGTTACCGACAATTTTGGAGAACCGATCATCGGTGCGAATATCGCGGTGAAAGGAAGTACGACTGGTACCGTAACCGATATTGATGGTAACTTTTCATTGGAAGTACCGGCTTCGGCGACAATAACGATCTCTTATATTGGTTATTTGACAAAGGAGGTTCCGGTTGGTGACAATTCCCGGGTTACCGTGAAGCTTGTGGAGGATACTCAAAATCTAGATGAGGTGGTCGTGGTAGGTTATGGTGTCCAGAAAAAATCGGATCTGACAGGTTCGGTAGCCAACATCAAATCGGAAAGATTGATGGAACGTCCGGCTACAACTGTCGAGCAGGCTTTGGCCGGTCGTGTAGCAGGAGTCAATGTCTCTACCAACTCGGGCCGTCCTGGTGGACGAACCAGTATTCAGATCCGAGGTTATAGTTCTATCAACGCAAGCAGTACTCCCCTTTATGTGGTTGATGGTGTCGTATGGGAAGGTGGAGGCTTAGATGCTATCAACCCGAACGATATCCAGAGTATTGATATCTTGAAAGATGCGTCTTCTACTGCGATATATGGTACACGTGGCTCTAATGGTGTTATCATTATTACGACGAAGAAAGGAAAATTGGGACAAAAAGCGAGCATTAGCTACGATACCAATGTTTCATTCAGTAAATTGGCCCGTAAGATCGATGTGCTAAATTCGGAAGAATTTATGCAGGTTTGGGATACCGGTTGGAAAAATGCGGAGAAATTTGATCCGGAAGGTTGGAAATCGGGTAAATATGACTCGTTCAGCCCCAGTTATGTACGCGAGCATTATAAGGTTGGTAATACTTATGGCAACCGTGAGCTGTTCGATGTGAATGGTAAACCGTTGTATGACACAGACTGGCAGGATGAAGCGACACGTTTGGCTGTGAGCCAGAATCATAACCTGTCAGTGACTGGAGGATCGGAAAGGACTTCTTATGGAGCTTTCTTGAATTATACGGATGATGAAGGTATCTTGAAATCAACTTATAAAAAACGTTTCTCCGGACGTCTGAACCTAGATACTAAAATCGTTGATTGGTTGAAGGTCGGGACGATGTTGAGCTATAGCGATATCCGTGAAAGTTTTCAGGATCAGGAGCAGGGATCGGGCAATATTCCGAGAACAATGATTGAGACAACTCCGATCATTCCTACCAAATGGGCTGATGGTACTTTTGCTCGTCCTGCGGATTTTGCCGGAATGGAAGATGCCGATACTCCTGCTAGTTTGGCGAGCGAGTTGAAATGGTTGAATAAGAGTGCTGTATTCAACGGTAATGCGTATGCAAATATTACTTTTATGAAAGGTCTTGAGTTTAAAACTACTATCGGAGTCGCTAATACGGACTGGCATGAATTTATCTTTGCCCCGACTACGATTAGTTTACGTACGGGGGTTGGTAAGAATAAGACGAATGTAAACAGTGAGCGCCGTCGTTTCTGGCAATGGGAAAATCACTTGACCTACAATACGACGATCAACGACATTCATTCGATCAATGCTATGGCTGGTGCCGAGTTTCAAAAATATCATAAGTTGCGTACGGAGCAAACCGGAGAGGATTTGTCTGACGATTTTTTCAGTTGGAACAATTTAGGACAGGCTAAATCACAATCTATAGCTTCTGAATACATGGGCTGGCAGATGGAATCCTATTTTGCCCGTGTTAATTATAGCCTGAAAAACAGATATTTGTTGACGGTGACAGGACGTGTGGACGGTTCTTCCAAATTTGGTAAGAACAATAAATATGCATTCTTCCCATCCGCTGCGTTCGGTTGGCGTGTTGTAGATGAGGCTTTCATGGAAAATACTAAAGACTGGTTGTCTAATTTGAAACTACGTTTAAGTTATGGTTTGACCGGTAACTCTGATATTGGGCAATACCGTTCTTTGGCTATGTTGGGCTCTACTACTTATGTGTTTGGAGGAGATAGAGCTCCGGGTATGATTATAGGAGAGTTGGCTAATCCGGACTTGAAATGGGAAAAGACTGAGCAGTGGGACTTAGGTTTCGACTTTGGTGTTCTTGATAACCGAATCTTTTTAGAAGCCGATTTCTTCCTGAAGAAAACAAAAGATTTGTTGTATGAAGCACCGATTCCTGCGACTAGTGGTAAACGTTCTATGATGTCTAACATTGGTAGCATGGAAAATAAAGGTTTGAGTTGACATTAAACACGGTTAATATCAAAAATAATAATTTCCAGTGGTCTTCTTCATTCAATATTTCATTCTTGAGAAATAAGATTACCCAATTGGGTGTGAACAATGAAGATAAACTGGTGGATCCGGACTTCTTGGGTAAGAATGTTATTTTACGTGTAGGAGAACCTGTCGGATCGTTCTGGGGATACAAGTTACTGGGTACATGGGGTAGCGATGAGGCTGAGGAAGCCGCTAAATATGGGAAAAAGCCGGGTGACTTAAAGCATGAGGATTTGAATCATGATAACCAAATCAATGATGCGGATAAACAGATCATCGGTCGAGGAACTCCCGATTTCTATGGTACGTTCAATAATTACCTTCAATACAAGAATTTCGATTTCTCTTTGGAATTGCAGTATTCTGTCGGAGCGGATGTGCTGAACAATACCAATCACTCTTCGGAAGACCGTACCAGCATTGCCAATTCTAAAAAAACCGTATTGAATGCTTGGACTGAGGATAATCAGGATACACCGATCGCACAGACTCGTTTGGCTAGTGCCGGATATACGACACTGATTGATTCGCATAAAGTCGAGAATGGCTCTTTCTTGAGAGGAAAGAATATTTCTATCGGTTATTCGTTGCCGGTTGAGCTGATCAGTAAGATCGGCTTCTCCAAACTTCGTGTATCTTTCTCTGCCCAGAACTTCTTCTTGATCACTTCTTATTCCGGATATGATCCTGAGGTTTCTACATGGGATACCGGTTTTTCACAGAATATCCAGTTCTATGATTATCCTAAAGCACGCAGTTATACCTTTGGCCTTAGCGCAAGTTTCTAATTTAATGTAATCTATATTAATCATGAAAAGAACAGTAAAACAATTTTATATATTTGCTTTAAGTGGCTTACTCTTAGCGGGAAGTACCTCTTGTGAGGATTTTCTCGAAGAAAATCCTAAAACTAATTTTAGTCAGGATAGCTATTTCCAGAATATCAATCAGGCAAAGACCGCCGTGGATGGAGCTACGAGCGCTTGAGGGCGTTACAAGCATACGATGGTTATGGAGAAGGTCCGTGGGTAACGCTGGAGTTATTATGTGGCCATGCGACCACATTAGGACAAAGTACTTATAATAATGGTTATATTCGCCATACAACAGGCACGAACAGTCCTTCTTTCAAGAATATTTGGGAAGGTTTCTATGAAGGAATCGCAGATTGTAACATGTGTATCATCGGTATTCAAAAGATTAGTGGCGACACTAAGAGTTTGTTGGGCGAGGTGTATACATTGCGTGCCCTTTATTATTTCTACTTAGTGCGCCTGTATGGTGATATTCCTCTGATATTGGAACCCGTGACATCAGATTCTGAGAATTTGTATCCGGAACGCTCTACGAAAGAGAAGGTGTTCGAGTCGATTTTGAGTGATCTAAAGTTGGCCGAACAATCCGGTCTTCCTGAGACAGATCGTACGGGCCGTGTCTCTTTAGGCTTGGTAAAGACAATCATGGCTGATGTTTATCAGTATATGGCCGGCGCTCCGTTGAACAAAGGGGCTGAGTATTATAAACTGGCCTATGAGAAAGCCAAAGAGGTACTTGATAAATCTTATTGTGTATCTCCTGCCAGCGCCGACTATAATGCTAGCGCGGCAAGTTCGGCATGGTATTATTTATTCGACTCTTATGAAAAGCTTCACGATGACGAGAACAAAAACTGCGGCGAGCTGATTTTCCAGATACAGTATAAAGAAGGGATCTCTACAAATCAGATTACTTCTATGGTGGTTCCGACTATGAAGCAGATCATCAAGATCTATGATGAGTTTGGTGCGTTGATGCCAACTTGGGATTTCTATAATTCATATGAAAAGGGAGATAAACGTACCGAGGAAAAAGAAATGTTCTTCACTAAAGACGGACATCGAGATGACAAAACCAATATTATCGAGTTTGGCTCGCCCGCTTTATATAAGTATTATGATATAGAAGGAGCGTTGAATACCGGTTTGTGTGACATTAACTTCACACTGTACCGTTTGCCGGAGGTGATGTTTATTTATGCGGAGTCTTATACCCAGGCGAATGGTGCTCCCGACCAATTATCTTACGATATGGTTAACGCTATCCGCGGCCGGGCAAACTTAGCTCCTTTAGCCGGATTGAGCAAAGACGAATTTTTGCAGGCTGTCTGGAAAGAACGTGCGCATGAGCTGTGTTTCGAGAATAAAGATTATTTCGATATCCAGCGTACTCGTAAGGCATATAATGTGAAAACTAATAGCTATGACGCATACGATAGCTTTGCGAATGAAAGCGGTGTTACTTTCGATGAGAAATATTTGCTGTGGCCAATTCCGTCGACAGAGACTGACGCAAATCCAAAATTATTACCGAATAATCCCGGTTGGTAATCATTCTATTTAAAACAAGAAAAGGGTGAAGGTTTTTGGAAAACGATTTATCGAACAAGGCTTTTGCCCTTTTCTCTTCTAAAGTAAAGGAATATATGATCAGAAGATGTATATGTGTTTTATGTGTGGTCTTTTATGTACATGCGGCTTATCCTCAGCTGTATAAAGATCCTGCCGTTCCGGTAAAAGATCGTGTTGAAGACTTGCTCGGGCGCATGACGCTGGAAGAAAAAGTGGGACAAATGTTGATGACCGGCCTGGGGGATTTTCCATATACCTCGGATGTATACGGTATTTGTGACAGTCCTTTTGAGAGCTTGGAAAAGATCGTTGAACAATCTGCGCAAGCTAAGCGGCATGCCCGTGAAAATACTCGTTTGGGTATTCCTCCAATTCAGATTGCGGAATGCTTACACGGTCAATTAGCTTATGGAGCAACAATATTTCCGCAAGCTATTGCTCAAGGTAGTACTTGGAACCCGGAACTGATAGAAGAAATGGCTTCTGTTATCGCTTACGAAGCCTCAGCCTCAGGGGTAGACCAGGCATTGTCACCTCTTTTTGATTTAATTCGTGATGCACGTTACGGACGGAACGAGGAATGCTACGCCGAGGATCCTTACCTTGTTGGCCAGATGGGGGCGGCTTTTGTGATCGGTATGCAGGGAAAACCAGAACAGACCCGTGTTGGTATTCCTGCCGGTAAATTGATGTGCACCGCCAAGCATTTCGCCGGATATAGCCGGCCATGGGCCGGCATCAACTTGGCGCCGGCCTCGTTGGGTGAACGTGAGATGCGATCTCTCTATTTACCTCCTTTCCGGCAAGCCGTGAAAGAGGCGAATGTATATGCCGTTATGCCATCCTATAATGAAGTGGATGGTGTGCCAGCTCATGCCAATCATTTCTTATTGACACAAGTTTTACGGAATGAATGGAATTTCCAGGGATATGTTTTTTCAGATTACGGAGCTGTTTCCCAACTGTATAGTTTCCATAAGATAGCCCGGGATAAAGCAGGGGCGGCCGAAATAGCTGTGTCGGCAGGTGTTGATTTGGAAGCGGCTCGTCCGGATAGTTATACACACTTGGTTCGACTGGTGAAAGAAGGAAAGGTATCGGAAGCGTTGATTGACAATTCTGTCCGTCGTATCTTGACTGCCAAATTTAAGGCTGGTTTGTTTGAGAAGCCTTACCCTAAGGCTGTTGATATAAAGAAAAAGGTACATACGCCGGAGCATATAGCGCTTGCGCAAAGAGTGGCGGAAGAATCGATCATCTTATTGCAAAACGAGGGTAATATATTACCTTTGGAGATCGACCGATTGAGAAATATCGCTGTGATTGGTCCTAATGCCGATCAGGTACAGTATGGCGATTATTCCTATACACGCGATAATAAGTCGGGAATTACCGTTCTAGAAGGTATCCGGCAAGTGGTAGGAAACCGTGTAAATGTACATTACGCTAAAGGTTGTGATATATCGGGATTAAGTAAAGATGGTTTTCCGGAAGCTATTCGTGCGGCAGAGAAGAGCGATGCTGTAGTTGTTGTATTGGGTGGAACCAGTGTGATCCTTTCAGGATTGGGCTGGGGAAAAGGACCTGGAAAGAACGAGGTTGGCGATCCGTTTACCTGTGGGGAAGGCTATGACCTAACTGATATTGATCCGCTGGGGGTTCAGCGTGAACTGGTACAAGCCTTGAAAGAAACCGGTAAGCCGATCATCCTGGTGTTGGTACATGGTCGTCCGTGGAGCATCTCTTGGGAAAAAGAAAATATCCCGGCTATACTCGAGGCATGGTATCCGGGTGAAAGAGGTGGGGCGGCTATTGCGAATATCTTGTTTGGCAAAGTGAATCCTTCCGGTCGTTTGAATGCGACGATTCCTCAGTCTGTGGGGCATATTCCTATTTCCTATGATTATAAACCTTCTGCGAAAGGGATCAATAGAGAACCGGGTACAAAAGAAAAGGCTGGGCGTGATTATGTGTTTTCATCTCCAGCCCCTTTATTCCCTTTCGGTTTTGGTTTATCTTATACTTCTTTTAAGTATTCGGACATGAGAGTCTCTAAGAAGACTTTCGGCAAAGAGGAGATAGAGGTTTCCGTGCTTGTGAAAAATACAGGAGATCGGATAGGGAAGGAAGTCGTGCAATTTTATGTAAACGATAAAGTAAGTAGTGTCACGACTCCGGTTATTGCCTTGAAACGTTTCAAGAAAATAGAACTGAAGCCCGGTGAATCCAGATGCGTTACATTTTCTATATCTTATAGGGACTTAGGTTTGTGGAATTCCCGGATGGAATTTGTTACGGAACCCGGAGAGTTTGAGTTTATGTTTGCTAAATCGGCAGAAGATATACAATGTCGGCAAACTGTGGTATATATAGATAATTAATTTTAATTTTAAATACGATGAATAATAAATGGTATAAGGGTTTTGGTTGGTTAGCTGGGGTATCGTTGTGCTTATCAATGGTTGCCTGTGATAATAAGACAGACCGGATAATCATTGATCTCTCGCGGGAAGGGGCAGAAGTTCCCTCTTCGCTGTATGGCGTTTTTTTTGAAGAGATAACCCATTCCGGCGATGGAGGTTTGTATGCTGAGATGGTGATGAACAGGGGATTTGAGGATGGAAATCTACCGTCTGGAACGGTGTATGAGGACGGTTATGCCATAGCTAAAAGTTTGCATTGTTATTCGAACGACTCTATTAATCATTTCAAGGTAAAATGGGAGGATAACAAAGCGATGAACGGGTGGCAGGTGACTTGTATTGATGGAGGGCAACCTTTTTATAAAATCGTGGATAACCAACCGTTACATCCGGCTACGCCTCATGCATTGCGCCTAGATTTAGGAAAGTCATCGGGGGATGTGCAGGTCATTAACAACGGATATTGGAATATGGCTCTCGCTGAGAGTAAATCGTATAAATTGGCTTTTCATTTGAAAGCGGATGCGGCCAGCGATGAGAATGTGTCGGTCGCTCTGATTGACGAGAATGGTCAACTTGCGGCTTCGCGGTCTTTTAAAATCGTAAAAGACAATCAATGGCATCGCTATGATGGTACGCTTGTATCAGTGGCGACAGGAAATAAGTATCGCTTGATTCTTACTTTTAAAAATAAAGGAAGTGTAATCTTGGATTATGTGTCCCTTTTTCCGGAGGAGACGTATATGAATCGCCCAAACGGTATGCGTAAAGATGTAGCCGAAACGTTGGCAGATCTCCAGCCTGCTTTTATCCGTTGGCCGGGTGGTTGTATCGTGGAAGGTCTGACGATGGAGAATCGTGTTAAATGGAAAGAAACGATCGGTGACCCGGTAACGTCCGGGAGAATATAATCTTTGGGGGTATCGGAGTACCTATGGTTTTGGTTATCATGAGTCTTGCAGTTATGTGAAGATATGAAGGCAGATGGTATGTTTGTTTGTAACGCAGGCATGTCTTGTTTGTTCCGCAATGGAGATTTTTATGCGGATAAGCAAGTGGATGGTCTTATCGAGGAAACCTTGGATGCCATTGAATATGCTATTGGAGGCACAGATACTTACTGGGGGAAGAAAAGAGCTGAAAATGGACATCCCGCTCCTTTTCCATTAAAATATGTAGAGATTGGGAATGAAAATGTAGGTTCCCGCTATGCGGCCAACTATAAACGATTCTATGCCGCTATTAAAGAGAAATATCCGCAGATTATCGATTGTGCGTTGATGTTCAGCCTTATCTGGAGGAAGCAGGCCCTATTGAAATTATTGATCCTCATTATTATGAGACTGCGAATTGGTTCTATCGTAATGGCGATTTATATGATAAGCTTCCCGATGACTATCCTTATAAAATTTATGTAGGAGAGTATGCCGCTACTGGCCGTCCTACTTTATATTCTTCTTTGGGTGAGGCCGCTTATCTGACCGGTGTGGAACGTAATGCGGATAAGGTGCAATTGGTATCGTATGCGCCTTTGTTGGAGAATGCCGATGGGCATGGAAAGAATCATCTGATCGTCCTGAAGAACGACTCAGTCTACGGCCGTACGAATTATCACGTGTTGAGTATGTTTTCTAAAAACCGTCCGGACGTGAATTTGGATACTCAAATACTTCCTGCCGAGAGTCAACCAGTTTTTCAGACTCAAGGGCTTGTAGGTTTAGGGACTTGTAATACTGTTGCTGAATTTAAGGATTTCAAGATTACTCAAGGAGGGAAGGTCATCTATGCCACTGATTGGAGTGATTTCATTTCTGCCTGGAATGTTACACAGGGAAAGTGGGATGTAATTGATGATGGCGTATTGCAACAGTCGAAAGTGGAAGGTGACTCGTATTTATGGCTAGACGGAAAGGAATTCGGCGATTGTACGATTGAACTGAAAGCCCGGAAAATCGAAGGTCGTGAGGGTTTCCGTATCTTCTTTGGCAGTCGAGGGGAAAAACAGTATTATATGGCTGATATCGGGAGTCATACCAATGAGTCGGTTATTTTTGGCGAACGGAATGCCGATGGCAATGTCTCTTTGTTCGATTATCGTAATTCTACGAGCATAAGTACAAACCGATGGTATGATATTCGTATAGAGATAAAAGGTAATAACTGGAAGTGCTATATGGACGATCGATTGGAATACGAATATACCTATCAGCCGTTGCTTCGTCATTATGCGGTATCGGGATATGATAAACAGAGGAAGGAACTTGTGATTAAGTTGGTAAATGGAGAGAATATGCCTTGGAATACATCAATTAACTTGGCAAACGTAAAATCTGTACAACCGGAAGGAGCCCAGATTACTTTAAGTGCAGAGAATCCGGATGAGGAGAATAGCTTTGCCAATCCGAGGAAAGTAGTGCCGTTAGAAACCGTGTTGAAAGGAATAAAGCCTTCTTTCCAGATGATTTGTCAACCTAATTCATTTACGATCCTCCGAATTCCTTGTGAGCGTTAGAATAGGATGATTCAGGAACGGTCTCGTGAGTTTACGAGACTGTTCTTGTAATTACCCATGATTAAGAATATGCGATAAGTAGGGACATTCAGTAAATATCCCTAAAAACGACAATGGCATATGAAGATGATATTATAATAATCACTCCATATGCCATTTTTATTTTAATTTAGTGAAGAATCAATTAGAGTTGGGGAATTAAGGATATGTCGACATACAATGAGATGAAGAAAAAAGCGGAATCGGATCAAAACCGTATCGAGTTGCGTAGCGAGAAAGTCCGCAACATGATCGGCGAGATGCCTTCCTTCCTGATTCGTTGGGGGAATACGATTTTGGTGGTTATATTCGTGCTGCTGGCTTTGATTGCTTGGTTTGTATTGTATCTCGGTGGTTGGAATTAGCGGACGAGGTTGATGAACTTTTGCAAGAAGGATTAATCCAGCGTTTTGGATATACCCATGAATTAGTCTGGAAGGTGATGAAAGATTATGCAGAGTATCAAGGTTATACGGATATTCGGGGTTCACGTGATGCTATACGTAAGGCTTTACAAATAGGTCTTATAGAAGATAAACGATGGATGGAGACAATCGAGGATCGTAATTTGACTTCTCATAATTATGATGACGATGTAGCTTCTGAAATTTATGAGAATATCGTACAGGTTTATTATCCGCTATTTTGCCGGTTTAAAGAGAAGATGTTATGTATATCGGAAAATGAGACTAGATGAAGCTGTAAATGAAATATGGATTGAGTGACATAGAATTGAGTAAGTTGCGTGAGTTTTTCGCTCGATACGAGGATATTGAGGAAGTAATACTTTACGGTTCGCGAGCTAAGGGAAACCATAAACCTTTTTCGGACGTGGATATATCTTTGGTGGGGCCAAACTTGACACGTAGTCGGTTAAATCAGATTGCGTTTGCGATTGATGACTTATTATTACCTTATCAGTTGATCTCTCTATTTTTCATAAATTGACGAATATGGAATTGGTTGATCATATTCGGAGAGTCGGAATATCTATTTTTGTAAAGATTGTTCTCAGCCTCCTGCGTGAGCGGTCTTGTAAGCCCACAAGATGATTCTCGGGGCTTACGTGAGTGCTGACGTTATTTGCGTATCCTACCGGATGATTGATCATCGGGATTTGGGAGTCGGATAGCTTCAACACTTTTTCAAAGCATCAGCCTCCATGCTGCCGCGGGGAACCGTTACCAAGCCACATCCGGAGCAGAACAAGGCGATATTCTGAGAGACCAGCCCGGCATCTAAGGCTCCAAAGCGCTCACGTAATTGTG
>ENA-OQCK01000619-OQCK01000619.1-human-gut-metagenome-genome-assembly--contig:-NODE-619-length-17594-cov-3.791321_pt1 | contig 17594 bp, 23 predicted proteins | sample MGYA00242498_ERZ504578 | MGnify/ENA primary metagenome ERZ504578 (study PRJEB26092, sample SAMD00036229) | human gut metagenome | host: Homo sapiens | study: EMG produced TPA metagenomics assembly of...
ACCTGATTGGTAGTAAGAGTGAAGAAAAAACAGTTTTTCATCTTCACGATAAAGCTTTCGTTTTGAAGTCATAATAGTAACACATTTATTAGTTTGTAAATGTGTCTACCTATATCAGGATAAGACACGCTGATTTAAAGGGAAGTATTCAGTATAAGACTATGGCAGTATTTCACCTTCCGCTGTCACCTTTACGTAGATTTCCCTTTCCCCTTGCTCCATCTCTACCAAAAGTAACTGCCATCGGGAGTCTCAATAAAGTCGGCATCATCAATGACATAACCGGGATGGCAGCCGTAACGGCGTTCTTCACTACATCCTCCAGATGTCTCTTACTGATATCCCAGACTAGTATAGGCCCATGCACCCTCAGCGGTGAACATCACATCCTTGCTGATACTTCCGTGCACGATTTCGACTTCCGTCATACCGTTCTTTTCTTTTTCAATATCCACAATGCGGGCATTGGGATATTTCTCTGCTATAAAATCTTTGATGGCAGCGGAAATATCAGAAGGGAGATAATCTTCGGGAGAACCGCCGTTGTGCGCATCGGCCACTTCCTTCACCAGAATGCCGTCCTCCGAATAATAGAGGTCCATTTCCTGATTACCTTTCTCCACTTCGATGATGTAGACAACAGCCATTTCCTTACGTTCCAGCTTGTCTACATCTTCCACCTTCCATACATTATAATAGGTACTACTCTCGTAAGAGCTTCTCACCGGAGCGGGAAGGTCTGCACAACGGAGGTCGGTTTCGGTCATCTGCCATACACCGTCTTTGGTGAACCAGGCCTCCTTTTCGAAATTGTCCTCATGGAAATCAGCCACATAATATGCACCTTTTGTTTCCCATTCTATACGCTGGGCATTGGGATGCTCCTTGGCCAACGCATTACTCAGTTCCGCGGGCACGGAGATTCCGTCGTTGTCGTCATCATCACAGCTTTGCAAGGCAAAGGCAAACACGCCTAACGCCAATAATAAGAAGTACTTTTCCAGTTTCATAGTCATTTCGTTTTTTACATTATCAATACCAAGTTTGTTCATTTTGTATGGCAAAGATGAAGCCTAAATCTGGAAAGAATCTGGAAGAATACTCATATTTTGCAGAAAACAGCTATCTTTGTGCCACTAAAAGCGTTCATAACAAAAGAGATACATAATAACACAATGGAAAAGAAATTCAAACGTACACCGTGACCTCGGCATTGCCGTATGCCAACGGCCCGGTTCATATCGGACACCTGGCAGGCGTTTATGTTCCTGCCGACATTTATGTCCGCTACCTGCGACTGAAAAAGGAAGATGTAATCTTCATCGGCGGCTCCGACGAACACGGAGTGCCCATCACCATCCGCGCCAAGAAGGAAGGCATCACCCGCAAGACGTGGTGGACCGCTATCATACGCTTATAAAGAAGTCTTTCGAAGAGTTCGGCGTTTCCTTCGACGTGTACAGCCGTACTACTTCAAAGACGCATCACGACACGGCTTCCGACTTCTTCCGCAAGCTGTACGATAAGGGAGAATTCATCGAAAAGACCAGCATGCAGTATTACGACGAAGAAGCTAAGACCTTCCTTGCCGACCGCTACATCACCGGCGAGTGCCCCCACTGCCATGCCGAAGGCGCTTACGGCGACCAATGCGAGAAGTGCGGCACCAGCCTCAGCCCCACGGACCTGATTAATCCGAAGAGTGCCATCAGCGGCAGCCAGCCCGTGATGCGTGAGACGAAGCACTGGTATCTGCCGCTGGACAAACACGAGGAATGCTTCGCCAATGGATTCTGGAAGACCATAAGGAGTGGCGTCCCAATGTTTATGGCCAATGCAAGAGCTGGCTCGACATGGGCTTGCAGCCGCGTGCCGTGAGCCGCGACCTGGATTGGGGTATTCCCGTTCCCGTAGAGGTGCCGAGGCAAAGTGCTCTATGTATGGTTCGACGCCCCTATCGGCTACATCAGCAACACCAAAGAGTTGCTGCCCGACACATGGGAGAAATGGTGGAAAGACCCCGAAACGCGTCTGGTACACTTCATCGGAAAAGACAATATCGTGTTCCACTGCATCGTGTTCCCCGCCATGCTGAAGGCAGAGGGTAGCTACATCCTGCCGGACAACGTGCCGAGCAACGAGTTCCTGAACCTGGAGGGCGACAAGATTTCCACTTCACGCAACTGGGCGGTATGGCTGCACGAGTATCTCGTTGACTTCCCCGGCAAGCAGGATGTGCTGCGCTACGTGCTGACCGCCAACGCACCGGAGACAAAAGACAACGACTTCACCTGGAAGGACTTCCAGGCACGTAATAACAACGAGCTGGTTGCCGTTTATGGCAACTTCGTGAACCGCGCCCTGCAACTCACCAAGAAGTACTTCGACAGCGTAGTGCCCGCCGCAGGCGAACTGAACGACTACGACCGCGAGACGCTGAAAGAATTTGCCGACGTCAAGGCAGAAGTGGAGAAGTTGCTGGATGTATTCAAATTCCGCGACGCACAGAAGGAAGCGATGAACTTGCCCGCATCGGAAACAAATACCTTGCCGACACCGAGCCGTGGAAGCTTGCCAAGACGGACATGGAGCGCGTAGCCACCATCCTCATATCTCCTTGCAGTTGGTCGCCAACCTTGCCATTGCTTTCGAACCGTTCCTGCCCTTCAGCAGCGAGAAGCTTCGCAAGATGCTGAACATGGACAGCTTTGACTGGGCAGAGCTGGGACACACCGACCTGTTGCCCGCCGGACATCAGCTGGGCACCCCCCGAACTGCTGTTCGAAAAGATAGAAGACGACGTCATCCAGCACAAGTAGACAAGCTGCTTGCCACCAAGAAGGCAAACGAAGCCGCCACCTACAAGGCAAACCCCATCAAGCCGACCATCGCCTTCGAAGACTTTGAAAAGCTGGATATCCGCGTAGGTACAGTGCTTGAATGCGAGGCAGTGCCCAAGATGAAGAAGCTGCTGAAGTTCAAGATTGCCGACGGGCTGGAAAACCGCACCATCGTCAGCGGCATTGCCCAGCACTACAAACCGGAAGAACTGGTAGGCAAGCAAGTGCTGTTCATCGCCAACCTCGCTCCACGCCAATTCAAGAACGGGCTGGTAAGTGAGGGAATGATTCTCTCTGCCGAGAATTATGACGGCTCGCTGGCGGTGACTTCACTGCTGAAAGAGGTGAAGCCGGGCAGCGAGGTGAAATAAAACAGTAACAAGGTAACGAGTTAACAAGGCTACAAGGAGGAAGGAAAAGCCTCGTGGCCTTGTTAACTCGTTGCCTTATCAACCAATAAACTATGTCCGATACATCACTCAAAGAAAAAACAGCCAAAGGCCTCTTCTGGGGAGGATTCAGCAACGGCATACAGCAGTTGTTAAATCTGGGATTCGGAATAGTCCTTGCCCGTCTGCTGGATGCTTCGGATTATGGTATGGTAGGGATGCTTACCATCTTCTCCGCCATTGCCGCCGCCTTGCAGGAGGGTGGGTTCATTTCGGCACTGACCAACCGGAAGGAGACTTTGCACAAGGATTACAACGCCGTGTTCTGGTTCAGCCTGATGTGCAGCACTACTATATATATATTACTCTTCTTTGCCGCACCGCTGATTGCCGACTTCTACGATACGCCCGAGCTGATACCGCTGTCCCGTCTCTCCTTCTTGGGATTCGTCATTTCCAGCATGAGCATTGCACCGAGGGCATATCTATTCAAGAACCTCAGAATCAAGGACACTACCGTCATTTCTATTTCAAGTCTGATAGTCTCCGGCATTATGGGCATCACATTGGCGGCAAACGGATTCGCCTATTGGGGAATTGCACTGCAAAGCATCTCTTTCATCACCGTAATGACGGTTCTCAATTTCTACTTCTCGCGTTGGAGACCCCGCTTCCGGTTCGACTTTACACCTATCAAGGAGATGATAGGGTTCAGCAGTAAGATAATCATTACGAATATCTTCACCATAATCAATAACAATTTGTTTTCCGTCTTGTTGGGTAAGTTCTATTCGGAACGGGAAGTGGGTAACTTTACGCAGGCAAACAAGTGGAACGGCATGGGACATACCACGATTACGGGCATGATAAACGGCATTGCACAACCCGTCTTTACCCGGGTTGCCGACGACAAGGCACGGCAACTTGCCGTATTCAGAAAGCTGCTACGCTTCACCGCCTTTATCTCTTTCCCCGCCATGCTGGGATTGAGCTTGGTATCGAAAGAACTGATTATAATCACTATCACGGAGAAGTGGCTGCCCAGTGCCGATATCTTGCAACTGTTATGTATTTGGGGAGCATTTATTCCCGTCATCAATCTGTTCTCCAACCTGCTCATCAGCCGGGGACATTCTTCTATCTATATGTGGAGCACCATCAGCTTGAGCCTGCTGCAAATAGTAGCTGTATGTGCCATATACCCATACGGGTTGGAATGGATGCTGCGTATTTTCGTCATTATCAATATCGGCTGGCTGTTTGTATGGTTCCGTTTTGTCAAGAGGGAGATAGGATTAAGACTGCGCGATATGCTGAAAGACATCTCTCCTTATCTCTCCCTATCCATTGTACTCGTAGTGTCAACTCACTATGCTACTCAGCCCATAGAAAACCTATACTTAAATATGGCAGCCAAAATCATTATGGTAGCTGGGCTTTATGCACTGGTTTTGTGGAAACTACAATCTACCATCTTCCGGGAAAGCATTGAATTCCTCTTAAAGAAAAAAAGAGCATGAGCCGCATAGCCTACATCATATCCGCCTACAAGGATGCCCCACACTTGGCACGCCTGGTTGCCGCACTGGATGACCGGGCAGACTTCTACGTGCACATCGACCTCAATGCCGATATACACCTTTTGAAGAAGCCTTGGGAGACAAGGTCACTTTCGTGCCCCGCCACCGGATAAGCTGGGGAGGATGGGAACAAGTGGAATATCAGAAAGAATTGCTTGCCGCCGTATTGCACAGCGGTATCCCCTATACCCGCGTAGTATGCCTGAGCGGGCAAGACTATCCGTTATGGAACAACAACGCCATCCACCACTATTTCGAGGAGCATCAAGACACTGAATTCATCGGCGGTTTCAACCTGACACACTGCACCGTGAAACAGCAGTTGCACAAGATAACCCATTACCACCCTTTCCGTGACCTGCCTTGGAAGAGTATATGGTGGAAGAACAAACTCATCGTAGCATCGCGCAAGCTGGTACAGATACTCCCCATCCGGAAAGCCCCTTTTGCACCCTTGGAGGGCAAGCAGGCAGATGTCTATTTCGGTTCCGACTATTGGGCCATCACGTTGCCCTGCGCACGATATGTATATGAAAAGTTGTGCACGGAGGAGAAGCTGGTGAAGTATTTCAGAACCAGCTTTGTACCCAGCGAGCTGTGCATACAGACCATCGTATTCAACTCCCCTTTTGCCTCAAAAGGGCTTCTTTTAGAGGGGGAATACCCCGGACTTACCCGTCTCACTCCCTTGCACTACATAGACTACGGCGCATCCATCCGCGTGATGACACTCGAAGACCTGCCGGTATTGCGGCAGTCTGGAAAGATGTTCTGCCGGAAAATAGTAAGCGGCACATCAGACAGATTAATGGAAGCCATAGAGCAGACAAGAAGAGAATAAAAAGAGAGTTATCCCAACAGATATGCCACTTTATCCCAACCGGAATGCTGCAAAGAAGCAATTAATTCGTATTTTTGCAGCATCACATTTCTATTGATACAATGAAAAAGAATGTAGTAGTCATATTGGCAGGAGGAGTCGGTAGCCGTCTGGGATTGTCCACTCCCAAGCAATTCTTCAAGGTAGCGGGAAAAATGGTCGTGGAGCACACCATCGATACTTTCGAAAGCAATCCACATATTCACGAGATAGCTATCGTATCCAATCCTTCTATATCTCCGATTTCGAATCTATCATCATCAAGAACGGATGGAAGAAGGTCAAGAAGATATTGAAAGGCGGACAAGAACGGTATCATTCCAGCCTATCCGCCATCAAAGCCTACGAAGACACTGACGTCAATCTGATATTCCACGATGCCGTACGTCCGTTAGTGAGCCAGCGGATTCTGAATGACGTTATTGCCGCATTGGAAACCTACAAAGCTATTGATGTGGCAATGCCCGCCACGGATACCATTATACAAGTCAATGACAGATTCATTCAGGAAATCCCAGACCGCAGCAAACTGATGCGAGGACAGACTCCGCAAGCATTCCATCTGGAAACCATCAAGCATGCCTATGACATTGCCTTGCAAGACCCGGCCTTTAAAGTGACCGACGACTGCGGCGTAGTAGTGAAATACCTTCCGGAAGTACCGGTTTATGTAGTGAACGGCGAAGAAAGCAACATGAAGCTGACCTATAAGGAAGACACCTATCTGCTGGACAAATTCTTCCAGCTGCGCAAAAGTGAACTGAACACCTTGCCCATCGACCAGGAAAACAACCTGAAGAACCGGGTTGCAGTCGTATTCGGCGGTAGTTACGGCATCGGCGCAGACGTGGCTCAGCTACTCAAAGAGAAAGGAGCCAACGTATTCTGCTATTCGCGCAGCATGAACGGAACGGATGTAGGCAACAAAGAGCAGGTGAGCAAAGCCTTGCAGGAAGTGTACCGCCAATGTGGACGGATAGACTACATTATCAATACTGCCGGACTGTTGAATAAAGAACCTCTGATGAGTTGCGACTATCAGACCATCTGCAACGCTGTGAACACCAACTATATGGGTACTGTCAACGTGGCACTTGAAGCCTTCCCCTATCTGAAGGAGAGCAAAGGTAAACTCGTATTCTTCACTTCCAGCTCCTACACCCGGGGACGCGCCTTTTACAGCATCTATTCATCGACCAAAGCCGCCATCGTGAACTTTGTGCAAGCCATAGCACAAGAATGGGAACCGTTCGGCATCAGCGTGAACTGCATCAATCCGGAGCGCACCAAAACACCGATGCGTGTCCATAACTTCGGCATCGAACCGGATAACACCTTGCTGACCTCCGAGCAAGTAGCCATTACCACCATACAGTCACTGCTTTCCGAATTCACCGGACAAGTCATCGACGTAAAAAGAGAAGAAGTATGAAGAACCAATACCTATCGGACTACGTTGCCGACAACCTACGCGCCTGCCAACTGAAGCAACTTTCCATACTGAAAGAGGTGGACCGCATCTGCCGGAAACACAAGTTAAGCTACTGGCTTGACGGAGGCACACTGTTGGGAGCCATGCGTCATGGAGGATTCATCCCCTGGGATGATGACATAGACATCGGCATGACACTGGAAGACATGCAAGCATTCATGAAGGTAGCCCCCTCCGAACTACCCGACACACTGTTCCTGCAAACCCCGGAAAGTGACCCTACCAGCAAAGAGCCCATCGTCAAGATAAGGGATTTAAACTCAATCTATATTGAAGCAGGAGATACCTTCAGCGTAGAGTATCAGAAAGGACTATACGTAGATATATTCCCTTTCATCGACTACCCCACCGTGCCCCGCCCATGGGCAAAGAAGCTGTGCAAAGGCATCTCCGTCAGTTACTCCATCCTACACGCGCAACACTACTACTCGCTGCGCTCCTTTGCAGAATTCTTCTACTTCGGCATGAAGTATGCGCTTTTCAAAGGGATATGGCAATGCTCTGCCTGGTACGCCCCAAAGGGACCTATCTTTCGAATATACTCATCAATAACGGATACGGCATCATGCACCGTAAGATTCCGTCTTTCCGCTCTCCACCATCACTTTCGAAGGAAAGATTTCCCGGCACCGGGCAATGTGGACGCCTATCTGAAAGATTTATATAAAAACTACATGGACATTCCTCCCAAAGAGAAGCAGATAGTCCATGCCTGCTATATTCACCCGGAACTAAAACCATTGCCATGAAACCAGCCTTGTAGATGTATCTGTACTGATTCTTTCTTCAACCGCCCCAAACTGCTGGCGCAAGTATTCGAACAAGTGAAGAAAGCACGCCCCGCACGACTGTTTCTCTATCAGGACGGCCCGCGCGCGAACGCGACATGCCGGGCATAGAAGCTTGTCGCAAAGTAGTGGCAGACATCGACTGGGAATGCGAAGTACACCACAACTACCAAGAGAAGAACTACGGCTGCGACCCATCGGAATACATGGCACAGAAGTGGGCATTCTCCTTGTCGGACAAATGTATCGTGCTTGAGGATGACGACGTGCCTGCCGTCTCTTTCTTCGGCTTCTGCAAGGAACTGCTCGACAAGTATGAGCACGACACACGCATCAGCATAATTGCCGGATTCAACAACGAGGAGATTACACCGGACATCACTTCCGACTACTTCTTCGCCACCACCTTCTCCATCTGGGGATGGGCGAGCTGGCGGCGGTGACGGACCAATGGGATGAATTCTACACCTTCCTGGACGACAAGGAGAACATGCGGCAACTGAAGAACCTCATCCACACACGGCGCTACCGCAAAGACTTCATCTACATGTGCCAACGCCACCGCGAACACGGGAAAGCCTATTACGAAACCATCTTCCACGCTTCCATGTTGTTCAATTCGGGTCTGAGCATCGTGCCCACCCGCAACATGATAAACAATCTGGGAGCCACTGCCGACTCCACCCACTTTGCCGGCTCCGTACACACCATGCCGCGCGGTTACCGCCGCATCTTCACCATGAAACGCTACGAAGTGGAGTTTCCGCTGAAGCACCCTCGCCACGTCATCGAGAACACTGCCTACAAGGATAGCGTTTACCGCATCATGCATGGCGGCATCCCTGGATAAAGATTGCACGGTCGTTCGAGGAACTGGCGTTGAACCTACGGTACGGCAACTTCACCATCATATGGCAAACGCTGCAAAAGCGTATCCGGAAATGGATGAAACAAGACCGGCATCTGTAACAAGAAAAAACATTCAAAAAAGAAGAAACGAACAACAGTCATGAGAGTACTACTTATCAATACATCCGAACGCATCGGCGGCGCAGCCATCGCCGCCAGCCGTCTGATGGAATCACTCAAGAACCACGCATCAAAGCCAAGCTGCTGGTACGCGACAAGCAGACCGACCAAATCTCCGTTGTGTCACTGGACCATAACTGGCGCATGGTGTGGAAGTTCGTCTGGGAGCGCATCGTCATCTGGAGCGCCAACCGCTTCAACAAGAAGAACATCTTTGCCGTAGACATTGCCAACACGGGGACAGACATCACCTCACTGCCCGAATTCCAGCAAGCAGACGTCATCCATCTGCACTGGATAAACCAAGGGATGCTCTCGCTGAAGAACATCGAGAAGATTCTCGCCTCGGGCAAGCCCGTCGTCTGGACCATGCACGACATGTGGCCCTGCACTGGCATCTGTCACCATGCCCGCGAGTGCACCCACTACCAGCAGGAATGCCACAACTGCCCCTTCATCCACGGAGGCGGAGGCAAACGTGACCTTTCCTACCGCATCTTCCACAAAAAGCAGGCATTGTATCGCAACCGTCACATCAACTTCGTCACCTGCAGCCGCTGGCTGGAAGAACGTGCCCGGACAAGCGCCCTCTTCTGTGGACATGCCGTGACGTGCATCCCCAACCCCATCAACACCAACCTCTTCAAGCCCCGCAACCGACAGGAAGCCCGCAGCCGTTGCCTACTGCCGCAAGACAAAAAGCTCATGTTGTTCGGCTCGGTGAAGATTACGGACAAACGGAAAGGCATTGACTACTTGATAGAATCGTGCCGACTGCTGGCCGACAAGCATCCCGAACTCCGGGAACAGTTGGGTGTCGTCGTCTTCGGCAACCAATCGCAACAACTGGAAAACCTGCTTCCATTCAAAGTCTACCCGCTGAACTTCGTCAGCAACGAACACCAACTGGTGAACATCTACAATGCCGTGGACATCTTCGTGACCCCCTCGCTGGAAGAGAACCTGCCGAACACCATCATGGAAGCCATGGCATGCGGCATTCCCTGCGTCGGATTCAACGTGGGCGCATCCCTGAGATGATAGACCATCTGCACAACGGCTACGTGGCACAATACAAATCCTCGGAAGACTTTGCCAACGGCATCTACTGGACGCTGACCGAACCCGACTACCCCAGCCTCTCGGAACAAGCCTGCCGGAAAGCCATCTCCCACTATTCGGAGAACGTCGTCGCCAAGAAATACATTGACCTTTACAACAAAGTAACCGGAAGAAATGCATAACCACCCCACCCCGAAATTCAGCATCATCACCGTGACCTACAATGCCGAAGCGGTACTGGAGGACACGATTCAAAGCGTTATCTCGCAAACCTACCACCACGTAGAATACATCATTGTGGACGGTGCGTCCAAAGACGGCACGCTCTCCATTATCGACCGTTACCGCGACCGCATCACCCGCATCGTGAGCGAACCGGACAAGGGACTGTACGACGCCATGAACAAAGGCATCCGCCTTGCCACCGGCGATTACCTCTGCTTCCTCAATGCTGGCGACAGCTTCCACGAGGACGACACCTTGCAGCAGATGGTGCGTTCCATCTCCGGCAACGAACTACCCGACGTGCTGTACGGCGAAACGGAACTGGTGGACAAGGAAGGTCACTTCATCCGCATGCGCCGCCTCGCCGCCCCGGAAGTGCTTACCTGGCGAAGCTTCAAGCAGGGCATGCTGGTCTGCCATCAGGCCTTCTTTGCCAAAGCTTCCCTTGTAGAACCCTACGACCTGCAATACCGCTTCTCCGCCGACTTCGACTGGTGCATCCGGGTGATGAAGAAGGCACGGACCTTGCACAATACCCATCTCACCCTCATCGACTATCTGGAAGAGGGAATGACCACCCAGAACCGGCAAGCATCCCTGCGCGAACGCTTCCGCATCATGGCGCGGCATTACGGACTGATGAGTACCGTAGCCCATCATGCCTGGTTCGTATTACGGGCCGTGATAAAGAAATAGCACAAATTTCGAGGACAAATATACTTTGTTCCCGCAAGACCTATACCTTGCGGGAATCTCCCCTATACCCAGCTCTCTACAGTATAGGAGTGAGTACCCAAAACATCCCCATGTTTCACCTAAAACATCCGGATGTAATGGAGCAAAACATCCCCATGTTTTGGGGTAAAACATCCGGGTGTTTTGGAGAAAGACATCCGGATGTTCTGCATATTAAGTCCTATACCGTGAGGGGCTAAGTCCTAAGACGTAGGAGATTAAGTCCTAAGGCAAAGGAGGCTGGGTAACTGTAAGCAGCGCCTTCAACTCTTTTACCCCTTCCGAAGCTCCCTTTTGAATGACATGTATCGGACGCATGACGTGCGTGTCCACCGGCTTGGGGTCTATCAGATACACTTCGGCGGCACGGGGCACGTAGTTCAGCAGTCCCGCAGCGGGATAAACGTTCAGGCTGGTGCCGATGATGACGAAGATGTCCGCCTGCTCCACATACCGGATGCAGTCTCAATCTCCGGCACCGACTCGCCAAACCACACGATGAACGGGCGGAGCTGCGTACCGTCGCCCGCCTTGTCGCCCAACTTTACTTCATATTCCTCCGGCGCCAGTTCCTTGACGAAATGCGGATTATAAGGGTCGCGGCTGGAACAAACCTTCGTCAGTTCCCCATGCAAGTGTATCACGTGCGTACTGCCGGCACGCTCGTGCAGATTATCTACGTTCTGGGTGACGACCGTTACATTGAAATCCCTCTCCAGGTCGGCAACGCCCAGATGCCCGGCATTCGGCACCACATCGAGCAACTGCTTGCGACGTTCGTTATAGAAATTAATGACCAGTTCCGGATTACGTGCATACCCCTCGGGAGTCGCCACCTGCTCCACCGGATATTTGTCCCACAGTCCGCCCGCATCACGGAATGTGCTGATGCCGCTCTCGGCGCTCATACCGGCACCCGACAATATGACCAAGTTCTTCATTTTCCGCTCCTTTCCTTTATTAAAGTAAGACAAATATAAGAAGAATGTTCAAGTTGTGATATAAATAAGAAAAATTAAATACTTAAAAGCCTTATCATTCAAATAAAAGACGTACTTTTGCCATTCGTAAATTTGCAATAGACTGGAAAAGAAACCAATCCGGTCGTCAACAAAAGAATCTTATGGACAAATTCAGTTATGCTATCGGCCTTGGAATAGGTCAGAATCTTTTAAGCATGGGTGCCAAAGGCATTGCAGTAGATGACTTTGCACAAGCAATCAAAGACGTTTTGGAGGGCAACCAGACGGCAATCAGCCACACAGAAGCCCGTGACATCGTCAACAAGTACTTCGCCGAACTGGAGGAGAAGATGAACGCAGCAAACATAGAAGCCGGCAAAAAGTTCCTGGAAGAGAACAAAAAACGCGAGGGAGTTGTTACGCTTCCCAGCGGACTTCAATACGAAGTTATCACAGAAGGAAACGTCGGTCACTATGCCAAAGCAACCGACCAGGTACAATGCCACTACGAAGGCACACTGATTGACGGAACGCTGTTCGACAGCTCCATCAAGCGCGGCCAGCCTGCCACATTCGGTGTAAACCAAGTGATACCCGGTTGGGTGGAAGCCCTTCAGCTTATGCCCGAAGGTGCCAAGTGGAAACTCTACATCCCCAGCGACCTGGCATACGGAGCGCAGGGTGCCGGCGAGATGATTCCTCCCCACAGCACGCTCGTATTCGAAGTCGAATTACAGAAAATTTTATCTAAATAAACAAACAAGTAAAAGCAAAATGAAAAAAGTAACATTTCTCATGGCTCTTGCAGTAGCTGCCGGCATGGTATCTTGTACTGCTCAAAGTCCGAAAGCTGATTTGAAGACGGACATCGACTCATTATCTTACGCCATCGGTATGGCACGTACAGAAGGTTTGGACCAGTATCTTGCACAGCAAGGCATTGACTCAACCCAGATGTCAGAATTCCTGAAAGGTTTCAACGAAGGCGCAGCAAAATCGATAAGAAAGACGTGGCTTACATGGCCGGTCTGCAAGTAGGCCAGATGGTCAGCAAGCAATGGGTGGAAGGCTTCAACCAACAAATCTTCGGCAACGACTCCACACAGAGCATCAGCCGCGAAAATCTGCTGGCAGGTTTCGTAGCAGGTGTCATCGGCAAGGGTGGTGCTATGGATATGATGAAAGCTCAAGAGTACATGCGTACTCAGATGGATGCCATCAAAGAAAAAGCAACTGCAGAAAAGTATGCTGACAACAAAGCTGCCGGTGAAAAGTTCCTGGCTGAGAACAAGGCTAAAGAAGGTGTAGTAACTACCCCGAGCGGTCTGCAATACAAAATCATCACCAAGGGTAACGGTGCCGTTCCTGCCGACAGCAGCAAGGTGAAAGTAAACTACAAAGGTACGCTGATTGACGGAACAGAATTCGATAGCTCTTACAAGCGCAACGAACCTGCTACTTTCCGTGCCAACCAGGTAATCAAAGGCTGGACAGAGGCCCTCACCATGATGCCCGTCGGCTCTAAGTGGGAACTCTATATCCCTACGACCTGGCATACGGTTCAAGAGAAACCGGTAGCCAAATCAAGCCGTTCTCTACTTTGATATTCGAAGTGGAACTGCTGGGTATCGAGAAGTAATGTAACAATCCGAAGGGAGGGGCAAAACCCTCTTGATACTTCTTTTAGGCGCGGATTACGCGGAATACGCGGATTTGGTAAACTAAATCCGTGAAATCCGCGTAATCGCGCCTTATCGTTACCCCTCACTTTTATTCATTTTTCCGTCCCTTTTTATAGATAAATTAAAATAAAGTCCTATATTTGCTTACTATTTGATAACAACAAGAACTTTACTTATTTACTATTATGGAAAAAATAGACAATCTTGACCGGCAGATTCTGGAAATCATTTCCCAAAATGCCCGTATCCCTTTCAAGGACGTAGCTGCTGAATGTGGCGTGTCACGTGCTGCCATCCATCAACGTGTACAGCGCCTGATTGACCTTGGCGTTATTGTTGGCTCAGGCTATCATGTAAATCCCAAGTCCCTTGGATACAGAACCTGCACTTACGTAGGAATCAAGCTGGAAAAGGGCTCCATGTATAAGACGGTAGTTGCTGAGCTGGGCAAGATTCCCGAAATCGTAGAATGCCACTTCACCACTGGTCCGTACACCATGCTGACCAAGGTATATGCCCGCGACAACGAGCATCTGATGGATTTGCTGAACAACAAGATGCAGGAGATTCCTGGCGTAACCGCTACCGAGACCTTGATTTCCCTGGAACAGAGCATCAAGAAGGAGATTCCTATTTGCCCCGAGAAATAACGAACAACAATGGATTTCTTGAACGAATATCATCTGTCGGGCCTTGTCATAGGTATCTGCACATTCCTCATCATCGGCTTGTTTCACCCCATAGTTGTGAAAGCCGAATATTATTGGGGCACCAAGTGCTGGTGGATTTTCCTTTTACTCGGCATCGGCGGCATCATTGCCTCCCTTTATACGGAGAACATCATGATAGCCTCCCTTTTGGGCGTCTTTGCATTTTCCTCGTTCTGGACCATCAAGGAGATATTCGAGCAGGAAGAACGAGTGAAAAAAGGCTGGTTTCCCAAGAATCCAAAACGAACTTATAAGTTCTAAGGACAAAGGTTATAAGGAATTTTATCCAAAAGTCTTGCATATTTCAATAGAAAATGCTACTTTTGTCCTCGCTATCCAAGCAAGGATGCATCGGACTTGTAGCTCAGTTGGTTAGAGCAACAGACTCATAATCTGGAGGTCCCTGGTTCAAGCCCAGGCTGGTCCACAAAGAATTGCCTCATAAACAAGTGTTTATGGGGCTTTTTTATTAGGACTTCTTCTCTTTGGATTTTCGAAATACTGACAAGAAACAGGCTGTCTTGCTTCGTTGTTGACCTATTGTTGACCCCAAAATAAGTACCACAAACAGATAATCTCACCACACAGATAAGCAGACTACAAACTATTCAGAATATCTAAAATGAAAGAATTTACTTATGAACAGATAAGAACAAAGGCTCTTAAACAGGGAGTGAAAGATAATAAGGTTCACATTGGATTGTGGGCTAATCTTAATAACTATCTAAAGACAAGGAGAAAAAAGAATGGAAAGGTTACTACCTATTATATTTCATTGCAGAAACTATCTTATTAATTTACTAATATTTAAACTGACATGATAATTCATCTACCAACAGGAAAGAAGTTCCATAACAGAAAGGAAGCCAAGATATATTTTGGCACTGCCTACTATTACAAAATGGAACGTGAGAAAAATATTTAGTGTTTACCAACAATGTTCAATCAGCAACTAATGAATATGAAGATACAATTAAAGTACTTGCAAAACAGGACAAGTAACATTAGGCAGGATTATATTAGAAAGAGATACAGGGAAGCCATCAACCATCCTCTTATTGATTTTACAATGAGAAGTCTTTACTGCATCCTACCCATAGACCGCCCCAACTTCATAACACTGTCCCACCTCTTTATGAAAGTGGATTTGAATATTAAAGTGAAAGGATATTATATCAAGCTCTTACACCCAACCAACAGAAACGCTTACCTCGTCTATTGTTGGGAGATAGTCAGATTAATGCAGCTTGCAGAGCATTCGTTTCTGATGTGAATTTCAAGAGTACAGGGGACAGCATTACAGGTTGGCAGCTCTTAAACCCGCTCAATGGTTCTGTAAAGTCAAGTTACATAGATAACTTCTTGGAAAGGAATCTTAATTGCACAGAGTTTGTACAAGGCATCCAACGTGCCAAATTAGGAGATAGTGAATACGCTTGGTTCTTGGGCTAAGTGGATTGTTGATTGAGAGAGGAAAGGGCAGCTATTCAGTTAGTTGTCCTTTCTTTATATCTACCAACCTATTAAATATCGTACATTATGGATATAGATTATACTGTGGGTGAAGTGGAATTGTCCTACAAACCCAAATTCAAGAATATATATAAGGTAACCGTTTTGTGGAACTGGAGAAGGAAGTATTGCTTCCCATGACCATCTTCATCAAAAAAGTCCTGCTGAGAACCTGTACCGGCATCAGTTTTGTCGACTCCACTCCCTTACGTGTTTGTCGTAACCAAAGAATCCTTATTCATAAGACATTTGAGGGACTTGCCGAGCGTGGAAAATATTCAATGGGATGGTCCTTCGGATTCAAGTTGCATCTGATAATCAATGACAAGGGTGAAATTCTCAATTTCATGTTCACGCCTGGAAACGTGGATGACCGGGAACCGTTGAAGCAAGGTAAGTTTTCGTAGAACATCAAAGGAAAACTATGCGCAGACAAAGGATATATTGGTCAGGCTCTGTTTGAGAACCCTTTTCTTAATGGCATACAGCTTGTCACTAAAGTTAAAAACAATATGAAGAATTCACTGATGAGTATTGCCGACAAGATTTTGCTCAGAAAAAGAGCCTTGATCGAAACTGTCAATGACGAATTGAAGAACATTGAGCAGAGGGAGAAATCCTTACCTTTAATAAGGATAACACCTATACAGAGAAAGGCGAAAATGACACTCAAAATGATACATTTGAATACTTCCCTAACAGATATATGTTCGTTACTTATTATACAACTGATTGGGGAGAAGAGAATACCATTTACACTGTTGTTAAGATAACTAAAGATGAGCTATATCTTAACAACAATGAAAACTTTAAGATTAATTGGAACGACCTTATTAATGGTCATGTTGGCTGTAAACTTTACAGCATGTAGTGATGATGAAGATGAACAGACAATCATTGAACAAGCTAACCTTATAGGTAAATGGCAGACCACTTGGGAGAAGATTCACAAAGTGGAGAATGATAAGGAAGTAGTAACTTCTGATGAAGCATATACCAATGGTTTATGGGAGTTCAAAGCTGACGGTACTTGCACAGAAGGCTATGCGGACGGTGGATATACAGAAACAAGTCGTTGGTCTTTGAAAGACAATAAGCTGACTATCTCTTACGATGATGGTTATTCAGATGTCCTAACTGTTAATGAACTTACAGCTACTAAGTTGGTTCTCGCCTTTGAGGATTGGGACACAATGGATGATGGTAGCGAGGAATTGGATGACATTACAACAACCACTTACAAGAAGATTGACTAATTACCAATCTACTTAAGACAGAGCAGCATTTGAGGAAACTCTTATGCTGTTTTTCTTTTTATAAAGCTACTACAATTTCAAGGAATACTTCTATATATAATCCCATTCGCAAGAATGTTGCAGCAGTTTATAATAAACAAAACTTTATATAATCTTCTATTTCTTGAGCAGTTACAGCATAAATCGGTGCAAGTTGCTCAAAATGGGAATCTCTTGTAAAACGAGAGCCGTTGGTGAGCATAGCTAACAGATTCTTGGATTTCAATTTATGTCCAGAGTAGGTAAGGGCTAAAGATACCAATCGTTGATAGGTACACCAGACTTAAGATGGAATAAATATCATAATAATCGCGAAAATTACTCCTGCGTAGCATCACCTCCATCTTCATAGCTCCAATAGACTTACATCTGCCAATCTGAGATTATTCAGATATTCCACAGGCATACTTACA
>ENA-OQCK01000620-OQCK01000620.1-human-gut-metagenome-genome-assembly--contig:-NODE-620-length-17578-cov-3.934617_pt1 | contig 17578 bp, 21 predicted proteins | sample MGYA00242498_ERZ504578 | MGnify/ENA primary metagenome ERZ504578 (study PRJEB26092, sample SAMD00036229) | human gut metagenome | host: Homo sapiens | study: EMG produced TPA metagenomics assembly of...
TCCACAGCTGTCGGACGATAATTCAACAGCCGTCGGACGATAAGGTTGCATATGTCGGACGAATACTTTCTAGTAAAAGGAATATTTGTCCATCGTAATGCCGGAAAGAATCCGTACCTCCCCTCCAAAGTGTCTATATAAGAAGGCCATGAAGAGGAATAGAACAGAGAATCTAAAAAAACAAATAAAAAAATCGCCACAAGCTATTGCAGATTTCAAAATAATGTCTACCTTTGCAACCGCAAAACAAAAACGGGTAAGTCCTATACGGCCAGCTCCCTTCGAATCCTCCAGGGCTTGATCGCAGCAAAGGTAGTTGGTTGTAGCGGCGCGATATAGCAAGCTTACCCACCCGCCTCTTTAGCTCAGTTGGCCAGAGCACGTGATTTGTAATCTCGGGGTCGTTGGTTCGAATCCGACAAGAGGCTCAGAAAAAGAAAAGGTGATACGAAATGTATCACCTTTTCTTTTTTAATTAATAATGAAAAATTAAAGAATTAAAAATTAAAATCTGCACATCGGCTTGCCCTTGAATCCAACTATATTTGTACCTTTGCATATTATTTCTAAGAAAGATGGCAGAAAATAGAGGTTACATGCAACGATACGCAATGCTGTTCGGTACCTATATGGGAGGTTTCTGGATATTGAAGTTCATACTCTTTCCTGTGGGGCTGTCGGTTCCTTTTTTACTTTTCCTTTTCATGGGACTCACGCTATGCGTACCTTTTATGGGATATTATTATGCACGGATGTATCGTAATCAGGTATGCGGAGGCGGCATCAGCTTCCTGCATGCATGGGTATTCACCGTTTTCATGTATATGTTTGCCGCGCTGCTTGCCGCCGTGGCACACTACATCTACTTCAGGTTCATAGACCACGGATATGTGATAAACACGTGCGAAACGATGGTAGACACGCTTGCCCAAAGCAACATGCCGGGAATGGATTCGTACATCGCCACCTATCAGGAAGCTCTGGAGACAGCCCGACTACTCAGCCCTATCGACATTACGCTACAGATGATATCGTCCAATGTGTTTTGGGGTTCGATACTGGCTTTCCCCACCGCCTTGTTCGTGATGAGACGCAAGAAAGACGACGCTCCGGCAGAGTGACGGAACAGCAAAAAGAAATGTTATTTCAATTGTAAAATAGAAAAATCATACATCAATGGATATTTCAGTTGTCGTACCACTATATAATGAAGAAGAATCACTCCCCGAACTGTTCGCATGGATTGAGCGGGTGATGAATGCCAACGGTTTTTCATACGAAGTGATTTTCGTGAACGACGGAAGTACCGACCGTTCCTGGCAGGTAATCGAACAATTGCAGGCACAAGCTCCGGACAAGGTACGGGGCATTAAGTTCCGCCGCAACTACGGGAAGTCGCCGGCATTGTTCTGTGGTTTCGAACAAGCACAAGGCGACGTCGTGATAACCATGGACGCCGACCTGCAGGACAGCCCCGACGAAATACCCGAACTCTACCGCATGATTACCCAAGACGGCTATGACCTCGTATCGGGCTGGAAGCAGAAACGTTACGACCCGTTGTCGAAGACCCTCCCCACCAAATTGTTCAATGCCACCGCCCGCAAAGTATCGGGCATCAAAAACCTGCACGACTTTAATTGCGGACTGAAGGCGTATCGCAAAGAGGTGGTCAAGAATATAGAAGTATACGGCGAAATGCACCGCTACATCCCTTACCTGGCCAAGAACGCCGGCTTCAAGAAAATCGGCGAGAAAGTGGTGCACCATCAGGCACGCAAATACGGAAAGACCAAGTTCGGGCTGAACCGTTTTGTAAACGGGTATCTGGACTTGCTTTCCCTTTGGTTCCTTTCCCGGTTCGGCATCAAGCCCATGCACTTTTTCGGATTGCTGGGTTCGCTGATGTTCATCTTCGGCTTCATAGCCGTGGTCATAGTGGGTGTCAGCAAGTTGTACTACATGCACCATGCATGCCCTACCGCCTTGTGACGGACTCTCCCTACTTCTACCTCTCGTTGACCTCCATGATTATCGGCACACAACTGTTCGTGGCAGGATTCCTCGGAGAGCTGATTTCACGTAATGCCCCGGAACGAAACAAATATCAAATAGAGAAAACCATTTAACGATGAAAAAATTAGTCAGACTTGTCATACTCGGAGCTATCCTTTGCCCGATAATAAGCATAGCTATCTCCTGCTCGGAGGAGGCAGATTGCTCCATGACGGCACGCCCCATGGTGAATTGCATTCTTTATAGAGTAGACCCCGAAACCCAATACGTGGAGAACGACACGCTCGACTCGCTCACCGTCACAGCATACGGCACCGACTCCATCATCATCAACAACCAGAAGAAGGTACACGACATCTCCCTGCCACTGCGCTATACGGAGGATTCCACCAAGCTGATATTCAAGTATAGCCGGACCAAGAGTGACACGATGGTGATACGCCACACCAACACCCCCTATTTCCTATCGATGGATTGCGGCTATCAGATGAAGCAGGCCATCACAAGCGTAACGTGCACCCGCATCTCTCTGGACTCGATATACATCAAAGACAATGAAGCAGGCATCTATGGAAAGGAAAATCTTAAGTTATTCTATTAGTCTGGCACTCTGCCTGCTGATGTTCCTCCCCCTACGGGCGCAGAACGGGAATCCTACCGTCCCCCCCCAGGGAGCACCTCCCAAGAAGGAGAAGAAGGACGCGAAAGAAGAAGTGCACTATCCGTTATACAACGGCATGTCCGTCGGCTTGGACTTGTGGGGAATCGGAAGTTCCGTATTTGGAGGAGATTTCCTGAGTTCCGAAGTGGCCGTGGATGTAAACCTCAAGAACCGCTTCTTCCCTATTGCCGAACTGGGATATGGCTCCACGGACACCTGGAGTGACAAAGGCATACACTACAAAAGCAACGCCCCCTACTTCCGCATAGGAATGGACTATAACACGCTATACAAGAAGCAGCACGGACACATGCTACTCGTAGGCTTGCGTTACGGTGTAAGCAGCTTCAAGTACGATGTAGACGCCTTGGGACTGGACGACCCGATATACGGTGGCATCGTAGGCAATCCGAATCTGGACGACGAGATATGGGGAGCAGCCTGCCCTATAACCATAAAGGAATGAAAGGCTCCATGCAATGGGCGGAATTTTGTGTCGGTATCCGGGCGCACGTCTGGAAGGCATTGTACATGGGCTGGTCACTACGCTTCAAGTTCAAATTGTCTGCCTCGGCCGATGAATACGGTGACCCGTGGTATGTGCCGGTTTCGGGAAATATGGCTCCAACACGATGGGAGTAACCTATACGATAACTTATAAACTACCTCTTTAAGCGACTTATGACAGGGTTAGAGATTTGGCTACTGGCCGTAGGACTTGCGATGGATTGTTTCGCCGTTTCTATAGCCAGCGGAATTATATTGAAACGCGCCCGGCTGCGCCCTATGCTGGTGATGGCCATCAGCTTCGGCTTTTTCCAGGCTTTGATGCCTCTGCTGGGATGGATAGGCGCCAGTTTTTTCAGCCACCTGATAGAAAGTATTGACCATTGGATTGCATTCGGTATCCTTGCCTTCCTGGGCGGACGCATGATAATGGAATCCTTCAAGGACGAAGATTGCAAGCACGAGTATGACCCTACCAGCCTGAAGGTGGTGCTCGCTCTGGCCGTGGCAACCAGCATCGATGCATTGGCGGTAGGTGTTTCGTTTGCATTCCTCGGTATCAAGCAATTCTCGGCTATTCTTTCCCCCATCGGCATTATCGGTTTTGTATCATTCGCCTTGTCGATGGTCGGCCTGATGTTCGGCATCCGTTTCGGATGTGGCATAGCCCGCAGACTGCGCGCCGAACTTTGGGGAGGGATTATCCTCGTCATCATCGGTACCAAGATATTGGTAGAGCATCTCTTCTTTTAATTAAAAAGTAAAAACTCAGATAGGATATGGAAAAGAAAGTACAACGGAATTTTTTATGGATTGCCCTACTGGTACTGGGAACCATCTGGATACTTGCCCGCCACAACCAAGTCACTCCTTATCAGACGGATAACGGACTGATATTCGGTACGGTATATAAAGTGACTTATCAATGTGACCAAAATCTGAAGGCGGAGATAGAAGCGGAACTCAAACGTTTCGACGGTTCCTTGTCCCCTTTCAATGACACGGCGACCATTACGCGCATCAACCGCAACGAGGACATTGTGCCCGACACATTCTTTACCAACGTCTTCCGACGTAGCATGGAAATCTCCCGGGAGACCGATGGTGCCTTCGATATCACCGTTGCCCCTCTTGCCAATGCCTGGGGATTTGGGTTCAAGAAGGGTAACTTCCCCGACTCTGCCATGATAGACAGCCTGCTGGAGATGACAGGATACGAAAAAGTAAAATTGTCCGATGAAGGGAAAGTGGTGAAAACAGACTCGCGTATAATGCTCTCGTGCAGCGCTGTGGCAAAAGGATATGCAGTAGATGTCATAGCCCAACTTCTGAAGAAGAAGGGTATCCGCAACTTATGGTCGATATAGGCGGAGAAGTGGTTGTTCACGGGCAAAACCCTCAAAATGGACCTTGGCGCATCGGTTTGAACAAGCCGATAGACGACTCACTGGCAGTGAACCAGGAACTGCAAGCAGTGCTGCTAGTCACGGATTTAGGCATGGCTACATCGGGCAATTATCGCAACTACTACTATAAAGACGGAAAGAAATATGCGCATACCATCGACCCGCGTACCGGCTATCCGGTACAGCACAGCATCTTGTCAGCCACCGTCATTGCCAAAGATTGCATGAGTGCAGACGCCTATGCCACGGCATTCATGGTGATGGGGCTGGAAGAAGCAGAACGCGTGGCGGATGCACATCCGGATATCGACGCCTGTTTCATTTATACGGATGAAGAAGGAAAGCTTCAAACGTTCTTAACAAAAGGAATGGAGAAGTATATGAAATAATGTGCAAATGCGATTAACCCATCATTTATAAAATACAAAATATACCGCCAGTACCAGACATACAAAAGCGGCAAAATGATTCCAATGCAGCGTTTCCCCCTTGAAAAGAACCGTTGTGAACACCGTAAAGATAATCAAAGTGATTACTTCCTGAATCACTTTGAGTTGCATCAATGAGAACGGGCCTCCATTGCCTAAAAAGCCTATCCGATTGGCCGGAACCTGGCAAGAATACTCTGCCAAAGCTATTACCCAGGAAAACAGCACCACGGCATACAACGGCCAGTTGGAGATGACTTTTGTCTCTTGTAGCTTCAGATGCCCATACCAGGCAAACGTCATGAAAATATTAGATACAATCAATAGCAAAATGGTATAAAATGCTTTCATATAGTGATTAATGATTAGTGATTAATGATTAATGATTGCAGGCAGCAATTCCTCTTGCACATTCGTCATACTCCCCCATAGACTATAGCGTGCCTCAGGATTCATTTCCTCCAATTGTTTCAGAATGCCTTTCATTGCACTACGGCTGGATTGTGACTCATACGGACAATTCTTCACCTGCTTACGATACCCCCTCACTTGCGCCAACTCCATCAAATCCGCCTCATGTACCAGACACATCGGACGGATAATCGTCATATCAAACTTCTTCATTACCAGCCGGGGGGGCATAGAGCTGAACGCTCCCTGATAGGTGATATTCATCAGCAAGGTCTCCAGAATATCATCCATGTGATGGCCTAACGCGATTTTATTGCATCCCTGCTCCTTGGCTACGGTAAATAATGCCTTCCGCCTATTCCAAGAGCAAAGAAAACAAGGAGACTTGCGGGTATCTGTCGTGGCATCAAACTCCGTTTCAAAGAGAACAAAAGGCACTCCCCACGACTCTACGTACTCCCTCAGATAGTCCACATCGCTTTGATAAGGTATATTCTTCATCACTACATGTACGGCGACAACGGAAAAACGGGGTTTATAGACACGGGCACGCCGTGCCAACAATTCCACCAGCGCCAAAGAGTCCTTGCCTCCCGAAAGCCCGATAAGAATCTTATCGCCGTCCTCTATCAGCCCATATTCCACCACACCTTTGCTAAACCGCTTGTCTATGCGGCGCAACATCTTTTCTTCTTCAGTAAATCGTGCCATTGATACGAGTTATGAGTTATAAGTTATGAATTATAGCTCTTCCGGTTGCAAAAGTAAGGCAAAAGAACGATTTAAAGAAGAATTAACAAAATAGAATTACGGAAACCAGCTTTATTCACGATAAATTTGTATTTTTGACCTTCTGAACAATCAGCATGTATCAATATGAATAAAAAATATATCCTTTTCTTTCTATTCGGCCTTTTGAGCATAACAATTTCCGCACAAAGCCTGGCAGAAGCCAAAGCCTTGTACGAGAAGGGAGAATACGAAGAAGCCAAGCCCACTTTCAAGAAACTCGTCAAGACACAACCTGGCAATGGAAATTACAACCTATGGTACGGTGTATGTTGCCTGGAAACCGGCGAACCCGCAGAAGCCTTGAAACACCTGGAAAGCGCCGTCAAGAGACGCGTCCCCAGCGGGCAACTCTATTTGGCCCGGGCATACAATGATTTATATCGGTTCGAAGAAGCCATCGAGACTTATGAGACCTACATTTCCGACCTGAGAAAGAGAAAACGCTCCACCGAAGAGGCCGAACAATTATTGGAAAAAAGCAAATCCAACTTGCGCATGCTGAAAGGCGTGGAAGAGGTCTGCTTCATCGACAGCTTTGTGGTAGACAAGGAAAAATTCCTGGATGCATACAAAATCAGCCCCGAATCGGGCAAGCTGTTCATGTACGACACCTACTTCAATGATTCCGGTAAGGAAGGCGGAACGGTATACGAAACGGAGCTGGGCAATAAGCTATATTATAGCGAAATGCAACCGGACAGCACCCTCAGTATCCTTTCGCGCAACAAGTTGCTGGACAAATGGAGTGATGGCAGCTTGTTGCCCGGAAGCATCAACGAGGCCATGAATGCAGACTATCCCTATGTACTTACGGACGGTATCACTATCTACTATGCTTCGGATGGCCCTGGCTCGATGGGAGGATATGATATTTTCGTCACCCGTTACAATACGAATACCGACTCCTATCTGATGCCGGAAAATGTGGGCATGCCGTTCAATTCGCCCTACAACGACTATATGTACGTCATCGACGAATTCAACGACTTGGGATGGTTTGCCTCCGACCGCTACCAGCCGGAAGGCAAAGTGTGCATCTATGTATTCATTCCCAACTCATCCAAGCAAGTGTACAACTACGAAGGGATGGACCGGACAAGATGATATCATTGGCGCAACTTCACTCTATCAAGGACACATGGACGGACACCGATGCGGTAGAGGCCGCCCAAGAAAGACTTCGGACTGCTGCCAACGCAAAGCCGCAGACCACCAAGAAGCATGATTTCCAATTCATCATTGACGACCACTCCACCTACTACCAGCTGGACGATTTCCGCTCCCCGCAGGCCAAAGCCTCGTATGGCAAATACAATCAGCTGGAGCAGAGCTACAAACAACTGCAGGAGAAACTGGAAGATATGCGTTCGGAATACTCCCGAGCCAACAAGCAGGAAAAGGACAAGATGTCCGCCGCCATCCTCGACCTGGAGCAACGTGTACGGCAATTGTCCACTGAGATGGAGCAAACTGCCATTCAAGTGCGCAACCTGGAAAAACAAGCCACCAAATAAAGACAACTATGGATATACTCATTATCGCCTCATTGATTATAGGAGCAGTAATCTTGTTCTTAGTGGAATTATTCGTAATTCCGGGCATCAGCGTTGCCGGTTTTCTGGCAGGAGGTTGCATCATCTTTGCCAACTACTATGCCTTTGCCTATATGGGCACCACGGCAGGTGTCATTACGCTTATCATATCTGCCCTGGCTTGTATCGGCTCGTTGGTATGGTTCATGCGCTCCAAGACACTCGACAAAATTGCATTGAAAAAAAACATCACCTCCAAAGTAGACCGTAGTGCCGAGGAAAAAGTCAAGGTAGGCGATATAGGCGTAACCACTACCCGCCTGGCTCTTATCGGCTATGCCGAAATCAACGGAGACATCGTGGAAGTAAAGTCATCAGACGGCTTCCTGAACGAAAAGACTCCGATTATCGTAGACCGTATTGCCGACGGAGTCTCTTAGTGGAACGGCTCAAGCAGTGAAATTTCTGAAATCAACCTATTATTTATAACTAACAATTAATATTTAATCTCATGGATCCAAGCACAATGTATTTAACCGCCTTCCTCATTATAGGAGGCATTATCTTCCTGGTACTTTTCTTCCATTATGTACCGTTCTTCTTGTGGCTGTCCGCCAAAGTATCGGGAGTAAACATCTCGCTGGTACAACTTTTCCTGATGCGTATCCGTAATGTTCCTCCTTATATCATTGTGCCCGGCATGATTGAAGCTCATAAAGCAGGATTGCAAAGCATCACGCGCGACGAACTGGAAGCGCACTACCTTGCCGGAGGTCACGTAGAGCGGGTGGTACACGCACTGGTATCCGCCTCTAAAGCCAATATCGAGCTGCCGTTCCAGATGGCAACCGCCATCGACCTTGCCGGCCGTGACGTATTCGAAGCCGTACAGATGTCCGTTAACCCCAAAGTAATTGACACCCCTCCCGTGACAGCTGTTGCCAAAGACGGTATCCAGCTGATTGCCAAGGCCCGTGTAACGGTGCGCGCCAATATCCGCCAATTGGTGGGCGGTGCCGGAGAAGACACGATTCTGGCCCGTGTAGGCGAGGGTATTGTGTCTTCCATCGGTTCGTCAGAGAATCATAAGTCTGTATTGGAGAATCCGGATTCTATCTCCAAACTGGTATTGCGCAAGGGGTTGGATGCCGGAACAGCATTCGAAATTCTGTCCATTGACATTGCTGATATTGACATAGGTAAGAATATCGGTGCCGCCCTGCAGATAGACCAAGCCAATGCCGACAAGAACATTGCTCAAGCCAAGGCAGAGGAACGCCGCGCCATGGCCGTAGCCACAGAGCAGGAAATGAAGCAAAGGCCCAGGAAGCCCGTGCCAAAGTTATCGAGGCAGAAGCGGAAGTACCAAGGCCATGGCCGAAGCATTCCGCAACGGCAATCTGGGTATCATGGACTATTACCGGATGAAGAATATAGAAGCCGACACTTCCATGCGCGAAAACATTGCCAAACCGACGACGGGCAATACCAGCCAGCCGTTGAGTAAATAACCCGGAAAGTAACTGACGAAACGCCGGAACCGGTGAACAAGAATCGGTTCCCGGCGTTTCTATTTATAAACAAAAGATTAAAGCCTCAAGCATATGAAGAAATATTTCGCCTCTTCCGAACTGATCATCAATGAAGACGGTTCTGTATTTCATCTTCACGTAAAGCCCGAATGGCTGGCAGACAAAGTCATCTTGGTAGGCGACCCCGGACGGGTGGCACTGGTTGCCTCCCATTTCGAGAACAAGGAATGTGAAGTGGAAAGCCGCGAGTTCAAGACTATCACCGGTACTTACCAGGGGAAACGTATTACGGTGGTTTCCACCGGTATCGGATGTGACAACATCGATATCGTGATGAACGAACTGGATGCCCTGGCAAACATCGATTTCGAGACGCGCGAAGAAAAGCCCCATCTGCGTAGCCTTGAGCTGGTACGTATCGGCACCTGCGGCGGCTTGCAACCCTACACTCCGGTAGGCACATTCGTATGTTCTGAAAAGTCCATTGGTTTCGATGGGCTGCTCAACTTCTATGCCGGACGCAACTCCGTGTGCGACCTGCCCATGGAGCGTGCCTTCCTAAACCATATGGGATGGTCCGGCAACATGTGTGCCCCTGCCCCCTACGTCATTGATGCAAGCACTGACTGATAGACCGCATCGCACAAAACGACATGGTACGTGGCGTAACGATTGCCGCCGGGGGCTTCTTCGGACCTCAAGGACGCGAGTTACGCGTGCCGCTTGCCGACCCACATCAGAATGAGAAGATTGAAAAATTTGAATACAACGGCTACCGTATCACCAACTTCGAGATGGAAAGTTCTGCCCTGGCAGGCTTGAGCCGTCTGATGGGGCACAAGGCCATGACGGTATGCATGGTCATTGCCAACCGCCTGATAAAAGAAGCTAACACGGGATACAAGAATACGATAGATACTCTTATCAAAACAGTACTCGACCGTATCTAAGTATCCTTCAAGAAATGCTCCTCCTTTCCTTCAGCCAATCCTAGGAGTAGGGTTTAGTAATGACTTCATCACATCCTGCCTGACGTGCCCGTTGCTGGTCTGTATAGTGTAGCAATGTCCTGCTATACCCACAATGGACACAGAGGCGGATTAGGCTTTATAAGCATCTATCCATTATCGATTTGCACAAAGTTACGATAAAAGCCCATAAGTTGAATCACCATCTCTCTTTTTTGTAAAGAAACCATTATCTTTGCCGCATAAAAATAAGCCGGATAAAATGAACCAAGATACCATTTGTGCCATAGCCACCGCCCAAGGGGGAGCCATAGGATGCATCCGTGTCTCCGGACCGGATGCCATAAAGATAACATCCCGCATATTTACCCCTGCCCGGAAGGGGAAGAAGCTGAAGGATGCCAAGCCATACACACTTACCTTCGGTCATATCCATGAAGAAGAAAACATCATAGACGAAGTACTTGTAAGCTTATTCCGTGCCCCCCACTCGTACACGGGCGAGGATAGTACGGAAATCATGTGCCACGGTTCGAGCTATATTCTTCAGAAGGTGTTGCAACTGCTCATCGGCAATGGTTGCCGCCTGGCCGCTCCCGGTGAGTACACGCAACGGGCCTTCTTGGGCGGCAAAATGGACCTAAGCCAGGCCGAAGCCGTGGCCGACCTCATCGCCTCCACCTCTGCCGCCACTCACCGCCTCGCCATGAGCCAGATGCGCGGTGGGTTCAGTAAAGAGCTGGCCTCACTACGCGACCAATTGCTGCACTTCACATCACTCATAGAACTGGAGCTGGACTTCAGCGACCACGAAGAACTGGAATTTGCCGACCGCTCCGAGCTATGTCTCCTGGCAGACGGCATAGAGCAGGTAATTTCCCGTTTAGTACAATCCTTCAGTGTAGCAATGCCATCAAGAACGGCGTGCCCGTAGCCATCATCGGCGAAACGAACGCTGGTAAATCCACCCTGTTGAATGCACTACTAAACGAGGAACGAGCCATTGTAAGCGACATACACGGGACAACCCGCGATGTGATAGAAGACACAGTCAATCTTGGTGGGATAACTTTCCGATTTATTGATACGGCAGGCATACGCGAAACGAACGACACCATCGAGAACCTAGGAATTGAGCGAACCTTCCAGAAATTGAAGCAGGCGGAAATCGTGCTCTGGATAGTTGATGCCACGAATGCCGTCTCACGGATACCACAACTAACTACCCAGATACTTCCCCGTTGCGAAGGGAAACGCTCATTCTCGTATTCAACAAGACCGATTTGGTGCAAGATGCCTCAACCATCCCCAACTCCAGTTTCACCGTGGCCGCTACTAATGTGCAATGCATCTCCATCTCTGCCAAAGGACGTACCAACCTCGACAAGCTTCAGCAAATGCTAATCTCTGCCGCTAACCTGCCCACGGTTACCCAAAACGATGTCATTGTCACGAATATACGCCACTACGAGGCTTTGACCCATGCCTTGGAAGCCATCCACCGGTCCAACAAGGATTAGCAGAAAATCTATCCGGAGATTTTGTTTCACAAGATATCCGCGAATGCATTTTCCATCTAAGCGATATTGCAGGGGAAGTTACGAACGATATGGTACTTGGGAATATTTTCGAACATTTTTGCATCGGCAAGTAAAGCTAATCATATATACCCAGTTATCCCCAAAACGAAAACGATGAGAGATTTTCCTTTATAGATAGCTTAGGATGTTCAGTTCTCCTATCTCCCATTTCAAAACAAAGGCTGTCCATTATCTAATATGTGACAGCCTTTCTATGAAAGTTTTCTTCAGATAAATATCATACTTTTTTCATAAACTCCTTCGGTGTTTTTCCAAAATACTCCTTATACCTGCCTCTGAAGTTTTTCAGATTTCGCATACCCACCATTTCAGCAACCATAGTCACAGAAAATTTTCCGCTTTCCAAAAGTTCCCGTGCCTTCTCCATCCTGATTCTCGAAATCAAATATTTGGGTGCTTCTCCCGTCAACAACTTCCACTTATTATAAAAGGTTGTCCGCTCATGCACATCCTGGAGGCAATATCATCTACTGTCAAATCCTCTTTATCCATATTCTCCATAATGTAAAGCTTCACTTCATTCAAAAATGCCAGATTGGCATCCTGCTGAGCCCGCTCCATAGGTTTCGTTAAAAAATCTTCTCCAAAAACTTTCTGAAGAAATGTCTTCCGAAGAAAACGGCTATTATTTATCAATATGGATATTTCCACTTTAAGGTCCTCCAGATTAAAGGGCTTACATACAAAGAGATCAGCCTGAGAAGAACAACGCTTTTCCCGCCGTTTCACATCAATGTGCGCCCCCATCAATATCACCGGAATAAAGGAGGTGTCCCTCGACGTCTTCAGTTTAGAAGAAAGTTCCTCACCGCTCATACCTTTCAACATGATATCACAAATCACCAAATCCGGATACTCTTCACATATTACCTCCAATGCTTCCTGACCGTCATCAAAGCTCCTCACTACAAAACATTCCGATAAACGTTTCTCAAGATAATCCTTGAATCCCTTGTCATTATCCGCAAGTATCACTAAAGGTCTATCCATATTTTTTTTTTCTTCGAGAAACCATGGAAAGCTATTTCCGACTCATTCACCTGAAAAGTGTCCGGAATATTTAAGGATGTATCCCCCCCGAAACCGCACACGAACATCTTATGGGAAATCGAAGCAGAGCCTCCTTTTCCAAAGTCAGTATTTTCCCGTCACATATATTCATCAACTTGTCAAAAAACACACCGCCCATGCCATACTGCTTGCCATGCAGAGGTCGCAGAATAGGAAGCCGCGACGAGTACCATCTGCAACATTTCAGAAATCGCTTGTTGCCTGTATCCTTAATCCTGATTGCCCAGTAATCTCCCTTCAACGAAACCTGCATCGAGAGATGCGTTTCCGGCAGAGAACACTCGATGGCACTCAATACAAACCGGTCGATAACCGGAGATATCTTCCCGGATCAAACCAAGCGCTTGCATAGTCAAAATCCGGAACCAAATCCAGCTTCATCTGTAACCCGGCCACATGAGACTGTAAAAAGACACTTTCTTCCTCATAAATGCGCCGATTTCATGTTCTGCAACTACCAGGCTACCAGAATTGCCAAATAGTCGTTTCAACTCCATCAACGCTATCAAGTGCTGCTCCAGCCCGCCTATATGATGAAGTGCAACAGCCAGTTCCTTCTTTATGTCTTCCGGACAGTCTCCTTCGTAAACTGCCCCTAACGGTGTCTTAATCAAAGAAATGGGATTACGTATGTTTTGAAAGGTATCAATGAAATACTGATTTCCCTCTTTCAGTAAATCTCTTTCTTCACTGATACAGAGTAAATGGAACAAAAGCCAACATAATATACAGATTCCACTAGCCACTATTGGCAGAACAGACCAGGGAACCTTATGATATACGCCGATGGATAGCAGGAAAACGCATAATGACACTACTATTATTATTATCGATAAATGTTTCATACTATTATAAGTTTAAGTAATAATGATTCATACTAATATATACCCGAGTTTTCAGTCAATAGCAGGATAATCCCAAGTATGTCATCAGGAGGCGGTCTAATGGGGGAACGGTAGGTTCCTTGAGTCATCGAATTCACCTTACCAACCCTCGTTTGCTAGAAGAGCCTGCATTTCGTCCACCTGTATTTCATACCCAGCAACTCTCTAAACCATTCATTTCCCATGCCCAACGTATCTTTAAATATCAATACAACATTCCGCTTATCCAAGATAGCTCCAATCAATTATTCTCAAACAAAATAATAGTATAACAAACGGAAAGGCTAAAAAGATGATACCACTTCACACATATTCTTATCATACTCACATATCTTGCGCATGAAACAGAAAGACATTATCTTTGCAGCATGAAACAAGAACTGAAAGAAAACGGAGGATTACCGGCACATATACTCTGGACACTTGCTATCGTAGCTGGCGTGTCCGTAGCCAACTTGTATTACAATCAACCCCTGCTTAATATCATGCGGCATGAATTGGAAGTTTCTGAATTCAAAACGAACCTCATTGCCATGATTACACAAATCGGATATGCGCTGGGATTATTGTTCATCGTCCCATTAGGAGACCTCTATCGACGCAAGAATATCATCCTAACGAATTTCTTCCTACTCATATTTTCCCTTCTAGCCATTGCCATGGCACCGAACATCTACATCATCTGGGCAGCATCACTCATTACCGGCATCTGCTCCATGATACCCCAAATATTTGTACCGATTGCCTCGCAATTCTCACGCCCCGAAAACAAGGGACGGAATGTAGGTGTCGTCATCTCAGGATTACTGACTGGAATACTTGCATCACGTGTTGTCAGCGGATTTGTGGGTGAAGTGCTTGGCTGGCGTGAAATGTACTTCATCGCCGCTGGAATGATGTTACTATGCGCTATCGTTGTATTAAAGGTACTACCGGACATACAACCGACTTTCCAAGGCAAATATTCCGCTGATGAAGTCTCTTTTCTCATTAGTAAGAGAATACCCCTCTCTACGAATCTACTCGATACGTGCAGGACTGGCCTTTGGCTCATTCCTTGCCATGTGGTCCTGCCTTGCATTCAAAATGGGAGAAGCCCCGTTCCATGCATCCAGCGATGTCATCGGCATACTAGGCTCTGCGGCATTGCCGGAGCCTTAACCGCATCTTTTGTAGGAAAATATGTAAAAAAGGTAGGCATACGCAATTTCAACTTTATCGGTTGCGGAATGATTCTGCTTGCATGGGCCTCGCTCTTTTTCTGCGGAAACAACTATGCAGGTATCATTACCGGTGTCATTCTTATAGACATAGGCATGCAATGTATCCAACTCAGCAACCAGACCAGTATTTTCGACATCTACCGTCTGCCTCCAATCGGGTAAATACGATTTCATGACCACTTACTTCATCGGCGGCTCTTTGGGTACCTTCCTTGCAGGAAGCAGTTGGCAGACTTGGGGATGGAGTGGCGTGGTCGGCACCGGCGTTATTTTAACAATAATATCGTTGTCCATCACCCTTTACAGCAAGAAATAACAAGGATACTATCATTTTTCCAAGCAAACGCAAAGATTTGATAATTTTTATTTGTCATGCAAAGGATAAGGAAGATATTGAACAGAATTGTTATACCTTTGTCGCATCAAACTATAAACGACAGATTAATAATAGATTCGTCAACCAAGCATAGTCAAAAACAACCCTATGAATTCAGCAAAGAAAATACCCTCTCCACTCGTTTCTCTATTTCCCATCGCTTTTCTCGTAGGAATGCTGTTCGCCACCATCCATACTTTCGGAAGTGACGCTTGAGTGGAGGAAGCCAGATTTCCCTGCTTGCCACCACTGGTATGTGTGTCTTTATCGGCATGGCTTTCTACCGCATCCCTTGGAAAGATTATGAACTTGCCATCACCAACAACATTTCAGGTGTTGCCACAGCTATCATTATTCTATTGATTATCGGTGCTTTGAGCGGCACATGGATGATAAGTGGGGTGGTACCTACCTTATATATTATGGTATGCAGATTATCCATCCGAATTTTTTCCTTGCTTCTACCTGCATTATTTGTGCATTAGTATCAGTAATGACGGGAAGTTCATGGACCACTATCGCCACCATCGGTATCGCCCTTTTGGGCATAGGCAAGGCACAAGGTTTTGAAGAGGGATGGATAGCCGGTGCCATCATTTCGGGAGCCTATTTCGGAGACAAAATTTCACCGTTATCGGATACCACAGTCCTTGCCTCATCCGTAACGGAAACACCGTTATTCAGCCATATCCGCTATATGATGATCACCACCGTCCCCTCTCTCCTCATCACCCTTGTCATCTTTACAGTAATGGGACTCACACACGAAACGAACAATACACAACAGATCGCGGAATTTACGGCAGCATTGGACGCCAAATTCAACATTACTCCCTGGTTACTGGCTGTTCCCGTGATTACGGGAATACTGATTGCCGGAGAGTGCCTTCCGTCATCACACTCTTTCTCTCCACTCTGCTGGCAGGGATATTCGCCTTCATCTTCCAACCGGGACTACTGAATGAGATAGCGGAAGGTGGGAATATGTTCAAAGGGATAATGATGACATTCTATGGCAGTACCAGTCTACAAACTGACAGTGACATGTTGACAGAACTGATTGCCACACGAGGTATGGCAGGAATGATGAATACCATCTGGCTCATCATCTGCGCCATGTGTTTCGGTGGAGCCATGACGGCAAGCGGCATGCTAGGAAGCATCACTTCCCTATTCGTCCGCTTCATGAAGAATACAGCCAGCATGGTAGCATCCACCGTATGTTCCGGATTGTTCCTGAACCTTGCCACGGCAGACCAGTACATCAGCATTATCCTCACCGGAAACATGTTCAGCAACGTTTACGCAAAGAAAGGCTACGAAAGCCGGCTACTTAGCCGTACCACGAAGATGCCGTTACCGTCACCTCCCCGCTTATCCCATGGAACACCTGCGGCATGACGCAAGCCACCATTTTGAGTGTACCCACACTGACCTACCTTCCCTATTGCTTCTTCAACCTTATCAGTCCGGTAATGAGTATCTTTATTGCTGCTATCGGATATAAAATAATTAAAAAACCGGTGAACAATCCTGGATAGGCATTGTTCTTGCAATAAACTTATAACGAACAATTTATTTAAACCTAAACAAAAAAAGATTCGATTATGAAAAAGTTTATTGCATTAGCAGCAGTAGTATTGGTAAGCATGGCAACAACGACCATGTATGCACAAGAGAGTAGAGCTGAAAAGCGCGCAGACCGTAAAGCCCAAAGAGACGCAGAACGTGCACGCCTGAAAGCTGAAGAACAAGCACAGGATGCCATTTCGTACGATGACGCAATGGCGGCCTTGAAAGCTCACCAGTTCGTAATGGAGCAGACCAAGTGATGTTCCGCAACGGACAGACCGCATTTGTAAACTCCAACACCAACTTCGTATTGGTCAACCAAGGACGTGGCACCGTGCAGGTAGCCTTCAACACCGTATACCCAGGTCCTAACGGCATTGGCGGTGTAACAGTAGACGGAACCGTATCGGACATCCAAATGACTACCGACAAACGGGGCAACGTGAATTGTAACTTCAGCATCCAGGGTATCGGCATTTCCGCCCAGATATTCCTTACGCTGACCGATGGCGGGAACAACGCAACCGTAACCATCAGCCGAACTTCAACTCCAACACCATGACTTGAGCGGGAACCTGGTTCCGCTGGAACAATCCAA
>ENA-OQCK01000622-OQCK01000622.1-human-gut-metagenome-genome-assembly--contig:-NODE-622-length-17540-cov-2.970826_pt1 | contig 17540 bp, 23 predicted proteins | sample MGYA00242498_ERZ504578 | MGnify/ENA primary metagenome ERZ504578 (study PRJEB26092, sample SAMD00036229) | human gut metagenome | host: Homo sapiens | study: EMG produced TPA metagenomics assembly of...
TGTAGCTTAATGCATATATGGATCTGGGGAGTGTTCCATTATCCTCCCCATGTTCCTCGTTACATATCAACCATATCAGTTCATTATAAAAATCTTAGATTTTTGTCTTGACAACTGAGCCACTATACCTGAAGCAGAATCCTCCGACTTGGCATATTAGGCTCTGCCAGAACCTGCACGTATGTCAGGAGGGCAGTCTCTTTATCCTTTGATACCACTTCTATACAATCATAGAGATGGTTCTCACGGTATGATGCAAGCCGGTAGTAATCCCCTTCCCGGATGAGACTTCCATATTTCTTATACAAGGCAATTTGACTGGAAATCTCTTTTCTGTCTGCTTCCGGTATCTCTGTAATATCCAACTCGTATCCAAAGGTACCTGCCATAGCCACCTTCGCTCTTGTATCAAAGGGAGTGTTCCTGCCTGTGGCATGATTCGGACAGTCTGATACGTGGGCACCTATTGCAGATAAGGGATATAACAGTTGTGTTCCTTCCTGAATACTCAGCGCTCCACTCCATCTGTATCATCCGAACACCAAATCTGAGGGCTGTAATATAACATACCCGGTTCAAACCATATCCCGAACTTCAGGCCAAGCTCATGAATCTCATCAGACAACAGCCTCAGTCCGCCTTTTATTTTTCTCTTATCCACATACCAGTCTCCCAGACTGCTGTTGTCCGAATCCCGGTGGCCGAACCACCCATCGTCCATAACCAGCATTTCAATACCGGCTTTTGCTGCCTCTCTGGCAATGCAGAGAAGCTTATCCGTGTCAAAGTCAAAATAAGGCGCTTCCCAGTTATTAATCAGTACCGGCCTTTCTCTGTCTTTCCATTCACTCCGGATTAAATGCGTCCGGTACAAATCATGGAAGGTCCTCGTCATTTTTCCTATGCCGCATTGAGAATACACAAGCACCGCCTCCGGTGCCTGAAAAGACTCTTTGCTATTTAGCTTCCAGCAAAAATACTCCGGATGAAGCCCAATGACAGCGCGTATCCGGTCAAACTGGTTTTTCTGAACCTTTCCCAGGAAATTTCCCGAGTACACCAGATGCATCCCATACGCCTGTCCGCTTGTCTGCGTACAATCCTTAGAAACCAGCCCAAGAAATGGATGGTCCTGATGTACTGATTCACCGCGCAGAGATTCTGTAACAAGGCTCCCGTACCCGATATCGCGGTACTGCATATGGCGTTCTCTTGCCCATGAGCCGTGGAGGGTAAGCAGCTCAAAGTCCTCCGCCTCCATGTCGATGCAGGCAGACAGTACCCGATTCAGCCAGACCGGGGCTTCCCCGGTATTCCTTACCCGGACGCTTCTTGTGATTACATCCATATCTGTAAATACACTGTAGGAAAGCACTGCCTCTATCCCTGTAACCGCATCCTTTGTCACAATTTCCAGTGTGTCACAGGTCTCGCCCCATGTGGCCGGCATCCCCTCCAGATGCTTTTTCCCTTGGTAAATGCTATGGGAGACATACCACAGTTCCAGTCCCTGCTGCCCTTCCTCTGTCATGATGACAATGCAGCTTTCACGAAAATCCCCGGTGCCTCCAAAGGAATATTCCATAGGAAAGCTGTCAAGGAAAGACACTTTCTCCCTTGCATTGCCGGAAGGGAGAAACGGCGGCTCCTCTTCACGGAGCAGATAGCGAAGATTCCCGCCTTCTATTCTCCTCCCGTAATAAATATGACCCACATATTTACCATCGGAGATACCAATCACATAACTGGTGTTTGGCGTATCCAGCCAGAAGACCTGCTGTTCTTCCATAAATCGTATCATCGCATGTTCCCCCTGTGCTTTATTTTAAAAGGTCTTCCTCAATTCTTTTCAGTTTTTTCTTAGCATCCTCCATAGACGTACCCTTTACACCAAAGTAATATTTAATCTTCGGCTCTGTTCCAGATGGAAGAACACAACACCATGCGTTCTCCTCCAACTCATAGTAAAGGACATCCGATTTTGGAAGTCCTGTCGGTCTTAGGTCAGTTTACAAGGAACTACACGCAGACCGTGAAACGGACTGCTGACAACAAAATAAAGGCTGAACATCAAGCACAGGAAAGCGCGAGGTGTTCAGCCTGTTTTGTTGTCCGGGGTTTCCAAAGGGGCTTGCCCTTGGCACACTACTTTGCAACGCAAAGTGCAGTGTGTTATACGCTCTGTCGGCGTTGCCGTGAAAATGCCGTTGCCGCCGGGGAGGGCACGGGAATTTGAAGCGGCAGGAAAACAGGGCTGTGATTGCGTGGCGAAAAGCCGCAAGCGCTGGACTGTTTTCATCAGCAGACAGCGTATATGAAGCCCCCGTCCCTCGTCCCACGCTTCGACCTGTGGACAAAGATTTTCTCTTGATTACCCTTTAGCAAAGACGGGCGGGACTGTCAACGGCGGCGTATCATCACTCAAACGCAGGTCTGCAAGATCAGCGTTTGGGTGATTTTTTGTTTCGGACAGCCCCAGTAGATAATCGGCGGTTGTCTACCTGATAAACTGAGACTGTTAATTTACTCCAATAAATTACTCAGCATTCTCTACTACGAATTTTACACTCCCCTTTGCCTTTTCTCCTGTTACAGTTACTGTATATGTTCCACTTTCTTTTACTTCAACATCAAATTCTTCCGAAAAGAAAATGCTTTCACTTTCAGCGATAGGTTCATCATCGTTTTTCTGAATTTTATATGATAAATGACCGTCCTCAATTACAATTTCCACATGAATGGTGTCTCCAGCTTCAACAACTAAATCTTGAGAATCAGTAGTATTAAACGCTGTATATTCCATAATTAGTTGATTGTCATTCCCTGTTCTGCTTCCATTGAAGTCTGGTGAACAAGCAGACAGTGATATGATAAGTAACATGGCACTAAAAATAGTCATAATCTTTTTCATTATTCTTCACCTCAACTTCTGATTTATCGTTCCGCTATTTTTATTCTACCACAATTCCGAGAGCGTGGAAATAGAGAGTTTTTCGGGCCGATTTCCTACCTTTCGGATATACGGAACAGGCGGTCAAAAAGGTCTACACTTAGAGTAGTTCATCGGTGGACAGCACCTTGAAAACAGAATGACCGTCCGAAAAGGAATACCCCGGCTGGGGAAGCACCGCAAGGAGCCGACTTCTGGACAAAGTGTCCAGAGGTGGCTTCGGGCCATTGTGACCCGAAGCTGCGGGGAGCGTGCCAACGCCGGAACACGCCGCAGGAATGGGGCAGGAAGCTCCATACAAACGCTTGCCGCCGTTGGAGCGCAAGCCGGACGGCACGCCCTACCGCATAACGCCAGCACAACGGAAACAGGCCAACGCCTTAATACGGCGGGAGTGCTGTAACTGTGAGGACGGCAACTGCATTGTCCTTGACGATGGGGACACCTGCACCTGTCCGCAGATCGTTTCTTTCTCGGTCTGCCGTAAGTTAAATACTGCCCGGACTGTGGCGGGCGGAGTTATCCCGTAAAAAACGGGTGGGCGGACGAGTACGGACGCATTTACCTGTACTATCCCATCTGTGAGGTGGTGGATTTGATGATTACCACCGTAGCCGCCACAAACATATAATCAGCAGTTTATAAATATTTCTGCTGATTATAGTCAAATTTTACCAAATTGTTCTCTAAAAATCCTCTACGGCACCTTAAGTCAGAAACCTTTTCAGCAACCGGGATACCTCCATGATGTCGATAGGCTTTGCTATATGGGCGTTTATACCGCACTCCAGGCAATGCTGTATGTCATCTGAAAAAGCATCTGCACTCATAGCTATAATTGGAATAGATAGAGCATCCGGATGCTTTAGTCCCCGAATCATTTTTGTGGCCTCATAACCTGTCATATGGGGCATCCGTATGTCCATAAAAACAGCATCGTAATAACCCTCTGGTGATTTTTGGAATTTGTCCAGACATATCTGTCCATCTTCTGCCCAATCCAGTTCTACGCCCAAGTCAGACAATAATTCATTTGCAACCTCCCAGTTAAGCTCATTATCCTCGGCAATCAGGATACGGCGTCCGGATAAATCAATATTGGGGTTCAATGTCTGGCCGTTTTCTGTTTCAGTGCCCATATACTGACGCAGAGCATAATACAAAGTAGATTTAAAAAGTGGCTTGGAAATAAAACCACTAATACCCGCTTCACGGCTTCCGATTCAAATTCACTCCAATCATATGCGGAAATCAGCAGAATCGGTACTTCATCTCCTAGATTATGCCGGATTTCTTTTGCGACCTGAATCCCATTCATGCCAGGTAGTTTCCAATCTAACAGAATAATTTGATAATCCTCTCTCCTTTTGTGGTGTTCATTTACCAGTTCTATTGCCTTTTCTCCGCTTAATGTCCATTCCGCTTTTATTCCGATGGATTTTAGTGCGTCCATGGCTGTTCTGCATAATAATTCATCATCATCAACCACCAGCATATTCCAAGAGGGAAGAACCATATCCATATTCATTGCGGCCGCTTTTTCAAAATCAAACGTAAGAAGAAATTCGGTACCTTTATCAGGCTCACTTTGTATATCAATGGTTCCTTCCATTGCGTCCACAATGTACTTTGTAATCGCCATTCCCAAACCGGCTCCCTCGGTTTTATGTATCCTGGCTCCATCCGCACGGCTATAGGATTCATATATTCTTTTTAGAAAATCCGGCGACATACCAATTCCATTATCCTTGACCTTGATATAAATACGGACATACCTTTCTCCTTTTGGAGAATTTTCTTCAAAGAGAGATAAATGGATTGATCCTCCTCCGGTGTATACTTCGTTGCATTTGATAAGAGATTCAGCAAAACCTGATTTAAGCGTACACCATCACACCACACATTTTCTGTCAAGATATTTTCCACATGTATGTCAAAAGTTTGCTTTTTTGTCTTTACCTGTGGCTGCATAATGTTAACAATTCCTTCAACAACTTCTTTTAATGAAATTTGCTCTGTTGTCAAAGTTAATTTACCACTTTCAATTTTAGACATATCCAAAACATCATTAATCAGCTAATAGATGTTTGCTCGATAATGTAATCTTTCTAAGACAGTTCTCAACTTGTTTCCGGTCATCTATGTGGGCTGCGGCAATCGCAGTCATGCCTACAATCGCGTTCATAGGGGTACGGATATCATGGCTCATATTTGCTAAAAATTCACTTTTGGCTTTGTTCGCTTCAAGAGCTGCCTGCCGGGCCTTTTCCAATTCATTCATCTGTGACCGGGTTATGGAGAAATACCGAAGGAATATCACTGTTAGAATGATTAAAACAGAAGCACAAGACAACAATGTCATGAATATACGCTGGCTGCCCAGATTATTTATGGCATTGTCCAATATAGTATACGGCATCACCGATACTAAGTACCACTCAGAATAAGGTAATGAAATACCATATATTTGCCGTTCTTCACCATTTACTTCCAATATTGCCGTATATTCCTCATGTTTTTTCAGAGCAGCACTAAATTTTTCAACCGGATTTTCAGCTGATGATTCATTCACTGCAGAATCAGACTGTTTTTGCAGCTGTTCAAAGAAATACCGCAGCTCCGTGTTGGGATTTTGTATTACAAAACTACCTCGGCCGGATAATATGATAATACATCAGCTGCCCTTCCTCCTTTAAGAAAAGGAAATCAGTGATATATTCCAGAGGAACGGCTGCTATCAGACCGATGCTCCGATCGCCATTGTGCATAGGATAAGCAGCATCAACACCAAACAATACGACTTCATTTCCAGCCGTATCAATGCCTACAGCGACTCTTTGCTCCCCTTGTAATAATGCTTCTACAAAAGGTTTGGGGTTAAGGGGCTGTATGGGTTGTCCATAAAGAGTTTGAAACTCCCCGTCGGCAGAACACAGTGCTAAATAGTCAAATTCCCTGACCTGTGCCCTGTAAGTCAGTTCCTCATACAGCCTGTCTTTATCGTTCGTATCTGTCGGGACAACAGAAACAATGCCGCTGGCCTGATTAAAACGTAATTTAATGACAGATTCAAAGTGTCTGGACATCTGCTCATTCATTCCGGACATATAAATTTCTCCAATTTCGTAAACGGCCCTTTTACTCTTTCGACTCATGTATATCCCCAGCAGGCTGAACATAATAATACTGAAGATTAAAAGTCCAATGAAACTGCATATTAGAAAACACGTTGTAGGATTCTTCTTTTTACTGTTTCCCATTGACGCTATTCCTCCTTGGAAATCTTAAGTTCCTCAATAGCATTAATAATTGCATGGTAGTCCTTTGATAATTGCGGCATCATATCGAGAGCCTTATTCCAATCATCTTCTTTTAACGCTATTGTTGCCAGACTGCTGCTTTCAAATAATCTGGTAAAAGAAAGATTCTGACAAATTCCTTTTAGCGTATGAACGGCTCTAAGAGCTCGGCATAGTCTTTATTACCCATAGATGCTTCAAACAAGCTAAAGCTTTTATCGTCCAGGAATTTATATACAAATTTCTGAACGGTCTGTTCACGCCGCAGTCTGCCCAGTACTTCATCAAAATCGCCGCCAAATTTTATATAACAATCTTTTAGATTCACAATCCCATTTCCTCCTGGTCTTTTTAAATGTTGTCTGTGTTGTCCTCATTCCTGTCAAAATAATATATGGTCACTTGGTTTTTCGCCTTTTTTGATTGATACATCATATTGTCTGCAGCTTTGAAGAGTTTCTTTATAGTTCCGATACCATAAGCTCCGCCTATGCTTACAGACATATGTAATTCAGGACGGTCATCAATTATCAGACTGTCAACGGAATGCCTAATCCTCTCCAGTTTTTTCCCGAATATATCCTGAGGTATATTAAAAAAGATAATTACAAATTCATCGCCGCCATAACGGATTACGGCATCTGTTTTTCGTACACAGGATAAAACAGTTTGTGCAATGCTTTGCAACACGATATCCCCTATATCGTGGCCATGATTATCATTGATATGCTTAAAATTATCTACATCTATTACGGCCATCGCTTGAATATCATCTGAACCTTGAAAATGCTCGTCATAATAACGGCGATTGTAGACGCTGGTTAACGAATCAATATATAATAATTGCAGGTGCCGCTGTTTGCAGGACAGGAAGGCGTATTTTTCATAGGAAAACAATCTGTCGTAGTCTATTTTATTTCTTATATCCTGAATATTTTTTGTCTCCTGTTCAGGAGAGGTTTCCATAAGCTCACTCTCAAGTGTATCAGCAATTTCCTGCAGACACAGTAAAAGAGTAGGATTAAATGCACCACATTGTCCTTCTAAAATCATTTTCAAAGCTTCTTTATGTGAATAGGCTTTCTTATAGCACCGCTCACTGGTCAAGGCATCGTATACATCGGCCAGCGCAACCACCTGGCAGCTATGGGGATTTCATCTCCCTTTAATCCATCCGGATAACCACTGCCATCATACCTTTCGTGGTGCCATCGGCAAATCTCAGAAGCCACTTTGACAAGCGGAGCTCCTGCTGTTCAATGGGCAGGTCTAACAGCATATTGGCGCCGACCATCGAGTGAGTTTTCATCACTTCAAACTCCTCTGCCGTAAGACGTCCAGGTTTATTCAATATTTCATCTGATATTGATATTTTCCCAATATCATGCAGCGCAGAAGCAGTACTGATTAAAGAAATCTCTGCTTTGGACAAAGGATATTGATCTGTACACTGAACCAACTGCTTTAGCAAATATTTTGTAATAGTATTCACATGCAATACATGCAAGCCGCTCTCTCCATTACGGAATTCCACAATATGAGACAGGATTGAGATCATTAGCCTATTATTATTTTCCTGCTCATGAAATTGTTCTGCAATAATTTTCTCAAGCCGCTGCTGTCTTGCATATAAAAACATTGTATTAGAAATTCGGCGCTGGACAATGGTCGAATCAAACGGACGGCTGATATAGTCAAAAGCTCCCAAGTCATAGGCTCGCTTTATATTCGCGGGGGAATCATCAGCCGAAATCATAATAACAGCGAAGGTGTCATTCCAGTGATATTTATTTATGTAAGCTAATACTTCAAATCCATCCATCTCAGGCATCATAATGTCAAGAAGCAGAAGGGAATAATCTGTTCTATGCCTTGAAAGAAGAGAAATTGCTTTTACACCATTTTCAGCCTCTGCCACATCATATTGTTCTTCCAGGATATCTATTAAAAGCGCGCGATTCATTTCTGAATCGTCTGCAATTAAGATTTTTTGTTTTTCCATGGTTCTTAAACTCTTTCCAAATAATTTTACGGTTTTATTATAATTTTATCTTAACATTCTGGCAACATCCATATTGGTAAGGTGTACAAATAGGTTGATAACTTTTTATACTGACAGCATTGGTTTGACATGATATAATTCAGACAGAGAGGAGGCGGGTTGTGAAACCACAAGAAACAAAATTTACATTTGTATATAATGAAATTAAGCAGTGTATTTTGGAGGGCCAAATACCTCCCGGAAATGCCCTGCCATCTTCAAGGATGTATTGCGAGCAATTTCATGTAAGCAGATATACGATTAACCGTGTCTTTGACGCATTGCGGGCAGAAGGGCTGGTGGATATTCAGCCTCGCCTTGCACCAATTGTTGTTTCAAAAAAAGATTCTTGTAATTCATCAAATACTGTTTTCGAGATTTTGAAACAAAGAGAAAGCATTTTACAGCTATATCAGACTTTTGCTCTCATACTGCCTTCACTTATGGTTTTTTCTTTGCAGGGGTGTGATGTGGAGATAATGCCTCACTATAAACAGGCTATGAAAGCATTGCGTTTGGGAGATGCCTCAGGTGAATGGTCTTCTCCTTCTAAATTAGGATATGATATACTAAGGATAGGTGGGAATTCCTTATTCAGCGAACTATATTCTACATTTGGCCTTTATAATAAGCTTGCATTCTTTGCAGAAGACTGTCCCTATTTTTCTAAGCACTTTTTGCGTGGGTCTGTGTCTGTAACCAGTGTTATTATAGATACATTAAAGGGCGGTGAGCCACTCACAAAGTACAACCAGTTATCTGATATGTATCAGAAACTTACGGATTCCATTGAACATACGTTAAATTATCTATCAGAGACAACGCCCAAATGTCCTGCACGAACTGGTTTGAAGTTTTCGTGGAATCCCATGCGCGGCCAGGATTATTATTACTCAAAAATTGTTGATGACATGAATCTGAAAATCGGCCTTGGAGAATATTCTGTTGGAATATATCTTCCATATGAAAAGCAGCTGGCTAACCAGTACGATGTCTCTTTATCGACAGTCAGAAAGGCATTGTCAGAACTCGAACAGCGGGGATTCGTAAAAAAATTAAACGGTAAAGGCACTATAGTCATAGAACCGAATGATACGAAACTTCATCAGCTGGCTCTTAATTCCGGATATGTAGAAAAAGCATTACGTTATCTTCATGCCTTGCAGCTAATGGTATTAATTATCCGTCCGGCGGCGTTAGCCGCGGCAGCGCGGTTTACCAGAGAAGAATTGGACGAGTTAACAGACAGATTTACTTCACCAGGTTCTGTTTATTTAGCAGATATTCAAGAAGCCGTATTGAAACATACCACGTTAGAACCTTTATATGTTATACTGTCCGAAACCAATCACCTTCTTGAATGGGGACATCATTTTGCTTACTATCCGTCCAAGAGGCATACTCTCTCTCATCTGAACAAAAAAGCCATTACCGCACTTCGGCAATTATATGAGGGAAATGCAAGTTCCTTTGCGGATGGTATGGCTGATTGCTACCGTTATATTTTGATTTGTATGAAAAAAAACATGGTGGAAAAATATAAGTTTCATAACGTAGCTAATATTCGAGTTCCAGAAAAATATTAGTTGTTAGCTGCAAGCACTAGAAAGGAATATACGCTCCGCCTGTTGAGAATTTTCTCAATCCCCAGCCTAACAAAGAATGTGTAAATCGAATATCACGCAGAGCATGGCGGCTACCGCGTCCAGCCGGACGGTTAATAGCCAAGGGTATGGCGCAAAAACCGCTTAGTTCCGGTTGGCAGTCCTCACTGGCTTCCATTTGTGGTCTGCAGCATGCAGCCATCCTCTCAGCGGGTTATCATCCTCCGGGACACTGAAATAATCATCCTTATGGGATTCCTGCAGGTCTGGGGCCATTCCGTCAGTTTACAAGGAACTACACGCAGACCGGGAAACGGTCTGCTGATAACAGACGGCGGTATGCTCCCGAAGAGGGGCGCATGCCGCCTGTTTTGTTGTCCGGTGTTTCCAAAGCAGCTCCCATTAGCAATCAGCAGACAGGGGGTATATGAAACTTACCTCCTCCGTCCCTCACCGGGCTTCGGGATAAAATGTCCCGAACTTGCACTCACATTCTTTTTAAAAATTGAAATAAGCGGGAAGCCATTTTAGGGCTTTTGCCTTGTGTCACAAATAAGCATATCTAAAGTTTTATATGCTATTCCATTTCTTCTATAATCCAGTTTTGTGTACAAATTCATTATATATGCTTTCCTCCCACTTGGATTATGATAAGTAGGCATAACTTGGAAGAAGCTTACACCGCCCTCACCAACAAACTCATCATTATTATAAACTAAATATGATTGTGTTTTATTAGGAAAACGAGCTGCCGGAAAGGGGCTCAAGCGGGTTTACCCGCCGCCAAGCGGACGGCCCTGCAAAGCCTGAAAGGCCGTTTCGACTATGGCTTGTACCCGGAAAAGCTAGGGGCGGTGTCCGCCTACCTCTGCGACCCGGCCACGGCCCCCGACGAGTTTTTGCTCACCAAAAGCCAGTATCAGGCGGAAACGGGCCGGATGGCAGCCGTCCTATCAGGCCCGGCTCCGCGCCGCCATCGCCGCCGCCTGGAACAGCGCCCCGCCATTGCGTTTTTTGCGCGCCCTTTGATTTTTAGACGAGCATAGTCTCCAGAGTAGATTAGTTCGGATAATAGTTTATAACAATAAAAGTAAGGAGCGTGTCCTGATCATTGATATAGGTGTGTCCGATAGACGAGTCAAAAACGAGGGCATCACCTGCATTTAGTAAATGATTCCCCATATCAGTCTGAAGAACGAGCGCACCTTGGATAACGTAGATATACTCCTGTGCCTTTTCCGAATGTCCGATAGTCGCGTTGGACGAGTGGGCATCCAATTCAACATAGAACAATTCAAAATTTCTGACAGGTGTGTTTGTAAAGTAGCAATATATACGATAATGGTCCGTTTCGCCGGTTTGAACGGTTGGCTCAGATTTCCTGATAACAGTTGCTTCCTTTTCTATTCCCTCCATCAGTCTTGTGTATGGCACATTCAACCCGTTTGCAATTTTCCAGAGTGTATTGATTGTTGGATTGCTATTACCTTTTTCTATATCGGATAGCATGGCCTTACTTATTCCAGAAATTTTTGATAATTGGCCCAGTGTTAGGTTCCGCTCTGTTCTTAATTCATTTAGATTTATCGCTATGATTTTCCCAAGCTCCATAAAATTTCCTCCCGCCACTTGACAGATAAATCAGACAGTTGTAAAATAAAAAATACAGTATGTCCGGCATGTCAAACAGTCGTCTACTATAATACACAATATTATAGAAGACTTTTGGGGAAAAATCAAGAACAATAAGGAGCTAAAGCAAATGAAAGCGTTTAAGGCCGCCTTGCCTTATACAATACCAATTTGTGTTGGATTCCTTTTCCTGGGAATGTCCTATGGCTTCCTTATGAAAAGTAAAGGTTTCTCCTTTGTTTATCCAATGTTAATGAGTTTCTTTATTTTTGCCGGTTCTATGGAATTTGTCACTGTCAATTTGCTGCTGTCAGCTTTTAATCCTCTATACGCATTTTTCCTAACATTGATGGTAAATGCTCGTCATCTATTTTATGGGCTCTCCATGTTGGAAAAACACAAAAACGTTGGTTGGAAAAAACCTTATCTGATTTACGGGATGTGCGATGAGTCATTTACAATCAACTGCACCGTGACACCACCTCCAGATATAGACAAAGGCTGGTTCATGTTTTTTGTAACAGCTCTCAATCAAATTTATTGGGTCTGCGGGGCAACCTTGGGCGCACTTCTGGGATATGTCATTCACTTCAATACTAAAGGGATCGAGTTTGTTATGACAGCGCTATTTGTTGTCATGTTCATCAATCAATGGGAAGAAAACAAAAGTCATCGTCCCGCTTATACTGGGCTTGGCTGTACTTTGGTCTGTCTGTTGCTTTTTGGTAGTGAACTCTTCATATTACCGGCGATGGCTCTAATAGTGCTATGCTTTACACTAACCAAAAAGGAAAACGAGAAGGAGGTGGTACAATGACAACCGCTCAAGAAATAATTACAATTTTAGTTGTTGTACTGGGTACTATGCTAACAAGATTTCTTCCATTCCTAATTTTCCCGGAAGGAAAAACTCCGCCGCTGTACGTTACATATTTGGGAACGGTTCTCCCGTATGCGGTTATAGGGCTACTTGTCGTATATTGTTTGAAAGATGCCATATACTCCCCATTGGGATGTTTGTAGCATTTAATCATTAAAAATTTTAGGAGGTTCTAAGGAATGGAAAAGAAATTACCGAGAGAAGAGGCATGGGAACTGCTGACTGAGTACACAAAAACTTCGGCCTTACGGAAACACGCATTGGCAGTTGAGGCAGTCATGTGCACTTGCCCGCCTAAACGGTGAAGATGAAGAGGTTTGGGGGGGCGGCGTGGTCTGCTTCATGATTTGGACTACGAAAAATTCCCGGAGGAGCATTGTCGAAAAGCGGAGGAGATCATGCGGGCAACGAGAGATTGATGAACCTATATTCGTGCCATGAATTGCCACGCCTATGGTATTTGTACTGAAACAAGGCCGGAAAGTAAGATGGAAAAAGTGCTGTTCACTATCGATGAGTTGACTGGCCTAATCAATGCCCTCTGTCTCATGCGTCCGACTAAAAGCGTACTTGATTTGGAAGTTAAGTCCGTTAAGAAGAAATTTAAGGATCGTTCTTTTGCTGCAGGTGTAAATCGTGATACAATCCGCAGCGGTTGTGAAATGCTGGAAATGGAGTTGGATGACGTTATTCGGGAAACGATTGAGGGTATGAAAGAGCGGGCGCAGGAAATAGGGTTGAAAGGAAGTCTTTGATTTATATTGCAAAACAAATAGCCAAAAAAGCAAATGAGTATTTTGCCCTATATGTGGAAACAAAACACGATTTAACGTATGTAATGACACTGTGCTTGTATTGATTCGAAGACATCTTCTGCACATCGAGACAAAATGTCCAGTAGTGCTGGACAGCAAGATAAGGGAGCATTAATTTGGAAAATCGGAATTTGCGAGGTTTGAAATAAAGAGAACAGAATAGACCGGCACCGAAAAAGGGCATGGAAATCGCGGGTGTTTACCTGGACGCGGGCTTTCCCGGCACGATGCTGGAGCGCCCCGGCCTGCAGGCCGTTGTGCGCGAGGCCCAGGCCGGGAACACGGAGGCCCTGCTGGTGGCAAACCGCAGCCGCCTGTTCCGCGGCTCCTGGCCGGACGAGCTCCGGCGGCTCCTCGTGAAAATCCACGCCGGTCACACCATGCAGTACGATCCCGAACTGGCGGCCCTGCTCACCCAGGATTGGAGCGAGGGGGCGTGTCGCGGCTATGTAATCCTGGCGATGGCAAGCTGCGGCTTCAAGCCCGCCGACATTCAGCGCTTGATGGCGGAGCTCCATGAGGTTTTTGACTTCACCACCACAGGTGAGGCCGAGGCCACTATCAGAAACGCCCCTATTAGCTTCGAGACATTTTGTCCATAGATGGAGCAAGACAAGCGGCGGCACTTCCACGATGCCGCCCGCTTGCGTTTCCCCACGGGGACATTCATCTTCTATTTTACTTTTCCATTCCATAAAAACCTTCCCTCCTCAGCGTAAAAATAGCATACATGGGACCTTTATCCTATTCGCACAAAATCCTCCACAAACTCCTGTGTCTCATTAGCAACAGATATTTCTGACTATTTCTTTAGAAGCCATTCCAAAACATTAACCTGCTTGATACCATTATAGGATGTCAGTGGCGTATAATCCATAGTAAGAAGATACTTCGGATTATGGTCTTTTATTGCATCCAGTGATGAAAGTTCCCGCTTTAGTGTCTGCTCTTCCAATACGGTCTGAGATACTTGATAATATTCTTCCCCTTCGGCGCCTATGGCAATAAAATCAACCTCAGCATCTCCAACTTTTCCTATATGGATTTCATAACCTCGTCTTATAAGTTCCAAGTAAACAATGTTTTCTAAGATGTGCCCATGTCTGCCTGCTTTATGCCTAATATAAAATAACGAAGCCCTATATCCGCCGCATAGTATTTCGCTCCTGTAGCGAGATACTGCTTCCCTTTTATATCATATCTTCCTACCTTATATAGAATAAAACTGTCACAAAGAGCAGAAAGATAGTTTTCCACAGTAGGTACACTGATTTTCCTCCCTGATGATGTCATTGCATTTGCAATCTTAGTAGAGGAATACATATTTCCAATGTTATCAAACATAAACTCCACCACGCTTTGAAGCATAGATGGATCAGATAATTTCTTTCTGGTAACGATATCTTTGAGTAAGATTGTATTGTAAATTCCCTCAAGATAAACTCTGATATCCTGTTTTCTTGCAAGTTCAAGAGTTCCTGGAAAAGAACTGTTTTGTAAATAATTCATATACAGTGCACCCGTATTTGTGTTTCCAGGGTATGCTGATATATATTCCTTAAAAGAAAGGGGAAACATTTTTATCTCAACATACCTGCCTGAGAGCAATGTGGCAAGTTCTCCGGAAAGCAGAAACGCATTAGACCCCGTAATATATAAATCCACATTTTTCTTTACATAAAGCCAGTCTACTGCTTCCTGGAAATTTTCAACTTGCTGCACTTCATCTAAAAATACATAGTTTTTATTACTCTTTACCAGTTACTTCCACATATTGATATAGCTTCTCTGATGTGCGAATACCGCGATAATCCCCGTCCTCCAAATTAACGGTTATGATTTGTTCCTCTTCTAACTCCATTCTCTTTTAAATAGGACTGAATACAATTCAAACATCGTTGACTTACCACAGCGGCGAATTCCGGTTATTACTTTTATTAGGTTTTTATCTTTAAAACTAATTAAATTTTCGAGATATTCATTTCGTTCAATCATCTGTTATACCTCCGCATAGTTTTTATAAACCAACAATATCACATCTCCCTGTTCTTGTAAAGTTTTGTAATTCCTATTTTACAAATTCATTTATAATTGAACATTTGTAAGATGCATTATCATTATGCCCTTTTCTCACTATTGTACGCAAGAAGCACCTTGCCGATGATTTAAATCCGAAAACTATAGAGTTTTTCCAGGCTCATTTCCTCCCTCAACATTCCCTTGCGTTCTGCTTGGCTCATCTGCCTGTAACGTGGCATTTTCACGTACCGCATTTTCTTCCGACTGAGCATTGAAACTGCAGGCATAGCCGCTTGGGTCGGAATAGGTAACTGGATTGTTTGCGCAGTATGCATACAGGTTTAGCCCGTCTCCCCGGTAAGGTCTTCCTGCGTAAATCTCCCCGCCACTGCAGGACTCCCCCAGTTTTTCTACCCTGGAGGATCTGGATTATATTGAGCTGAAGGAACTTGGCTGGTTCCGCCAGAAGACCGTCAAACAGCGTACCCGTTTAAAAATACAACTGACTTCCTATATGGATCAGGTCTTTCCGGAACTTCAATATTTTTTCAAATCCGGTCTGCATCAGAAAGCTGTCTATGCACTCTAAAAAGAGGCTCCTATGCCAAAAAGCATTGCTTCCCTGCACCTGACTCATCTCTCCAATCTCCTTGTGAAATCCTCCCATGGACACTTTACGAAAGATCTTTTCACCTGCCTGCACTCTGTACTCATGACCATTCCCGGCATTGGAATCGTAAATGGCGGGATGATTCTGGCGAAATCGGTGATATCCTCCGGTTCTCAACGCCAGGAAAACTGCTTGCATTTGCCGGACTGGATCCAACCGTATATCAGTCTGGAAACTTTCAGGCCAAAAGAACCCGTATGTCCAAGCGAGGGTCACGTGTACTTCGGTCTGCCCTCATGAATGCAGCTCATAACGTTGTAAAGAACAATGCGACTTTCAAGGCGTATTATGATGTTGCGCCACCCAGGCAGGGACATTGCCCGGCAAAGCCGGGCGATGTATATCACTCTTTTTCTAAACAATAGACCATAATAGGCGAATCATTACCTTTTTCGTATACATAAATTCTCTTGCATGCTGGACATCTCCAAACATTATACTTAGGTAAAGGAATCATCCAAGGCTGTATACTTTCACCATCAAAAATATCTTCCCATTCCTTATCGGTATAAACCCTCAGTTCTACATCATTTGGAGCTTCATGATTATCTAATTTTGCCCCACAAGTACAAGTCATTCTTGCCATTATATCATCGCCTTATTATTCCTTCATTTGTCCAAATCTCAACTTTTTCCGGCAAAGTTCCACCATACTTTCCCAATGCTCGATTAATAACAGTATCGGTTTGTTCTAAAGTTACTCCGGTTTTTCTTCCGTCAATAAGACGAGAAAGTATTTTTATATTCGACAAATCAATCATTCTCTGTAAAATTTTAAAAAGGCACTTGAAAATTTCAAGTGCCTTGTGTATAATCAAGTTAGAAAGAGTATCAGATACAAAATCTGATGCCCTCAGTATTAAGTGCAAAATAGCATCCTAAAACTTAGGCGGTTTGGAGGATGCTATTTTTTGTTGTGTTTATTGTCTATGTATGACAATGCCGCAAATATCACAAGCAATAATGTCAATACTTCTATGACGCTCATAGGCATCACCCTCCTTCATTTACTAGAGGGTTCACAACTTTGCATCCTTTTTTCTTTCTTCCTTGCTGTTACACAAGACTATTTTAACATATTCAGTGTTCCTAAGTAAACCATTTTACGACAAAGTATTGCTTTTTCAGTCCTATTTTTACAAGCAGAAAAAGAACATGGGTGTATCCTATCTCTGCTGTTTATTCTTTCCCTCTTCCTGTTTCTTCTGGAAATATTCCCGGAATACCGGATGTCTCGCCGTTCCGCTGGGGGCTACCTGCACCATCTGAATCGCCAGAAAATAAAATATGGCCTGTAACCGCCTGTTTCCCTGTTTCGGCACATATCCTTGCCTTTCCCTGCTGATGAAAAATTTACCGGAGCAATCCCGGCGAATTTTGCCAGCTTACTGGCATTTGGAAAACGCTCAATGTTCCCGATTTCTGACAGGATGTTTGCCGCTGTGACAATATCAATTCCCGGCATCGTCATCAGTACATTGAAAGTAAGGCAGGATGCCTTTTATCGCCTCTTCCACCTCCAGCATCTGTTCCCGGTTGTAAAGTTGTTGTTACAGGTTCTCCATCAAATCCTCTATTAGGCGGCCAAATAGGATTACCTTGTTCATCGAATCATTTATACCCACCACAA
>ENA-OQCK01000623-OQCK01000623.1-human-gut-metagenome-genome-assembly--contig:-NODE-623-length-17538-cov-3.240308_pt1 | contig 17538 bp, 21 predicted proteins | sample MGYA00242498_ERZ504578 | MGnify/ENA primary metagenome ERZ504578 (study PRJEB26092, sample SAMD00036229) | human gut metagenome | host: Homo sapiens | study: EMG produced TPA metagenomics assembly of...
CATCTAACAGCTCGCTGGCTCTTAGCTGACTTGCATGATTTTACTTGATACTGGTGCCATTTCTCAGGGACTTCACCAAATCAGCGGGATTGCACGGATGATCCGGGAATCCCAGCTCCTCCACCAGTCCCAGTGCCCACTCTACCACGTAAAGGGATTCATACTGCCTTAAGAAAGACAGGACTTCCTTCCTGTCGGGAGCCGTATCGTGAAGATACCTCCACTCCCTGGGAGAAAAATAATCCTGGGTATTGTTATTATCAATATAATCCATCAGGAAATTCTGGGCCTTTTCCACTCCCTGCTTTTCATCCAGCAGGCATTCCGAATAAATGGCAACGCCCATGATGGCCAGGGCTCTCTTGGCTGTCTCCTCCAGGGAGGGACATGTTATCTGCGAAGCAGGCTCAACCGCCGGCAGCATCCGGTACATAGATGGCATTCCCGATAAGCGTCTGCATGGTGCGCATCCTTCGGTCCACCTGTTCCTGGGTGATATCCTTTCCGGCCTTTAAGTCCGGCTCCTGATAGGGAAGATAGCGGGTAAAGGCGCTTCCGCCCTTGTCGGACAGAATCAGAAGCTTTTCCCCATTTTCCCCGCAGCAGAACATGCTGTCCTCTTTCTCTTCCTGGTTCTGGATCAGGATGATCCCCTCCAGGTCGTTTAAGACGGACACAAACATGTCCTCAATCATGGTCCTCTTGCCCTCAATATCCTCCTCGTCTTCCACGTCAAAGGCATATTCCACCAGCACAAAACTTCTGGCCCGTCCAATCTGGTACAGCAGGTTGGTCTTAACATCCACCACTCCTGTTTCCACCTGATAGAAATGGCCGCAGGTTCCCTCCACCTGTTTCTTTATGAACTCCTCCGCCTGTTCGCCGGCAGACTCGCTGGCCACCGCCAGACGGATTTCTATATCTCCGTTGTGCAGAACCAGGGTGTCTCCCATTCCCTCCGGGTCCAGGCCAAAGGTTGCACACAGAACTTGAATGATTTTTCCTGTGACGGGATATCTGAGAAAATGAATGCCTTGCCTTCATATCGCTTTGCTGGGGCTGATGTCTCTGTTGTATTCTTTTCTTCAAACAATTCCATATAAATCTCCTTCTTGATTACACCGTATAAAACAGTTTGATTATACTATGTTTGGTGGGAAAACACAAATTATTCCTTATATTTTCTACTATTTCCCTTCAAAATAATCCGAAGCCACCATCCCATAGATACACTCATCGCATATCCCCTGATTATTCCACCCATACTGCCGGAGGTCCCTTCCTTTTTAAGCCCGCAGGCCATCATGACCTTTCCGCTGTTCACATTGCGCGTATCGTGCAGGGCCTCCACGCGGTTGGCACCCTCCACCTCGAAAAAGAACCGAATCAGTTCCGCAAATGCCTCCTTCATGATTTTGTGGCCCCACCAATTCCTGCCCAGGCAGTATCCCACCGTCACACGGCCCGCCTTCTGGTTAAGCTGCGGAACAGAAATGCTTCCGATGACATTTCCCTCGTCTTCCTTCCGCGCTATGGCCCAGGTGTAAAAATCCTTAGACTCGTATGACTTAATCCATCCCTCCAGAATTTGCTTTGTCTCCTCCACATCCTTGTGAGGTTCCCAGGAGAGGTATTTCGTGACCTGGGGATCGTTTGCCCAGTTTCTAAACATGGCGTCAGCGTCCTCTATCACATAAGGGCGCAGCACCAGCCGCTTTGTCTCCATTCTCACGGTTCCTGAATTCTTCATAAGGCTCCTCTCCTTTCCTGCACATACAAAGGATGTGCACAGCATGATTGACTGGCAGCAGAATATTATTCTCTAATATAGCACACATCCCGCATTTTAGGAACCCTTAATATCCTAAATCATTCCATATAGCTATGCTTCCTCCGCTTGCTTCTTCTTTAATTCCATAGCCCCTGCCTCTGCCCGCTCCTGAAGGATGGGATTGTCAAAACACAAAAATGCTCAAAGGCATCGGGATATGGAAATACCTTTAATTAAGCTTACCTCTTTAAGCAAAAAAGCTCTCCGGCCGCATCATATACCGGAGAGCTTTTTCCATAAAGCTTTCTTCAGGTCCCATCTTTATTCCATCCCTGCAAATATTTATTCCACTCCCGCTTTTTTGCAGATATCATTGAGACAGCATGACTCGCAGTGGGGTTTTGTCCTGGCCGTGCAGACGTCCCGGCCATGGAATACCAGCCTGTGGCAGAAATCGCTGCCCTCCTCAGGCGGTACAAGCTTCCACAGAGCCATCTCCACCTTCTTGGGCTCCTTGATTCCATCCACCAAACCCATGCGGTTCACCAGGCGGATGCAGTGTGTGTCCGTCACAATGGCAGGTTTTCCAAACACATCCCCCATGATCAGGTTGGCGCTCTTTCTTCCCACTCCGGGAAGCTTTAACAGGGCGTCAAAGTCATCCGGCACCTTGCCTTCATACTGTTCCTTCAGTATCTTCATGCAGGCGCTTATGTCCCTGGCCTTGCTGTGTCCCAGGCCGCAGGGCTTCACAATCCGTTCAATGTCTTCCACATCCGCCTCTGCCAGGGCATCCACATCCGGATATTTGGCGTAAAGGTCCTCAACCACCACGTTCACCCTTGCATCTGTACACTGTGCCGCCAGACGTACACTGACCAGCAGCTTCCACGCATGGTCATAGTCCAGGGTACAGCCTGCATCGGGATATTCTTTTTTCAGGCGGCCTATGATTTCCAATGCTAGTTTTTCCTTAGTCATGTTATATCTCCTTTGTATGCTGCAGCGCACTTCTTTTTAACTTCTTTTTAACTTCCTTTTTACTTCTTTGTATCATCCTGCGCTTCTCTTTTCACATACATCTTATTATACATGACACAGGTTTATTTCTCAAGGGAAATACCCTGGGGCAGACTGTAAGGACAACGGCCCCAGGGCAGATTATTCCTGTTGATATCACATATGATTATTTAACAATAAAAGACTTCCTCTTACTCACCACATCAAAGATAACGGCTGCCAGCAGAACGCCGCCCTTGACCACCTTCTGCAGGTTCTGGTCCACGCCCATGATGCTCATGCCCAGATTCAGCACGCCCATGAGGGTTGCGCCCACGATAACCCCAGGCACCGTGCCGGTGCCGCCGTATGCGGAAGCGCCGCCGATAAAGCACGCGCCGATGGCGTCCATCTCATAGCTGTTTCCGGCCGTTGGGTTGGCGGAGTTCAGTCTGGCCACTGTAACCATACCCGCGATGGCTGCCAGAAGTCCCATGTTCAGATAAGCCAGGAAATATACCCGGTTGGTATTAATGCCGGAAAGCTTTGTTGCCTTTTCATTTCCGCCCACAGCGTAGAAATAACGGCCTGTGGTGGTCCTGGAGGCAATATAGCTGTAGATTCCGATGATGACCGCAACCCAGATAAGAGCGTTTGGAATTCCCTTGTACTGGGCCAGACGGAACATGAAGGAGAGCAGGACAATGCAGATGACTGCCATTTTGACCACAACTCCCGTAAGGGGCTCCACATAATACCCCTTTGCCAGTTTCTGTCTCCTTCCGTTGAACACGATAACGGCATAGACAACACAGGCAATGACGCCCACCAGGAAACAGGTCAGGTTAAATCCCTCCACTGCGAAGAAATCCGGCACATAGGTGTTGAACAGCATCAGGAACTGGTCCGGTATGGGGGCCAGCGTCATTCCCTGCAGCACTACATTGGAAAGCCCCCTGAACATCAGCATGCCTGCCAGGGTAACGATAAAAGGAGGAATCCTGACATAGGCAATCCAGAATCCCTGCCATGCTCCCACCAGCATTCCCATGATGACCATGGCGATAAGTGTAAGGTAGGGACTGATGCCCATTTCCACCATCATCTTGCCTCCGATGGCGCCCACGAAGCATACCACGGAACCAACGGACAGGTCGATGTTGCCTCCGGTCAGGATACAGAACAGCATACCGGTGGCCAGGATAAATACATAGGCATTCTGGGCAATCAGGTTGTTTACGTTCTGCGGAAGAAGCATCTTGCCTCCCGTGTTCACGGTAAACAGTATGATAATGACCGCAAGAGCGATAATCATTGTATATTTTTTCAGAATCTCTGATATTTTCAGCTTTTGATCCATGGTCTACTCTCCTTTATCAGCTTTAAGAATACAGGACATAATATATTCCTGGGTAGCCTCCGAAGCGTCCACTTCCCCGGCCAGCCTGCCTCATTCATGATATAAATGCGGTCGGACATGCCCAGCACCTCGGGAAGCTCCGACGATATCATGATGACGGACTTTCCCTCCTCCACCAGACGGTTTATGATGCAGTATATCTCGTATTTCGCGCCCACATCGATTCCCCTTGTGGCTCATCCAGAATCAGCACATCGGGCTCTGTGAACATCCATTTTGCCAGAAGCACCTTCTGCTGGTTGCCGCCGCTTAAATTACCTGCGTTCTGTTCCACCCCAGGACATTTTGTCTTCAGCTTATCCTTGTACTCCACAGCCACCATGTATTCTTTGTCCTTGTCTATGACTCCATGGCTGCTGACCGCCCCCATGTTGGCAAGGGTGGTGTTTACACGGATGGGATTGGACAAGATAAGGCCGTTCCCCTTCCTGTCCTCGGTCACATATGCGATTTTATGGCGTATGGCATCCTGCACCGTATTCAGATGGACTTCTTTTCCCTCAATATAAAGCTGTCCCGATATATTGGTGCCGTAGCTCTTTCCGAAAATGCTCATGGCCAGCTCCGTACGTCCCGCGCCCATAAGGCCGCAGATTCCCACCACTTCTCCTTTGTTTACATGAAGGGAAACATGGTCCACCACCTTCCTGTCTGAGTACAGAGGATGGTATACCACCCAGTCCCTGACCTTAAGGGCAGTGCCGCCGATGCTGATGCTCTCCCTCCTGGGGAACCGGTCTGTCAGCTCACGTCCCACCATGCCCTTTATGATCCGGTCCTCTGAGATGTCGTCTGTCTGTTTGTCCAGCGTCTCTATGGTGGAGCCGTCACGGATGACCGTTATCTTGTCAGCCACATATGCGATCTCATTGAGCTTATGGGAAATAATGATGGATGTCATGCCCTCCTGCTTGAATTTAAGAAGCAGCTCCAGCAGGGCTTTGGAATCATCCTCATTGAGGGAAGCAGTTGGTTCGTCCAGAATCAGCAGCCGGGCCTTTTTGGCAAGGGCCTTGGCTATCTCCACCAGCTGCTGCTTTCCCACTCCGATATCCTTGATCAATGTATGGGAGGACTCGTTAAGGCCCACTGTCTTTAAATAGCGGTCAGCCTCGTCGTATGTCTGGTCCCAGTTAATTGCCATTTTCTTTCCTTTTTCATTTCCAAGGTACATGTTCTCGCCAATGGACATATACGGAATCAATGCCAGCTCCTGGTGGATGATGACGATTCCCTTTTCCTCACTGTCACTGATTTTATCAAACTTGCACACCTGACCGTCGTAAATGATGTCGCCCTCATATGTGCCGTAGGGATATATGCCGCTGAGCACGTTCATGAGAGTGGATTTACCGGCTCCGTTTTCCCCCACCAGCGCGTGGATTTCTCCCTTTTCCACCTTCAGGTTTACATTGTCAAGGGCTTTTACTCCGGGGAAGGTCTTGGTGATATTTCTCATTTCCAAAAGTATCTCTGCCATTCTATCCCTCCTACAACCATACAGGCGGGTATTTCTCCCCGCCTGTGTGATTCTCACCTTTTCCGGTCTGTTTCACCGTCCATCTGATTACTTTAACTGGTCTTCCGTGTAATAACCGGAGTCAATCAGCATTTCTTTGTAATTATCAATTGTGACAACCACCGGCTCGCAGAGATATGTGGGGATTACGCCTGTGCCGTTGTCATAAGACTGGGTATCGTTTACTTCTGCCTCTCCGCCCTGCATAACGCGTCCACCATCTTAACCACCTGTGAGGCCAGGGTACGTGTATCCTTGAATACGGACATTGCCTGCTTGCCTGCAATCAGGTTCTTCACATTGGCGATATCACAGTCCTGGCCGGTGATAATGGGATATTCGCCGGTATAGGAGGATGCAAGGGCATTCTCAACACCCAGCGCGGTGGAGTCGTTGGAGCAGAGTACTGCGTTTAAAACGGTACCGTCGGAGTAATTTCCTGCGATGATGGTATCCATTCTGTTCTGTGCCTTCTCCGAATCCCAGTTAGCGGTTGCCACCTGCTCAAATGTGGTCTGGCCGGACTTTACAACCAGCTTTCCGCTGTCAATGTATGGCTGAAGCACGTCCATGGCTCCGCCGAAGAAGAAGTTACAGTTATTGTCAGCCGGGTCTCCGGTGAACATCTCAATGTTGAACGGTCCGTCGTTCCCCTCTAATCCAAGAGCCTTTACCAGATATTCGCCCTGTTTCTGTCCTACCATATAATTGTCAAAGGTTGCGTAGTATGTAACAGCGTCGGAGTTCATCAGAAGCCTGTCATAGGAAATAACAGGTATGCCTGCTTCCTTTGCCTGTCCCAGCGGCTCGCCCAGAGAGCTTCCGTCGATGGACGCGATTACCAGCATCTCACAGCCGTTGGAAATCATGTTCTCCACCTGGGATACCTGGGTCTGTACATCGTTGCTGGCGTACTGAAGGTCTACCTCATATCCGGCTGCCTCCAGCTCTGCCTTCATGTTGCTTCCGTCCTGGTTCCATCTCTGCAGGTCCTTGGTTGGCATTGCCACGCCGATCAGGTGCTTTTCGCCGGATGCAGCCCCGTCCTTTGCTGCTTCTGTCTCAGCCTTGGTATTCTCTGCTTTGGCATTCTCTGCCTTTGCGTCGGCCTGGGTCTCTGTCTTTGCCTCTGAAGCAGGAGCAGCTCCCTCCTTGCCTGCGCATGCCATAAGGCTGCCTGCCATGGCTAATGTAAGCATGGTCACTAACAATTTCTTTTTCATATATCAAATCCTCCTCCAAATGTTTTTGATGGTTTCACTATACCACAAAGGCCTCTGGACTTGCTTGGCACCCATCTGCACACTTTGAGAGGTTTAAAAATGCCCTGTGCTCTACAGGACATTTTTGCTAAGTTTATATTGTTTTTAGTTAAAAATGTGCTAGCGTGGTCTTTGCAGTCATTCCTGCTCCATTGTAAACTTTTATTTTATTTCTGAACAGGCCTTTAATGCTTCATAAGCCACATACTTAATCAACTCAATTTCCAAACCAATTTCACTGTCACTTACCGTTGGAACCGCAATATATTCGTCAACATCCCCTTTCGCGTGTGCTATGGAACACCTCATTGAATATATCCGTTCACAGAGCCTTCCTACTATCTTTTCATCGCTTTTCGTTAAATCAATTGGGGTTTTCTGTGAATTACAGTATTTATTTACTCTGCTTTTATCTTGTAATATCCAGGATTTAAATTTTGATATATCCAAACTCCTTGTCAGCACTAATTTCAGCGACTCTCATGCAGAGCATTGATTAGGTATAGGGCTGGTATATACTCGAATTCTAACGAATGAAACTGAATTCCATATAACTTGGCTTCCCCTTCTAATTTATAGATTGCATCCATTTCTACAACGGAAAAGTCTAAGTCATGTTCCATTGAGACTTTCAGCAATATCTCATTAATCATACGGCATATCGCATCATTGCTTAAGCATTCAATATCAAATAATTGAATCGATAAATATCTTTCATGATTAAAATGCGTATGGGTAATTTCACCCCACTTGCCTATATTGATAAAATAGTCGTAAAAAACGCTCCAAATCAGGTCACTCTTAGCTCCAATTTCACCAATACATCTTTTCCCATCATAAAGTTGTACTGATCCAATATCTTGATAGTCAACTCCCTTGATTATTTTCTTATACGTCTTCATGTTACTAGGTATGACCATACACTCATAATAGTTTGCTATCCGAATAGCATTATTACCTACGCGGAAAAAGGCATTATAAAATAGCGGGGAAAGTACATTTTGAAATGAACGCCAATCATCCCCTGGCTTCATGGACTCAACCAGCTAGAAAACAAAGCAATCTGGATACCCAGGATTTTCTTGGATTCTTCTGTTAATTCAAACAACTCCCCTCCAATATCCACTGAATTAATATTATCCAGCGAAATAGTCTTAACCCATCTTTTTAGTGCTTCATGTTTAACCAACCGATTCCCATACATTGACATATAACGGACTCCCCTTTGTCTTGCTGGTATTTCTCCATTAGGCTGCACCTTACTGACATGAAAGTCAGTTTACATTCAAATACACATCCTCCTTAGCATGGAACCCGCCCTTAATGATGACCTCGTCCATATTTTCCCCGGTGACCGCAATGGGCTGCAATTCCAGGTAGGGAACTTGATAGGTGCCGTCATAGGCAGTGCTCCGCGCCTCCTCTATTTCCTCTCCCAGTCCCAGGAGCACCGCGCATTTGGCAGCCATGCTGGCCTCCTGTTCCACGGATTTGAAGGCCGTCATTTCCTGGGTTCCCTCCACGATGCGCTGGCAGGCTGCCAAGTCGCCGTCCTGGCCGGTCACGTACACCTTTCCGGCCAGCCTTTCCTCGGACAAGGCCCGGAATGCCTGGCTGGCCAGATCATCATTTCCGCAGATGATTCCCTTAACATAGCGGTCCTGTTTTAATCCTTCCTTGGTGTAGGTATAGGCGTTCTCTGCAACCCAGCCCGCACAGTTGGCTCGTAGACCACGCTGAGGCTGCTGCCTGCCAGCGTCTCGTCAATGCCTTCGCGGACAAGCGTTACATTGTGATCTGTTAACGGACCCTGAATTAAGAAGATATCTCCCCCATCCGGTATGTTTTCTAACAGGCTTCTGGCCATCAGCTGCCCACCTCGGTGTTGTCAAAGGATATGTAAAGGTCACATCCGGCATTCTGTATGAGACGGTCATAGGAAACTGTCTTGATTCCCGCTTCCCTGGCTTTAATCATCACATCTGTCAGCGCCTCGCAGTCCCCTGCCACCACCACGATGACATCCACCTGTTTTCTGATGAAATACTCAATCTGGGAAATCTGATCCTGCACGTCCCCGTTGGCATTCTGGACATTGACCTCTGCCCCCAGCTCCTTTGCAGCGGATACGAACACATCCCGTTCCCGCATCCACCGCTCTATAACAAAAGAATCAAAGCTAAGACCAATCTGTACCTTGGGCTCCTCCTGCTCCATGCTGCCTGCCGCCGCATCCTCCATCCTGACACAGCCCGAAGCCGCCAGGACCGTGAACAGGACCGCAGACAGTGTGCAGACAATGCGGCCTGCGGTTCCTTTTTTACGTATACTCATGTCTATTCCCTATCCTCTCCCTGTCCCATTCTCCAGCCGTTCCCTGTACTCGCTGGGATTGACGCCCTCGTATTTCTTAAAAATACGGCTGAAATAATTGGGATCGCTGTATCCTACCATGGCACATATCTGCTTGATACTGTAATCCGGGTTCTGAAGACAGACGCAGGCCTGTCTCATCCTGGTTCTGGTCAGGTATTCTATGAAATTTTCCCCTGTACCCTGTTTGAACAGCTTGCTGAAATAATAGGGACTTATGTTTACCATCCTGGATATCTCATCCAGGGAAATATCCTTCTGGTAATTTTCGTCAATGTATTTCCTCACCGTATCCACCAGGTATTCCATCTCCTTCTTTTTCTCAGTTCCCGCGCATTTGCATATTTCCCGCGTCTTTTCCAGGAACCAGTGGCACAATTTGTCGCTGTCAGATGCATCCCTTATCTCACGTATATAGCTGCCCCTGGGCTTCATGCCGAATTCAGTTCCGTCCTTTGCACAAATCCGGTACTCCAACCGCATGATAAGCTCCAATATCTTGGCCTCCATGTCCTCCCGGCACCCATACATTCCCTCAATGCAGGAAAAAAGCTCCGCCCCGCAGGCAGCCGCTCCCTCGCTGTCCGCCTTCAGCCCCCGCTCGTAATAACTGTTTTCCAGCTCCTTTGGATATTCCCCGGTCACCATCCCCCTGCCTGCTGGAATATCGTGATGTGGACCACATGGCTGACGCTCTCCCGCAGCCCTCAGCGCCTCCCCGTATGACTCCTTCGCGTTTCCCAGGGTTTTTGTACTCCCGATGCCGCTGCGGAAATCGCTTCCAATGTGTTTCTCCAGCTTCTGGAGCATGGTCCTGGTCCTGGTGATGACCTCCACCCGCTCTTCATATTTAAGCGTCGGCTCAGAGGAAGGCACAAACAGCACCACCCGGTTGCCCATGACAGGCCCGGTGATACAGGAAAAATAATCCTTCACGATTTCCCTCATATCCTGATAATACTTGTTGGCCTTTACGCTGGAGCCGATTGCATTGGTCAGCCTGCCGCTCTCATCCCTGTCTCCGAATTCCAGCACCAGGCAGAAACCGTAATTGTCCCTGATTCCCAACAGTTCCTCGTAGCCGGAACTGTCCGCTGCGCCGTCGTCCTGAAGCATGCTGTAGATAAACCCGCTCTCAATCATGGGCACCACAATTTCCAGCCTCTCCCTGATTTTAAGGTCGTCGCTCCGCTTCTGCCTGGCTTCCTCCACCCGCTGCATGGCTTTCATGCACACGTCCAAAATCACCTTTTTATTGGAAATAGGCTTTGTCAAATACTCCATGACACCCAGGTTCACCGCCTCCTTTGCATAGGCAAATTTATCGTAAGCCGTAATGATAATAATAATCATCTCATTATTGACCTTCCTGATCTCCTGGATAGCCTGGATTCCGCTGAGCCCCGGCATATGGATGTCCACAAATGCAATATCCGGGTGAAAACTTTCAGCCATCTCCACCACAGCCCTGCCTGTTTTGACGCATCGTATATCGCATTCACTTCCAAAGCTGGTGGCAATGATATGCTTAAGGGACTCCAGCATAATTCCCTCATCATCTGCCAGTAATATCCGAAACATTTCCAATCTCCTCCTTCACCGGAATATGGATAATGACCTCGGTCCCCATTCCGGGGCCTTCGCTTACAATCTGGACCAGGCCCTTTTGCTGATAATACAATTCCAGGCGGCTGACCACATTGTCCAGGCCGATTCCCGTGGAATCGCCGTCCTCCGGCGTTTCCTGCCTCCTGCCTTCCATTACCTCAAGAATCCTCTCACGCTCATGCCCTTTCCGTTATCCCGCACACTGATGCGGATGGAATCCCTGCACCCGTGAACCGTAAGAAGAATTGTACTGTTTTCTTCCATGCCGCGGATCCCGTGTCTGACCGCATTCTCCACAATGGGCTGCAGTATCATGCTGGGCATCTTCACATCCAAAACCCGCTGGTCAATGGACTCTTTAAACTGTATATCCCCTGCAAACCGCACATTCAGTATGTAGATATAATTTTCAGCCGCAGCCGTCTCATCCCCCACCGTGGCGTCCTCCAGCCCTTCTTCACATTGTAGCGGAAAAAATCCGCCATCTTGTCCAGAAAAATACAGGTTTTTTCCGCGTCCTCCATCATAGCCAGCTGGGCCCCGGCATTGAGGGAATTAAACAGAAAATGGGGATTAATCTGGGACTGCAGGTATTTAAGACGGGCCTCCTTCAGGTGGTTTTCCATCAAAAGCTCCCGCTCCAAAAGTTCCTGCTCCTTCTCCGCCCCTTCCTTTACCTTAGCCACATACTCCTCCAGGCTGCCTACCATCTGGTTGAAGGTTCTGGTGACAATGCCAATCTCGTCGTTGGAATCCGTGTCCGGCATCTTTACGTTAAAGTTCCCCTGCCCCACCAGATTCGCTGTCCTCGCCAGACTGGTAAGGGGCGTCACCATATCCTTTACCAGCATCCTGAGCACCATAATCCCAGCCAGCATGACAATCATCAGAATTACCATATTGAACACCTCCATATAGCGAAGGGCTTCCCTCATGGTCTGGTAACTGGCAGAGTTATTTTTAAACTGAAGCTCGTTGAGCTCCGATATACGCATGTTGATGTACTGGTACAGGGTAAGGGCCCTTTCATAAGCCTCCCTGTACCGTTCCACATTCCGTCCCCGTTTGGCCTGGACCGCATCCTGAGTCACGGCCAGATAGGATTCCGACATCATACGGATGTTTTTTTCCAGGATTTTTCCCGGCTTGTCAACTGTTTTGTCATTCAGGCGTTCTAAAAATTCCTGGTATTCCTGCTGGCTTTTATAATAGCTCTCAAGGCTGTCCGAGCTCTTTACGGACACATAGTCCCCCATGTCCTTCTGCACATGCTTCAATGCCTCTGACAGCTCGCTCAGATTGACATTGCTGGCATATACCGTATCCATCTTTCCGGCTATTTTATTTACCTGGAGATAGATAAATATATTGCTTACAAATAACGTCAGTATCATAAGGGTTACGGCCAGCAGTATCTTCTTCTCCAGGCTCAGGCGGCCCCATATGTTCTTTCCCGGTCTTTCCATATACATTGCCCACTTTTCCTTACTCAACGCCCATGTTTCATTAGCTGGCTCACATTTTCCTTTGTGACAAACTGCAAATCCACACTGTAATAGGAATTTGCATGTCCCTCCTGCAGATACTCCTCCAATGCCTGTACACAGTACCGCCCCATCTGCTCCGTATCAATGACAAGCGTTACCGGAATATTCCCCTTCCTGACAGCCTCCAGAATCTGGTCTGACTTGTAATACCCCAAAAGCTGGAGCTCACCCACCTTATTGTAGTCAATCATGGCCTGATAGGCTGCCTCTGTATCTACGGCCTCGGTACACACCAGGACGTCCGGTATTCCCTCCTTGCGGAAGAATATGTTCCTTATGGTCTCATCCGCATCCACCTTCCCGGTGGAACGCATGGTCTCCTGTATCAGTCTGACCCTTCCCGATGTGTCCGGTGAGGTCACCAGCAGGTTGTTGATCTGTTCCGCTATCTGCTCCTGGCTGCTGTTATCCCTGTCGTGGAGCAGAAGCATCACCTCCACATCGTCCTTATCCGGCGGCACCAGCTTAAAAATCTGTTCCCCGTACTGCCGTCCCAGCTGGTAATCGTTGACCCCCACAAAGCTTATGCGGCTGGTATCCGGAGCGTCCTTAAGGACCGTGACCACGGGGATTCCCGCCTTATCGGCCTCATTAATCCGCTCATCTATCTTATGACCGCCTGTGTATTCCAGTATGATTCCGTCCACCCCGGAGGCAATGGCCATGTCCATAAGACTCTCCATCTCTATGGTGGAGGAAAGACTCTTGCCCATCAGCTCCACCAGGGCATTGTGCTCCCTGGCCGCCTCTCTGGTGCTCTCGTACACATCCTTCCAGAAAGGCATATCGGAATCCTCCACAATCATGACGTAGTGGTAGCGGTATTCATTTCCATCCTCCCCGCCGTCCTCCCCCACCTGCTTTAAAACATTCTGGTAATAGGAGCTGGTGACCAGTGTGAGGAACAGCACTACCAGTATTCCAGCAATTACAATTATCCGTTCCAAGCGTATCCGGTTTTTCATTGGTTTTCTGTGCCCGCCCTCTCTATCAGCCTCTCTATCCCATCCTCCGGATAGAGCTTCACCCCATACTTCCTGCACAGCTTTTCTGCGTCCGCCAGGTAGGAATCACGTTCCTCCCTGGTATCACAGGGATGCTCATGGCCAGGGTCTTAAGGCCCGCAGACACCATCTCGCAGAAGCAGTCCATGACTCCCAGGCCGTAGGAATAGGCGTCAATCACATGTCCGGTATCCTCCCCGTTCACAAACTCGTATTCTTCCTTGTCCAGAGACAGGGGAATTCCCGACTTACTGGTCACATTTACCCCGCCATACCAGGTGCTGTCCACCAAAAACATATCCCCTATCCGGTATTCCATGGAACATTCATCATTCTTTTTAATAATCCGTATTCTCTGTCCGTCCATTGCTATTTCCCCCAGCCACACATTATAATAAAATATAGGTATCCCTCTATTTTATAGCCACCCCCGGTTCCTGTCAATCCACCTTGCAAACCGGCCTGCATCCCGCCCTGTTTTCAGCCTGCATCCCGCCCTGTTTTTCACACTATCAAATCTCCCCCCGGCGTGATATAATCTAATTATCACGTTCAGACTGCGGTCTTAGCCACGAAAGGCCCGGCACACGGCAATGTAATGATATACGGGGGGATGGTTATGGTATTAAGATGTTTTTCGGCTCCGGATGAAAAGGTAAATCTCTGCTTTTATCCCTGCGGTTCCGGCACTGGACCAGGAGACCGCGATACATACTGTCAGGAACCACTGCGCATTTATAAGACAGATTATACAATGCTCCTGCTGCCCTACCTGGAATCGGAATTCCCGGAATTTGACGTCTGCCGGGGCCGGGATAACCGCATACCTGCCGGGACCTGGAATGTCATAATACAGAAAATAGAAGCCGACATGAGCCACATCCATTTCGACGATACTGTCTTTGACTTTTACAGCCGCTTCACCGGCTGGGTCGCAGACGCATTGGATCAGGAGGATATGATTATCGCGGAGGGAAACCAGTAGCCGGACCGGACTGAAATCATCCTGCTTCTGCTCACTTTTCTGAAGTACCTTCACGTCCCGGATAATGGCCACAGCCCCCTTTTTCCTGCCGGAATCTCGGTCGCCACGCCGCCGATTTCCAGGACAGCGCCGTCCTTTATTGCCTGTTTCACACCTTCATGGGCGCTTTGGCTTCCGGTAAAAACGGCAGCAGTGGAATGTGATGTTCAGCATCCCGCACATGGCTTTTACATCCTCTGACAGATCATAGGTAATTGTTAAAAGCAAAACTCCTTAAATGTGGATAACCCATCCGTTATGTAAGGATAAATGATTATGTTATTTGGTATTATCTCAGTCGTTGTAACACTTATTTTAGTTGCTACTCAAAAGTATTTATCCAGAAAGAGAAAGATGAGTGGCGTAGTTTTGCTTTTAATTGGTACAGGCTGCCTGGCAAGCATCATATACAACTCTGCAATTAAGGATTTGGTAGTTGCAGCTATAGAATATCTGGGGCTGCCAGGCTTTATACTTGCACCATTGTCAGGAGTTTTGCTCGGAGCAGCGACAGCTTCCCCTATGATTATTTATGCGAAGATTCATTAAGAACGGCCTTAGCATACGGGAACCTACGGAAACGCATGTTTCGCTGGTATGGGCAGTGCGTCCTTTCCTGGCCGTGCTGCATGGATTTTACAGAGCCAATGCCACTGACCCTTGCTGTATTGCATTTTAGGGCATCCCCATTTAATACGGTCAAAGCGGCCGGCTTCCTTTGTGACACCCAGATGTTTCATGACTAGGGAGTTGTCATTTGGGCATGTGGGATATCCGTATTCGTTATACCCGACTTCCTTAAGGGCGCTTTCATTTCTTGTATTGTAAGGAATCAGAGCTTTTGAAAAATGAAATTCATCTTTTAAGAATCCATAGATGTCATAACTGTCAAAAGCGGAGTCTCCCAGGAAGGTAAGTGGATGAAAGTCGGGATGGCGGACAAAAAAATCAAAGAGGATCGGCTTAAGCGATGAGGAATCACTAATCGATTTATTCTCATCTGGAGAGTCCGACTTCTTTTCTACAATAAGTTCAGGGTGCTGCTGCTTAAAATCATCATCTAATGCTCATGTGCGGTAAAGTAACACACAAGAATTTGATAGACAGCAACTCACTATTCTGTACAAAATTTTCAAACTAATAACTAAGATATTTAATTTTTCCAAAATTGTCTGCCAAATATAGTAAAAAACATTTATTTTTAAAATTGAAGAAAAATTTATGATTTTATAATAATAATATTTGCGGAGAAATATTATTTTTTCGTCAAAAGTGCCGATAATAATGATAAAGATTATGAAAATATTATAATGAAAAAGAGGAGGTGAAACCTTATTGCTGTGTTTATTCTAGTTCTTGATTAAAAAATGGACTAGAATATATTTATAATTAACAAGTTGACGTTTTTTAGAAAGGAGAAGTATTATGAAACCAAGAAGAAAGTTAAGTGTATTATTCAGTTTTATCTTGATGGTGGTTTTGGTATTTGCAACTACAACGACAGCATTCGCAGCTACTGGCAATAAAAAAGTAACCTCGTCTGGTAAAATGAGTATTGTACTCAATACTGGTCAAACAGGAAATTCCAGTGCAGTATCATTTAAGGTTTCAGGTTTACCCACAAACGCTGTTATTACTAAATTAGAAGTAAATACTGGTTCTCTCAGCAGTTATTCTGGTGCGATGTTAACCAATTATTTAACATTGACGAGTAGCAATAAAACCACAGCAGAAAAAATCACTTGGGGTGGGCAGGCAAATACAACGTTGAAATCAAATGGATTTCTTGCCACGAAAGCAAATGGAACATATACCATTACTTTTAACTGTACTTGTTTAGGTGGAGCTATTGTAGGCGGCATACCTACTGATGTTGGAAGTAAGACGTATTCTAGCCCATACATTACAGTATATTGGGACGATTCATTTTGATTTTGGGAATAGGTAAAGAACATCATCAAATCTAGTAGGAAGGAGAATGTGAAAAATGCGAATAGAAAATTATAACACATTCGCACAAAGTCGTCTGTTTTCGGGCACTGGAAAAATTGGGAATGTACAACTTCCCGATTATAATGATTTTCATTTCAACACGAAACAGTCTCCTGCTATGAGCGAGGATAAATATGAAGAGGCTATTATTGAACAAGCAAAAAAAGACCAATCAGAAGGGAAATTCCAATCGGATTCAGCAGGATTTAGAAATTTAGTGAAAAGTTATGTTTCTGTTGCCTCACCAAACAGAAAAGGAATTATTACAGATGGTTTAACAGCCATATTCAAAAATAATATTCCTCGTCCCAAAACGCTCGACATCATATCACTTATGTTTGGTGAAGTAAAATATCAAAAAGAAACTAAGAATTTATCTTATGCTGAGTTTTACGATGGCAATGGTGAAATGGTAGCTTCGTATTCAAACGGTGGTTGGACTTTTTATGGAACAAAAGAAGAAAATGCACGTGAATCTAAGCTTTTGGGAATATATAATGCAGCATGGAGAAGTGCTGCAAAAGCGAGTCAGGGAAACAGTAATGATGTCACTATAACAGATTCCATAAATATAACCGTATAAATACAAAAAACTAAACACCTCAATCAAGTGAAATTTTAGTAATCAATAAAAAGGCACCTATTGACTAATTGATAGGTGTCTTTTTCGATTCAGAAAAGAAGCTTAGTCACCATTAACCTGACCTTAAAGCCCAACCCGCATCTATAACTGTCTTACCGTAATATGTCAGCTGGTACGTTTTACAGAGGAAAGCTTACGGACGGAAGCGACCTACCGAGCAGTAAAGTCTGAAAAAGATTTGCTGCTTTTTTTTGCGCCATTTTAGGAAAATTGGGAGAGTGTCGGTATTGGTAAGTGAGCAGGGGAAATTTCCAGTTTTCTATCAAACAGCGGGCAGAACGCAGCTTCTAAGAGCAAGATTCTACCGCAGTACCAAATTTCGCTTATCGCTCATTTTGTCCTTGCGGGAATCTTGTTGGGGAGTGCCTTCCTCAAG
>ENA-OQCK01000624-OQCK01000624.1-human-gut-metagenome-genome-assembly--contig:-NODE-624-length-17514-cov-8.789555_pt1 | contig 17514 bp, 21 predicted proteins | sample MGYA00242498_ERZ504578 | MGnify/ENA primary metagenome ERZ504578 (study PRJEB26092, sample SAMD00036229) | human gut metagenome | host: Homo sapiens | study: EMG produced TPA metagenomics assembly of...
ATCGAGACTCCGGATAAAAAGCGTCCGTTCTGATATATCACCCGGGCTATCGAGGCGGGAACGGGTATCGAGACCGGGATACCGTATTGGGATACACCCAACGGGGTGGAAACCCCTCTCCGTTCGACCGTAACCTTGCTACCCGCTTGGGAGGCCATGCCACGGAACTGATCGCTACTGGTGAATTCGGACGTATGGTTTGTATGAAAGGAGACACGGTGGAATCCATTCCCTTGTCGGAAGTAGCGGGAAAACTAAAATTGGTGACACCGGACCATGATTTGATCGTGCAAGGGAAACGGATGGGCGTGACATTCGGGAAATAAAATAAAAAGGTTGTGCGTTCTCTGACACACAACCTTTTTTACTTTATACTAGTAGGCGACCGTTTATTTCTTAATACCTTGAACGGTTTGGCTCCCCTTTTCGGTAGTCAAGCGGAAGATATACATTCCAGTGGCAAAATCACCCGTGCTGAGACTGCTTCCCGGTTGCGGGATGCTACGTATCAACTTTCCATCGGCCCTGTAGATCTCAAGCGATTTCAGTTGTTGATAATTCTGGATCTGTACTTCATTCGAGAAGATACGTGGTTGAATGTCTACTTCTTCGCCTGTTGGCTTCAGTTCGTTACCTACGCTCGTTTCCGGAATTACCGTAGCCGGGGCGCTCTCGTCGGTACCATAAAGTGCCGTTACTTGGAGCAGAGGGGTACTTGTTGTCAGATTTTTCACCGTATAATTCCGTTGAGAAACAGGTAATGTCGTCAGTTCCCGGGTATCTTGATATACCTTATAACCGGTCAGCTCCGGAAAAGCCGTGATCAACTCTGCTTCTTGCGCATCAGAGGCGATAGCCAGTTTCCGGAATGATAATCGGCCCGTTCTCATGGGTTGCGGTTTCTCCGAGAAAGTGCTCGTGGAGAATACGGAACTTGAGGGGAGCTCACCTTCTTCAGCGCTTATTACGATCGATAACACAACATTGGCATCTAGCTCATCATCTGAGAATGTTTCCCATTTTTTTCCGTCCAAAGAATATAAATTCCCTTTTCCGTCGACTGCGGGGCCTTCATCGGAACATGCCGGGTATGTGTTATTGGCATAGCTTATCACATGAATGGCTACCAGTAAATCCTGCTTCGCGTCGATTACGAATGGTGTTTTAAGTGTGACCGAATTTATTTTACCTGATTTCAGTTGAGTGAAACTCTCTTCATACTCCCGGTTTCCCTGTTTGATATAGACTCCATAAGTGACCCCTCCTGCGGATAGAAATTAACCTTCCGGATCGTTTTTTTATGCACCGGTTGTAGATCTTTTGTATCCCATTTCTGAGCGAAATAGAATGGATCTCCTCCGAGACCGAACTGTTGATAACGATCTTGTGATCCCCAACCAGCTATTTTTTCGAGGACTGGGGCATTCCATGTCAGTTGAATCTCACCCGTGGAGATCTGTTTGTATTTCAAATCAGTCGGACCTTCATACTCGTTTCCGATCGTTTTCCCATCCTGCGTCATTCCCTGCAACGAGGTGACGCCCGTTCCGAGTGGATCTAGCCAGACATCCATCCGGGCTGTATCATTATCACTGTATTTATTCCAGTGATAATACAATTTACCGTATAAATTCAATCCTTCGGGCAGTTCGCAACTGGAGCTTCCACCGCTCAGCGTACCTATAATCAAGCCTTTGCTATTAAATAAAGGCGAGCCGGAAGAACCTCCCTCGGTCACCCCGTGTCCGTTTAACGTGGCATCGAAAGTAGCGTTCCAATGAGCGTTCGTAGCCCCGGTTTTCCCAACATCACTATTACGCCATGTAATCGATTCTGTCGGATAATTTCCATAGGTGGAGATTTTCATATAATCGCCGGAAGGATGATGGATGCCTACGCCCGAGAGTGAAAGCATATTTGAACGATCCCATCCGTTAAAGAATACATTATAATCGTCGGGGATCTCGTCGTTAAGCAACAGCAACAGTCCGTCGGAACCGTTTTCGACAGGGGTAGAGGCTTTCCGTGTACATCCTACCATGGTTTTTATCGGATAAATGGGTGACTCATTATCGCAGCCCACATGTTCTTGGTGGAAATAAAACAACCAGACTGCTAATTCCTCGGGAGTAACCGTCTGTTCGCCCAGCATATCTTGCGAACAATGGAAGGCGGATAATACATAAGGCTTTTTGTCACGGGCCGTATTATTTACCAGAGAAGCCGTACAAATATAGCTTCCTCCTTCTCCCTCTTTATTACGGATGTATTGAATCATTTGTATCACCCTTTCTTTTGCTCCTGCCAATCGGCTCCCTCCTCGCAATTGATATTCACTTCGCAAGCTTCTGAATAGCCGGCTCCCGGCGCTTCCTGTACTTCTGGCATGATCGCTTCAAGATGATTATACCCGTAACCGACCTCCCGGATGCGTAGTCGAGGTGTCTCGCCGGATGGTGCCGGTACATATTCGAGAATCACTTCATCGCCTGCTACGGCTTGGGTTGCGAACGGTCCGTTTTTAGGATGCGTACGATGCGTATAGGCACCAATACTTGGGTTTTCGCTGCGTTATACAGGTATAACCGGGCACCTTTGGGTATATAAAAATCGGAGTAATACAGGATCAAGGCGATCGCTCCTTTCGCTTGAAGGTGAAGTTGCCATATTTGGCTACCGTCGGGTAGTGAAATCCAATCGCCGCTATCGGCGATGTCGAAGCTGGTTGGGATCGACTTGGCTACACGCAACGGAGCGCCTTGGCTGGCCCTCCACGCATCGACCGTCTTGAGGTCTTCCACACTGAAATTCACTGGAACTTGTTCCGCTAGCTTTTCACTTCGAAGTGAACCCGCGAATTGAAAGCTGGGGGGGAGTCCTCCTTCGCTGATCTGCGCCAACGAACTTGAAATCGAGAAATAACCGATACATAACATGCCGGTTATTAATATTCGGAGAAATTTACTGTACTGTTTTTTCATACATACAACTTTATATGAGCTTATTCTTATATAGCTAAGAACTTGGGTATATCAAACAATGTACCCAAGTTCTGCTGTTTATCATACAGTTTCTTCCTCTGGGAGGTCAGAAAACTCTTTTTCATCGGTTAGTTCACCAGCCTTCTTTTTCTTTGTGGCAGAGATACGTTGCTGGAGTTCTTTGTCTGTCCGCAATCTTTTGACCGCCATTTTAGAAGCCGCTTGCTGGGATTCTTTTTTGGAGTAACCGATACCTATGCCAATTTGCTCGCCGAGCAATTTAACCGCGCTTTGGAATACAGGATTTCCATCATGATCCGTAAAAGACTCTATTAGATCGAACGAGATCGATATTTTGTTCTTTTGGCTCCATTCAATCAAGTTTGACTTGAAATTATCTCTTTCCGGATGAGCATATCTACATCGATATACTTTCCTATCATCACGTCACGGATAAACTTATAACAAACGTCATAACCTTGATCCAGATAAATAGCGCCGATCAAAGCCTCGAGTGCATTACCATACATATGATTGTTATGAGAGTTTATCTTGGTTGAATAGACTACCATTTGATCGAGGCCGAGTTGTACGGCGACCTTATTCATCGTTTCCCGTTGTACGATCTTGGAGCGTGTGTTTGTCAAAAAGCCTTCCCGCTTATTCGGGTAGCGCTTATAGACAATATCGGCGACCGCCGCATCCAAAATGCCATCTCCTAAAAACTCAAGGCGCTCATTGTTAAGCCATTTACCATCATCCGTCTCTACTGATGATGATTTATGCAACAAGGCCTGCTCGTAAATCTGGAGATTATCCGGATAAAAACCTAGAATCTTTGATAAAGACAAATAAGGCTCCCTACCTTTATTATGCAGGAGCCTTATTCTTTTATGTAGCTGTTTGTATAGCTTTCTAAACACGTTATTTCACGAATTTTTTAACAATGGCGCAAGCGTTGTGTCCACCGAAACCAAACGTATTCGATAAAGCGGCTTTCACTTCTCTCTTTTGAGCCTTATTGAATGTGAAATTCAGTTTATAATCTATTTCAGGATCATCGTCGCCTTCCGCATGGTTAATGGTCGGCGGGATAATACCATCGTTTATAGCCATAATACACAGGATCGCCTCTACCGCTCCGGCAGCACCAAGCAAGTGACCGGTCATTGACTTTGTGGAACTGATATTCAGTTGATAAGCATGTTCTCCGAACACATCTTTGATCGCCTTAACCTCTGAGATATCGCCTACGGGAGTCGATGTTCCATGAACATTGATGTAATCAATATCTTCCGGAGTCATTCCCGCGTCTTCCAATGCGTTGCGCATAACCAGCTTCGCTCCTAAACCATCCGGATGAGAAGCGGTCAAGTGATAAGCATCGGCAGACATTCCGGTTCCTGCGATCTCGCAATATATTTTAGCGCCACGAGCCAATGCGTGCTCCATTTCTTCCAATACCAAGCAAGCTCCACCTTCACCCATCACGAATCCGTCACGGCTAGCGCTGAACGGGCGAGATGCGGTCTCGGGAGAATCATTACGTGTCGATAACGCGTTCATGGAGTTGAATCCACCTACACCCGATTCAGAAACAGCAGCTTCCGCTCCACCGGTGATGATGACGTTAGCCTTGCCTAAACGGATATAATTGAATGCGTCGCTGATAGCGTTTGTAGAAGATGCACAAGCTGAGACGGTCGCAAAGTTCGGGCCGTGGAATCCATAAAGCATGGAAATATGTCCAGCCGCGATATCCGAGATCATTTTCGGGATGAAGAACGGGTTAAACTTCGGACCGATCGTATCCTTGATCTTCGCATAACTCAATACTTCCTCGTCAAATGTCTTGATACCACCGATACCTGAAGCGAAAATAACGCCGATACGGTTCTTATCTTCTTTATCCAAGTCCATTGCCGCGTCCTCGATCGCTTGTTTCGCCGCATCGATCGCGAATAAGCTATAACGATCACACTTGCGGGCTTCCTTACGATCCATAACTTTCAACGGATCGAAGCCTTTAACTTCGCATGCAAATTGTGTCTTGAATTTGGATGCATCAAACTGAGTAATAGGTCCAGCGCCACTTTTTCCGTTGATAATACCTTCCCATGTTTCGGGGAGGGTATTACCAAGAGGAGTAATAGCTCCAAGACCTGTTACTACAACTCTTTTTAATTCCATACCTTTAGTTAAAAGGATTGATTACTTCGCGTTAGCCTCGATGTAAGCGATAGCGTCACCTACAGTTGTAATCTTTTCTGCTTGATCGTCAGGAATTGAGATACCGAATTCTTTTTCGAATTCCATAATCAATTCTACAGTGTCAAGAGAGTCTGCTCCTAAATCGTTAGTAAAGCTTGCTTCGTTTGTAACTTCTGTTTCTTCAACACTTAACTTGTCAACGATGATAGCTTTTACTCTTTCAGCAACTTCAGACATAACTTTTTCAATTTAGATTAATAAATACGAATATACTTTTTAAATTTGCAGTGCAAAGAAAAGAATTTTTTATGTTACAAAGCAAATTTAATAAGCTAAAAATGCGGAAAACTGCACATTTTTTCTTTTCTTGTGCATTTAAACATCTGAAAATATGAAAAACATAGCGATTTTTGCTTCCGGGTCTGGTACGAATGCCGAGAACATCGCCCGATATTTTGCTAACAGTGAAAACGTTAATGTTGCGGTTGTTTTATCAAATAATCGTAATGTTGGCGTGCATGGGCGGGTAAACAAGTTGGGAGTGCCTTCTTTCGTGTTTTCACGGGAGGAATTTATTGCCGGTGTGCCGATCTTGGAAAAGTTGGCGGAATATGATGTCTGCCTTATCGTGTTGGCCGGTTTTATGAATAAGATCTCAGACGTGATTCTTCAGGCTTTTCCCGGTAAGATCGTGAACATCCATCCCGCGTTACTCCCTAAATATGGCGGCAAGGGGATGTATGGCATGCATGTGCATGAGGCGGTCGTGAAGGCTGGTGAGCGGGAGTCGGGTATTACTATACATTATATTAATGAGCATTATGATGAGGGCGCTATCATCTTCCAGGCTTCTTGTCCGGTATTACCTTCGGATACGCCGGAGGAGGTAGCCTCGAAGTGCATGCCCTGGAGTATGCGCATTATCCTCATGTGATCGAAGTTTATTGTAAGGCTTTTTTGTCATCAGCTACTTGAAAACCTAGTTTCTGGAGTACGGCGAATTCTTCCGGGTCAGCTTTGATCGCTTGGTAAGCATGGAACTCACGGGGATGGTCATACGCTGCCCTAAATCGCTCGAAATGATGAGGATTCGCTCTTAGTGCTTGGTCGATTACTTCTGGGTTGAAACTTCTCAAGATGGCTTCTTCCACGGTGCTCCTTGAATTGTCCCAAGTCGAAGAATGGGTTGGTTGGGGCCGGTGGAATGACTTCCTTGATCTTTTCGATACGGATACCGAAAAAGCATCCTATATTCTCTAGGCACATTCGTGTCCCGTTCGCCTTCCCGTCGGCGGAGAAACCGGCTATATGAGGAGTGGCGATCGTGGCTTCCGACAGTAATTCCCGGTCGATATCCGGTTCGTTCTCCCAGCAATCGATGATCAGTTCGCTGACCTTGCCGGTTCGTTTGGCCTGCAATAAGGCCTGCGTATCATGTACGGCACCCCGACAACTGTTGATAAACCAAGGCTTCCGTTCCAGCTGGTCGAAAAAGGCATGATCGGCTAGATGGCGGGTGGCGAAGCGTCCCTCCTTGGTCAGCGGGACATGCAAGGTGATGATATCCGCCTCTTTTGCGATCGTGTCCAAGGATACGAATCCATCCTCACCTTCCTGCTCGGCACGGGGCGGGTCATTGCGAAGCACACGCATCCCCATGGCCTTGCATAGCATCTCCACGATACTCCCTACATGGCCTACGCCAACGATACCGATAGTCTTCCCTGCTAGTCTCTCTCCTTTGCGGAGGGCGACGGCTACCAAAGAGGATAATACATATTGCCCCACGGAAGCGGCGTTGCAACCCGGGGCGTTCTTCCACGTGATCCCTGCCTTCTCGCAATAATGGATATCAATATGGTCGTACCCGATCGTGGCTGTCGTGATGAGGCGAACCCGGCTACCTTCCAATAGCTCGCGTGTACATTTATCTATGCTACGTACGATCAAGGCATCCGCATCTTTTATGTTAGTGGGTGTAAACTCTTTGGAGTCAAGGTAGGATACGTCCGCTATTGGCTCCAAGATCCCTTTTAGGTAAGGAACCGTGTTATCTGCTATTATTTTCATCTTATCAGCTTGATTATTGTTACGCGATATTAAGTAAAAAACAGGGGATATACAAGTGATGATGGCTTCTTGTCGATTTCTATATGCGCTTTTGTTCTCAGCCGAAAGATTCGGGAAAACACGTACGAGTTTCATCCAAAACACGTACGACTTTTTGAAAAAACATGTACGTGTTTTGACGGAAAGATCCTCGTGCTTTTTTGACGCTGATTCTTAGCTCCTTACGTGCGCAGTTCATGAGTAGGCTTATTGTATGGAATTAAAGCTTCTCGGCTTAACTAAAAACGGATAGATTAATGGAAGAGCCGTGCAGTACTTATCTCAGCTTGTGCCGATTGAAATGCGGCCCTGCCTTGAACAAGAAGAAAAACGTAGACAATACCGTAAGGCAAGCGCCAGACAAGTAGGCGTAGTTGAAGCCACCCAGCTCTTGTGCGATGCTGCCCCCGGCCATCAACCGATACCGATACCTACATCCCAACTAGTTAGATATGTAGACGTGGCCGTACCCCGCTGGTTATTGGGTGCCAGATTCACGAAAAGCGTGTTGAAAGCAGGGAACATGGTTCCGAACGCCACGCCTTGCGAGAGGGCTATACCTATGTAGAGATAAGAGGAAAATACCGGATTCCAATGCATCAACTCCTTGAGCGCCGCAAGAAGAAAGAATGTGACCGCCGCCAAATACATCCCGAGGGAGATAACAAGCGTGATCCGTCCTTTATCCACTTGCCGTCCGGAGAACAGGCGGGAGACGGCGAGTCCCACGGCCATAAAGGTGAAATAAAGTCCGGAGTTTACGCTGATCCCGATCTCAGCGGCGTACATCGCTACATAAGTGGTAGTCATACCATAAGGAATGGAGAGCAATAATAGGGAGATACCCGCCAAGTTCCCTTCACCAAGAAAAAGCGGTCTAGGGAGATCGGTTCTCGTTTGACCGGTTGCTTATAAGGAGTCTTGACCATATAGGCCATGATAAAACCAAGGCTTCCGGATAGCAACGAGCAGGAAAAGATCACGTCGTATGTGAAGTTCCCTTGCATGAACAGACCGATCATCGGCGAAACTCATGGCGATGTTATTGGCTAGGCCGTAATAGCCAATACCTTCCCCACGGCGGGAGGAGGGCAAGATGTCGATCAGTATCGTATTTCCGGCCACCGTCACCATGCCGAAGGCGAAACCGTGTACGACGCGTAAGGCGATAAAGAGGGTAAGCGCCGTGGCTACCATGTATCCGCCAAATATGGCGGTGAAAATGAAATAAGCCACCAGATATAAGGGACGGCGGGCGAAAGTATCCAGCAAATATCCGGCGAACGGACGGATACAGAGCGCCGCTAGCGTATAGCACGACAAGATAAACCCGATCATAGACTTCCCGATCATGAATTCTTCCTTCAGATAAAAAGGCAAGATCGGCAGGATTAGATAGAAAGCGAAAAAAAGCAGGAAATTCGCCGCTAGTATATAGCAAAAGCTGGGGGTGACGATCTTATCATTATTCATAAAGCCGCTTATTTATCAAGACGCAAAATTAGTTGATTTTTCACAATAGTATTCCCTAAACGGCCTAATAATTATAAACGGTAGCGGATCGCTACCAGAAACTCCCGGGGACGGATACGTACCCATGAGGTATAGCTTTCCAACGATGCGTATCGCGTGTATGCGTAGGTACGTTTGTCGAACAGGTTTGTCGCCGTGGCGGTGATTTGCCAACGCCGGGATTTCCATGAGACCGAGAAGTCCGCGAAAACGGCGTTGACGGATTGGTCTTCATTCACGTCATTGTGATAATGATCTACGGAAAGACTTGCTCTATGGGTGAGAAAATGTAGGAGAACTGTACTTGTTGGGTGACGTTCCATAAGGGCGCCAAACGGGTACGTTCTCCTATTTTACTTCCTCCGTACCGGATATCGGTTTGGTAACTGGTCTCCCAATGGCGGTTGGGAGTCCAGATCACTTTGGGTTCTAGGCGCATGAGACGATATTGATAGGGAAGCCTTTGTCCCCCGCTGATTTGCTCGGCCTTGCTGATATTGAGGAGCGCCATGAGTGAGGTCTTTAGCCCTAGATCGTAAAAGCCTTTGGATAGCGTGCTTTTGACGGTATATCCGGAACCGTGGTTGGACAGTGGTAAGGAGACTCGTTGTACCTGTCCGTTCTCTATACGTTGCTCATATATACGATTGTACCACTCCCGGTTGTGTGTCAGGTTTACCGTGGCGAAGAATTCCCGTGCCGTATTCTTGTATTCCCCATAAACGGAATAAAGCTGTTGTCTGTAAACCGGGAGGATTCCGCAATTCCAGACGCTATTCCGGTAATCCGTTTGATAAGGCCGGTCGTATAAGTCGGTCATCTCTCCGTATCTTCCTTATAGGAGGCGTGTACCGTGAAACGCCATGCGTAATTCAGTTTGTAGATAATGGACAGGGACGGATTAACCGAGATGTGGGAGAAACCGACCCCTGTATATCCGGTCCATCTGAGAGGAACGCTGAGGGATAGGGTCCATTTATAGGTATTCCATTGGTAATCGGGTGAGAGATAAGTTTGCAGGCTTTTCTCGATATTGCTGATCTCCCCGTTTATACCCACCGTATATCGCTGGGTGAGGGAACCGCTCTTTTTCAGGAATGAGAAGGAATTATCGGTATAAAAGTCGCATAAGTTCATCGGATAAGGGTGGTTATCCAAGCGAAGATCGGCCGCATTGCTGTGGAAACGGAGCAAAGACTGGACTTCCAACGTGTATTTGTCTAAGCTCCACAGGCTCCGTAAATTATTACGCAAGTCGAGGTTCGGGGTTTTGATGCGTTGGTTCAATGCTGTACGATCGGTGGAAGCCATGTTTCCGGTTATATGGGAAAGGCAGGATTGCCAATCTCCGGTGGCTGAGAACTGGTTCTTGAGATACCTTTCCTGCGAGTTGTTTTCCACTCCGATATTTAGGTTGGCTTGATCCGAGCGAATGCGGCTATCGCTTTGCTCAGTTAGATGAATCGTATCCTCGGATTGGTAATAAGTCGTCTCACTCCCCCTTTCCTGTGTTTGCAGGTCGTGGATATAACCGGCGTTTATACGGAGTTGGGTGTTCTCGTTCAGTTTATATAGGCGATTTGCGGATAGGCTGTGTATATGGTTGAACAGCCAGCGCTCTTTCTTTAGCGGGGCGGAGAATGAGGGCTGTAGCAGAAATTGGGGAACCTTGGGCTCGGATAAACGGGATTCGGGTGATTCGGTAAGCGTATTTTGCTCGCCCGATACATCCTGCCCGGTATTATTCCCTTTATATAGATAAGCGGATTGGCTGCTGCGGCTGATCTGCAAGGCGTCAGCGGCTCCTTTCCATAAGAACGGGGATGCGCCGAGACCGCCTTCGGCATTGATCAGCCAGCGATCCCGGAATTCCGGTCTCAGTTTGAGGTTCAACGCTACGTCTTCGGTCTTGATCTTTCTCTGTAACACACGGATCGGTTGGTGGTTCTCCATCACTTGTATGTTCTGTACGGCGTCGGCTCGCAGGTTCTCGCTGATTTGCTTGTATTTCCCGTTGGTGAGATCCAGTCCCTCCACATAGAAATTACGGATCTCTTTCCCGTTGTAAGAGATCTTCCCCAGATCATCGATATCGATACCCGGAAGTTTCCGTAGTACGTCCTTGATGGATTGATCCTTTGGGGAGAGAAAGCGGGTGACATCATAATTGATCGTATCTTGCCGCCCCCAGACACGTCCCGGACGGATTTCCACCTCCTTTAGGCTGAATACCTGCGGCTCCATCTCAAAACGAAGCGTTTGTCCGGCATGTACGGCTTGTTGCTGGGTTTGGTACCCTAAGAGCGAGACGGAGACGAGAAGTGAATCCGTCCGCTTCGGTTGGGTGAGGGTAAAGGTCCCTTCATTATTACTTAACGTATAGTTGATAGGAAGGGAGGCGTTGCCTCTGGTTAATTGTACGGTGGCCGCTTCTACCGGCAGTTGGCTTTCCCTGTCGATTACGATCCCTCGGATGACGGATTGGGCGGCCAATCCTGCCGGGCAGAGCAGCGTAAGTAAACAAAAAGTGTGTATATGCAGTATGATCCGTTTCATCTTTCTTCCCTTTCTATAGGGTTATACGGCATGTTCTTGGGTTGGTAAGGTTTTCCGTTATCGTCGGTGACGGTCACTTTTACCTGTGGCGAGGTCAAGGCGATGTATCCGATAGGATCGGCGGCATATCGTTCGTAAGCCTTTTGCAGGTTCTTGCGGCTGATCGGCTCGAAATCGTTTCCCCCGAAAAGGATCGGGTTCTTATCCCGGCTCAGTTCGATACCCGTGCAGATGAAAGTGTAATGTCCTTGGCTGTCTTGGGCTTTTAGGATCAGGCCCGGTAATCCGCATAATTTCCAAGGACCCTCGCTTTTCGGTATCTCCGGCGTGTACCAAGCCTCATAATGCCTGCCCTTGAAATGACAGGTCGCTTTCCGGCAAGGATAGGACAGGATGGTCATCGTATCGGGCAGTAAGGTCCATTCCGGGCGTTCCTCCTTTTCCTCGCAGCGGAAGCGACTGGCGGCAAGGGCATCCAAGGTCGTGGTCTTTCCCGCCGGATAGTTCTTGTAGACCTGCGCATTGGTCTTGGAGGAATATTGTTGCAGGTGTTCATTGATGACTTCTTGTGAGGCTCCGGCGGCTTTGTCGGCCTCTAGTACGGAATCGATGAGGAATTTGGCGTAACTATAGTAAACGGAGCATTTATCCCCGACCTTCAGCATGAGGTCTCTTCCTCTTTCTTGTCGGGTTGGAGCGTGTCCGGCATGGACGTGGTCTGATATTGTACCGTGAAACGTGTCTCGTCGATGGGCTTGGCTCTTAGTACGTCGTTTAGGTTGAAGATGTTGATTGTCACTTGGGCGTTCGTCTCGTGTCCCGCCCCTGACAGACCTACGCAAAGCAGGCCGATTGTCGCTATGATTCGTTTCATGATCTGTTGGTTTTAGAAGTTATTTGTCGCGAATGTAGGGAAGGGGCGTTCGCCGTAAAGAAGATTTTTATTACTGAAATATTACTCCGCTTATAAAAATGGCTACATGTACGTTGTAATCATGGAGTAGCTATCTATCTTTGCCGGAAAGGAATGAGACATGGGAAAGAGGATTCGATGGATATGGGTAATCTCGTTGGCGGCGGCTTTGGCGGCGATCGGGGTACAAGGCTATTGGCTGTTCAATCAGTTCCGGTACGAGATGTGTACTTATGCGGATGAGATCGCCGGTGAGGTATTTCATGCTGGGCAGGAGGAATTTCGTATACGGAAGGAAGAGGCGGAGATGACGAAAGGTACTTATATTATAGAACGCCAGTCGAAATACCAGTCTGGTGATAGCGTGTTAAATGGGTTGAAAAACTCGTTCGGTTTCCAGCTTTATCCCAAGGATACGACAAAGATCCATAGTTTTCGGCTTCATCTGGACCCGAATATGCCGGAAGATAGCTTATTGGTTGGGGTAGATCGTTCGGTCGTGGAGTTCTTCGTGCCTTTCTCCGCGGAGCGTTTGGACTCCATCTTGTCTGCCGGTCTGCCCGGTTTGGATTATCGGGTACGTCCGTTCGTAGCGGGCGATACTTTGTCCGGGCAGTCATCGGCCTTATGGTTGCCGTTATCGAAAAACCTGCTTTCAACCTCTATCTCGATATGCTATTTGTTCGCCCCGATCGAGCGAAAGGCGGTGTGGGTGGATGTGGATCTTCCCATGAATCCGTTATTGGGCCGGATGGGATGGCAGCTTTTCCTAAGTATTTTCCTTATCTTGTTATTGCTGGCTTGTTTGAGTTTCCAGATCCGTACGATCTGGGAGCAAATGCGCTTGAACGAGTTGCGTGAGGGGTTCGTGCATACGATGATCCATGAGCTGAGGCGACCGGTACAAACCTTGAAGGTATTCGTCTCTTTCTTGAATGACCGGGAGATGCGGATGGATGAGGCCACGACGGAACGGGTCCTTCAAGACTCCATGTTCGAGTTGGATAATCTTTCCGCCTATCTGGGAAAATTGAAAGATATGTCTGTGCGGACGAGCGGGAGACGCTTCTGAGACCTTCCGCTTTTAATCTCCGTGAGTTGGTGGAGAAGGTGGTACGCCTAACCAATATCCCCGCCGGGAAAAAAGTCTCTTTCTCGACGGCCTTTCCCCCGGATATGCCGGATCTGACGGCCGATCCGGTACATGTGGCGAATGTCTTGTCTAACTTGATAGAGAACGCGATCAAATATTCGGGAGAGGAAGTGGATATCGATATCGTAGTGCTTTGGAATCAGCAAGGGGTGGAATTGACCGTTTCGGATAATGCTTCGGTATCGCTCCGGATGAGCGGCGAAAGGTGTTCGATAAATTTTACCGTTCGTCTCATCTGCGGATAAGCAAATTCCGGGTATTGGGTTGGGATTGAGCTACGTTCGCCAAATAGTAGAGGCGCATCATGGTTCAGTATCCCTGCGAAGTGAATTAGGTGAAGGCACTCGAATTACTATAAATCTACCGACTACAGCCTTATGAAATCGACATTGAAAATACTTTTCGCGGACGATGACCTTAAGTATTCCCTCGTCTTGAAGCGATTCTTGGAACGGGAGGGGTATGAGGTGACTTATACCGGCAATGGTACCATGGCTTTGGAGCAATTCCCGCTCGTGAAACCGGACCTGGTCTTGCTGGATATCAACATGCCCGGCCTAAACGGTTTCGAGGTAGCGGAAAAGATCCGTGAGCAAGACCGCCATGTCTTGATCTTTTTCCTTTCCGACCGTTCCGATAAGAACGACCGTTTGAAAGGTTTTAGCTTGCGCGGAAACGATTACTTGGCGAAACCCTTCTATCCGGAAGAGCTGATCGCCCGTATCAAGGACCGTTTTGAGATCGGTGTCCATGAAAACGTGCAGGAGGAGAGCTTCCATTTCGGAAACACGACCTTCAACTATACCACGAATGAGATCCGTACGGGCAATAACAAGGTATTGATCACTTCCCGCCAAGCGGATCTTCTGCGAATCCTGGCGACAAACCTGAATCTGGCGGTGGATCGTGACCTTCTGTTGGAAACCGTCTGGGGAACTAGCTCATACGCCAACTCCCTGGCCTTGAATGTGCAGGTCACCTATCTCCGTAAAGCGCTTCATAACGATCCGTCTACCGGCATCGTATCCTTGCCGAAGAAAGGATATATGCTAAGAGGATAGAATTTATCCGGTAGAATTGGGTTTCTGATCCGTAAGCATTATCTTTGTCCCAGAAAGTATTCACAGAAAGAAAATGAATCATATATGAACTTCAGCGAACAATGTTTCCGCATTTTTGAGCAAGCTACGGAGGCTTATCATGTAACTGACAATGTAGATGCTACAGTGCATAATCCCTATGCGGTAAAGAGCATCGAGTTTTATCTTTATCTTAAGAACTGGATCGATGCCGTCCAATGGCATTTGGAGGACATTATCCGGAATCCGGAGATCGACCGGTGGAAGCGCTGGCTATCAAACGCCGCATCGACAAGTCGAATCAAGATCGTACGGATTGGTAGAGTTGATCGATAGTTTCTTTCTGGATAAATACAAGAACGTGAAAGTATTGCCGGACGCTACGATCAATACGGAAAGCCCGGCTTGGGCGATCGATCGTCTGTCGATCCTTACGCTTAAGATCTATCATATGCGTGAGGAGGCAAACCGTCCGGATGCTACTGCCGAGCATAAGGCTCGTTGTGAGCAGAAACTGGCGGTGCTGATGGAGCAGAAGAAGGATTTGTCGATGGCTTTGGATCAATTGCTATCCGATATCCGTGACGGTAAGAAATACATGAAGGTCTACAAGCAAATGAAGATGTACAACGACCCGGCCTTGAATCCTGTGTTGTACGGTAAGAAATAATGGCAAATATATTAGTAATACGACTTTCGGCTATCGGGGATGTGGCGATGACCGTTCCCGTTATCTATTCCGCAGCCAAGGCGAATCCTACGGACTCGTTTACCGTGTTGACGCAAGCGTTCTTGATCCCGGTTTTCATCAACCGCCCGAAGAACGTGAACGTGATCGGTATCAATACGAAGAGCACGGAGAAAACGTTGGCGGGATTGCTTCGTTTTGCCTCTGCCTTGGTGAAATACGATTTCGATATGGTGCTGGATTTGCACGATGTGTTGCGAACCATGATTATCCGTACGCTGTTCCGCTTGAACGGCAGACGGGTGTTTGTCGTGGATAAGGCCCGGAAAGATCGTGCCCGGTTGACCGACGCGAAGCATAAACGATTTAAACAACTTCGCCCGGTGATCGAACGTTATGCGGATGTTTTCCGTAACGCCGGACTTCATTATACGGAATCGTTCACCTCGCTTTATGAGGCCTCGACCCCTGATTTATCCGCCTTGGAACCCCTTGTGGGAACGAAGACGGGCAAATGGATCGGTATCGCCCCCTTCGCCAAGCACCGGGGAAAGATTTATCCGACCGGGGAGATGGAGCTGGTCATGGCCGAGCTTTCCGATCGAGAGGATTTTACCATCTTCCTGTTCGGTGGTCGTGGCTACGAGGAGGCGCTCTTGGATCAATGGGCTTTTGAGTATCCCCGGGTAAAAAGCGTGGCGGGCAAGTATTCCTTGGATCAGGAACTGGCTTGATCAGCCGGTTGGATCTGTTGATTTGCATGGATTCCGCCAATATGCATTTTGCTTCCTTGGTCGGTACACGGGTGCTTTCCGTTTGGGGCGCTACCCATCCCTATGCCGGATTTTACGGATATCATCAGGATCCGGAGGATTGTATCCAGTTGGACTTACCTTGCCGTCCTTGTTCCGTATTCGGCCAAAAGCCCTGCCTGCGGAAGGATTGGGCGTGTATGAAACAGCTCAATCCGGATCTAATCATAAACAAGGTATTAACCTCTTTAAATGAAATGGTTTCGGATGAAGGAGATCATTAACCCGGCGTACGGGCGATTCGAGGATTTTGTAAGGCGTGTACCTCGTATATTTTCAGAAGAGGGAAAAACGATTTATAAGGCGAGGAATGAGATCAAGGTTTTTGAGGTAGATGGTGTGGAACTGAATGTCAAGCGATATAGAGTCCCCTTCTTGATAAACCGTGTTATTTATCGTTTTTTCCGTCAGCCTAAGGCTGTGCGAGCCTATGAGTACGCTCTGCGATTGGTTGCCAAGGGGTTTGAGACTCCTGCCCCGATCGCTTATGTCCTTTTTCAGGAGAAAGGCCTTTTGGGATATAGTTATTTTATCAGTTTGCAATCCAGCTATAAGACATTGTATAAAGTCGGACAGCGTCCGGTAGAGGGGAACGAGGATATTTTTCGTGCGTTAGGCACTTATATGGCAGAGTTGCATGAGGCGGAGGTCTATCACGCCGATTTCTCTCCCGGAAATGTATTGTACGATCGTACGGAGGAAGGGGTTAGGTTCTCCTTGATCGATATAAACCGGATGCACTTCGGGCCTGTATCGCTAAAACGAGGATGCGCGAATTTCTCCCGCTTGTGGGGACGGGAAGCCGCTTTTCATTTAATGGCGGAGACCTATGCGAGAGCCGGCATTTTGATAAAGCGGAATGCCTTCGTTGGATATTATACTATCGAAATCGTTTCTGGAAGAAATATGCGTTGAAGCATGAGATTGAATTTGAATTATAGACTTTTATGAAAATACAAATACTCCGGTTCTGTTTAGTTGTTAGTTGTCTTTTGGCCTATGTATCTCCGGTTAAGGCGTTAGAATGGTGGGAAAAGGTAGAGTATCTGACTTACTCGCCCCGTTATTTCGGGCCAAATGCCTTTCCGATTCCCGAGTTGGTAGGAGGAAGCCTGTCCAGCCGTTGGGAAGTGGAGCTTCAGGGGGAATATCATAAGATGCGAGGCGATCAGACGAAAGATATCTTTACCCGTTTGTACATTCCTGTCGTAAAGGGGCGTGTAGGAGTGAATGTCAGTTGGGTATTCCAAGAATGGTATGAGATGTCGCCGGAAGTGCGGGATGAGCGTTATGCGGTAGAACTGAAATCCCCGATTGTTTGCCGGGGCGACGTGATCTTTAATTTTTATTTCCAAGCCCTCCGGAGTGAGAAATGGATGGATATCGTGGTAAGCGCCAACCTGAAAACCGCCAGTGGCGGACGCTTGTGCGACGCTCGTTATACGGATGCGGCCTCTTATTGGTTCGACGCCAATCTGGGACGTACGCTGTGGAAGCGGA
>ENA-OQCK01000625-OQCK01000625.1-human-gut-metagenome-genome-assembly--contig:-NODE-625-length-17487-cov-3.728629_pt1 | contig 17487 bp, 15 predicted proteins | sample MGYA00242498_ERZ504578 | MGnify/ENA primary metagenome ERZ504578 (study PRJEB26092, sample SAMD00036229) | human gut metagenome | host: Homo sapiens | study: EMG produced TPA metagenomics assembly of...
CAAAATTTTGATTGTTCCCCACACAAAATCCCTGTTTCTATTCATAATTTATGAATTTAAAACGTTACTTGTGTTTTAGCACCATTCGCTGCAATAGCATTTACTTTATAATCTTCGGGTAACGTAGTGTTTACAGTAAACGAAGATTGCGGTGATACAAATATTACTTTTCCTGCATGATCGCTAACTTCATAAACAGCCACATTCCGCCAACCATACATTGATAGTTTGGAACCGGAACGGGTAGCTGTTCCGGCAACTACGGCTGCATTATTTATATAAGCCTCTAAGTTACTATCACAGATATATTCCAGCTTATGTTTCGGAACAGAATATCCTAAATTTCGAATTCTATTTTTAAGAGCACTTACCTGAGCTTCCGTCACTACCACTTTTCCATCGCCATAAGAGTCGTTGAATTCATATGAACCAGATTTCAGAAAACCCCATTTTACAAAGAAATCCGTCAAATCCAATCCTGCCGCCTTACTACAATTATAGGCGAACTCTATTTGACGTTCACCATCGGTAGGCAAGTCCTTATTGACACGTATATATTCATATACATCCTTATAAAAATCCGTTTTTCCTAATACATATTCCATATATAACTCTAACTGCCAAAAAGGTACTAATTTATCGAATACATCTCCTAATTTTGCATGAAAAATATCATTATTCCCGAATGCTAAAGTCATTGCATGCTCGTAGTAATTACTGTAAGCATTACTTGGCGTTGTAGTTAGCAAACGGAATTAATTCCATATAATTTCTGAATGTACATCGAACAAATATTGTTTGTTACTTCGGTCATTCCAAACCATTTCAGTCCCGGACGGGTTTGATTACTATGCCCTACCTCATGGGCAGGCCCCCAGTTGTTAGTCTTCATTTGATCTACACTGCACAGATTATCCATCGTTGAAAAATGATATGCCGTATGATAAGAAGTGGAATACATATAATCTCCCTGTCCGTACATGACATTGAAATACATACGGTTTCTGAACATACGATTGTCGGTATCCGTACCGATGCCACCATTATTGTTGTATTTTCTCAAACCCATGAATATCTGTTCCTTATATACAATATCATCAAAAAGGTTAATTAAATCTCTCCCATTAGATGTACTTTTTAGTTTGCTGACAGGAAAAGTGAGATGAGCATAATTCCCTACAACATCAAAATAGCCATCGACAGCTCCGTTTAGTAAAGTACCCCACTGTTCACGGGTATGTTTTGCTACATCAAAGTATCCGTTAACACTTCCTGACGCAAAGTGTATCTTTACCTCGTCATAGTCTACCGGATTACCATTGACATGATACATCACATAGATTAACCCTTTCTTCTCCGAAACAATTTTATTTATACCTGTGCGTAAGCTATAAGAAATGCTGTTATTGAAACCATCAGCATTAGGGGTATCCATGTCCTGTACTCTTAGACTCAAATGTTGCCCGTGCGTTTCACCTACCATGACAATCAATGTTTCTCCCGCTTTCACAAAGATACCCGTAGGATTATCCAATAGACTATAAGTGCCTGTCTTATTGATAGTAGCCTGTATATCTGGATGTTGATAAGGTTTGAAATCCGCAATACGGAAGTCAGCCGGATATTTATCTTTCAGCATATAATAAGCTATGTTCTTAAAAAATGGATAAGTACAGGCCTTTATCATTTCCTCTGTTATATCAGACCGTAACTTGGAACAAGTAACATCCATAAAAAGGGTCAATGGGTCAAAACCTTCCGGATTCCTAGCAAAGAACTTCATTTCCGCACAGGAAGCATGCCCATTCACACCGGACTTAATAATCAGGCGAACTGCCTTCGGTTTCTGTATTGTGTTATCAAAAGAAAAAGATACTACCGCACCTTTGGAACCGAAATCGAAATTGGTTTCATTCGTTACACTTTCAAAAGCCGGGTGTTCTTCAGTCGATACCTGAATTTCCACTTCACCAAAATTCCCGTTCGAACCGCTTATACGCGGATAATAGATAAAGTAATCAAGTGCTTCCGTATTTTCCTTGAAATAGTAAGTCAACATGACCGGATAATGGCTTGTAACCCCTTCTGCAAAAGGATAATTAGAATGATAAATAGTACTCATATCACTATCAAAAGATTTTTCAATCCCTTCACCACCATGTGCCGTAGATGCTTCCCCTCTGACTACTTCCAACTGAACATCATCCGCAATTCCTTCAGTATCACCAAATGTATATCCATCCAATCCATTCTGAATAACTGTAACTTCTGCTGAAATATTAGAGTTCTTATCCTTTATCACTATCTTCTCCGTACGTACACTACTTCCCTCATGATATCTACGGTAAACTTATAAGGTATTTCAATCGTTGCAGCACGTGTGTCTACCTCTTTCTTTATCCAAGAAGGATAGGTGACATCCAGTTCCGCTTCCGTCAGATTGGTAGTGACAGTAAAAGCGACTGTTCCACCTACGGAGGCAAAGTAAAAGCGAAAGGAGATACTAAAATATCAGTATCAGTACCTAACTGACGTACAAGAATCTTCTTATTCAATTTTCCATTATTGATAACCACCGAAGCATTACGGACAGTTTTGTTCGGGTTACTTATCACACTAATCTTCACACCTGCACCCGAATTGACAGGTTCAGTCTTACACCACTGTTCTCCTTCCACATCCACAGAAGCGGTCCAATCTGCAGGAAGTGATTTTACATCAATAACAACAGAGCCTGCTTCTTTATAAAAATCTGCATTTTCCAAACCTAGTTCCAATACAGCCACCACATCCTTATCATCTTTACAGGACGACAAGGAAAAAAGAAACAGGGATATGAATACATATAAAAATAATTCTTCATATTCTTTTCGTTTAAAAAGGACTGACTAAAAAGAATTTATGCATCACTGCATTATCCCCTTGCCAGCCCTTAAGATTAATTATTTGTTAGATTTAAGAGAGAGCAGTTATTTACCATATAATTCAAACTCCGAGAGTGCCCATGTATTAAATTTACTCGGATTAGTAGAACTATGAACCTCAAAACGAACATAAGTATATGAATCGCCTAGCAACATCGTCGGACAAGTATCATAATAAGTGGTAGCCGATACTGGAAGACGTCTGCTTCTGCGGTAAATACTTTTATTTCTTTCCAGTTTGCGCCATCATTACTAGCATAAATGATGAACTTAGTAGGATGCTGATTAGTATTTCTAGTTGCATATCTTACTCTCAACTTGGAAATAGCACTATTCAGATGAATATCCACTTGATGCGGGAAGGCGGGCGCACCTCCTCCGTAAGTAACTTGTGCCTGAGTAGCCAATTTGCCATCCAACCAGTCGGCAAATCCATTACCGTCAGCAAAATTTGTGCCTATCAAGGTCATCATATCCGGTGTGAGCGTAATCTTCGGTGCTGAATTCTGTAATCCGATAATAACTGTATTTTCACCGGAAAAGGCATATTTTGTAGAAGTTATTTCTAACGGAAGTGCAAAGTTCCCTTCTAGATTAGTTATATCAATCTTCACGGTCAGATTCGCTGTAACATTACCTTTGCTAAAGGTCAGTTTACCGATAGTATAGTTGTTGCCCTTGTCTGATATTAATGAATACTCAATGGGAGATGTAGCATTATATTCATCCAATAGTTCCTTTTTAACTGTTACATCGCAGGTTATATCTTCTGTGAGAGCAGTATTCAAAGTCACAGGAAGCTCATATATATACTCAGTCACACCTTCAGTAATAGTAAACGGAAGTTTAAATCCTGACTCTGAAAGAGAGAAAGCAGGCTGATAAACAGTAGGCTTCACGATGATATACTTATTTTTTTCATTAATGGTAGAAGTACCGTCCGTAAGCTCCAACATCAACACATAAGTGAAATTACCCGTACTCAATACAGAAATTTTCTCAGGATGAAAGGTTACCGTTTTAATCTTATACAGTTCTTTTTCTCCAAAAGAGACGGTCATGTCGGAAGGCAATTCATAACAATCAGCAGGCAATGGCTTGAAATTAGTCTTATTCTCATTATTGTAATATTCAATATCGAACTCATTCAATACTTTCAATGTAGCTGAAGCTAACATATTCAGGTCGTTTCCACCTTTGTCAATCGTTATATTGTAAGCAGCAGACTCTCCAGTATTATAAAAGGTAATATCCTGCTCATTACTATTCAAAATGCAAAGGAATGATTCATAATCATCCAGATAATCGTCTTTTCCATCGTTCAAGCAAGCCACCATAGTCAGCAACAAACCGCCTAACAACGAAAGGATATATATTTTTGTCTTCATATAAATTAAAATCTGATTAGATTGTTTTAATGCTATAATTCTATCTCCAATTATAATTTTGGGTCAATAGTTTGTTACGGTCTAGTTCTCTCTGACTGAACGGATATAAAAAGTGATTAGCTCTAAACACACGGTTTTGAACTACTGTCCTACGCCAAAAAGTATCCGGAGTATCTTCCGTGTTAACAGCCTGTGCCTCTACATTCATACCATAGATAGGTCCATTATCCGTAGTTGTAGCAATCATCCATGTACGAGTATCAAAAAAACGATGATTTTCAAATGCAAGTTCTATCCTGCGTTCTCTGCGACAAAGTTCTATCAATTGGTCTATTGTAGCTTCCGGATAGACTTCCGTTATTGGATCCATACCTGAACGAGCACGCAGATCAGCCCAATACTCCATAGCTGTTGTACGATACTGACTGTCTCTCGATCTTTTCTCCCATTCCAAAGCTGCTTCAATAAAGTTTAAGTAAATTTCTCCAAGACGGAATGTCGGAAATACCATATTACCCGGTTGATTATTCACAAAACTAGCAGTATGATCACAAAAACGATTAACTAGATATCCACTTCTCGAATGGTCATGAGAAGTATTTGAATTACCATCTTTTGCCAAGTTACACAATACATAGTCATCTTTACCCGGACCGCATCTCCAGTAACTATCACTCCAATACACAGCTATATAAAAACGTGGTTCACGATTAATAAACATATTCCGAGTTGCTCTTTTATAATATTTAGCCTGATATGTGTCACCTTTACTTAAATATTCAAGAAAAGGATTTGCAAATTCAGTTATACCATTTTCACTATATCCAGAGTTTTCGTCAACCTTAGGAGTTCCATCTATCTCGTATCCAGTAATCGGATACTTACCATTATCCATCGCATAAGCATCCACCTGTTGTTGCGAGGGTCCTAGTGCTCCATAAGCTGCTCCATTACCTCCTTTTTTGGTCTTTACACCCGTCGGAGTCGTTCTTCTGGCTATAATAGCCCGACTTGCATATCCGGTAGTCCAGATAAGTTCTTTGTTCCAATCTACCTGCGTAATGCCAAGATAATTAGCATACGGGTCATCTGAAGCGTCTCTATGTAACTCGTATACTCCAAATCTATGACAGCTTTGGCAGCCTGCACTGCTTCTTTCCATTTTTCATTACTATAAGTTTGAGGAAACAGATATTGATCTGATAATTCCGGAAAATCGGGTGTTGTAGGATTCTTTACGGTATTGTATAAACTATTACCATTATATAGATCACGGGCTGAATAAAGTTTTAACCGTGAAATCACAGCTAAAGCAGCTCCCTCGGTAGGTAGCCCATATTCTGCATCTACCGTCCAAGTTGTTTTCCCGTGTTCTTTAAAGTAGGTAGCACATTGAGTCATTTCATTTACAACATAATCAACACATTGTTCCCAAGTATTACGCGGACGATATAGAGATTCTGTCGTAGCATCATATGGCAATATCTCATCTCCCAACAAAAATATAGGTCCGTAATTACGCATCATCAAGAAGTAATAATATGCTCGTGCCCAACGTGTATACCAGTACCATTCATCCTTTTCTTCCTGTGTTACGGTAGGATCTGAACAACTGTAAACATTCTGCATAAAAATATTACATTCACGTATTCCGTTATACAAATTAAAATTAGCACCTGGTACGCTGGATGCATTCCAAGCTCCCGTATTCATTGACTCAGCAGCTGCATTCGATGCATTGATCAATTCATCAGTAGCAGTGCTTTGAGGAGTACTAACATAGCCAGTCAAATCATTTGGCAAAAAACTCATTGCATTCAAGAAATACCCGCGTGTATATGCTCTCTTCTGCCAAAGTTGTTCAAAAGTAAGATCTTCCGTTTCCTGTTTATCGAGAAAACTTTCACACGAAGTTAACAAAGGAATAACCCCGCAAAATAACAATATATATTTTACTAATGATAGTTTCATATTGATTCTGTATTATTGATTAGAAATTAGCATTTAGGCCGATAGTAACGGTCATGTTATTCGGATATTTTGCTCCATTGGTAGTATCCAGCAATTCAGGGTCCCATAATTTAAACTTACTGAATGTAAGAAGGTTCGTACCAGCGATATAGAAACGAAAAGACTTAATAAAGGTCTTGTTCAACCAGGTTTTTGGCAATGTATATCCTATTTCTGCGTTTTTCAAACGAAGAAAACTACGGTCACGTAACCACATAGTAGACGACTGGCTATTGTTAGAACTGCCTGCTTCTGCACCGTAACTCAAACGGGGATATTTAGCAGAAGCATTCTGTTCAGGAGTATTGGTCGTTTTCCATGAATACTTATAAAGATCTTCATAGATAGCAGAACGATCCATATTATCACTACTGAAAGGACGCAAAGGTGTACCCGCTAAATAGATAGAAGTACGCGCTACCCCTTGAAAAAATACACTTGCATCAAAATTCTTCCATTTTGCTGTCAATCCGAACCCGTATGTTATCTCAGGAAGATCAGTATAGCCAATAGCAATCTGGTCATACGTATCAATTTTACCATCTCCATTTACATCCTTGTACTTAACGTCACCAACCCTATATTCACCAAACATCTGTTTCGGACTATTATCTATTTCTGCCTGACTTTCAAAAAATCCCAAAGCAATAAATCCCTTACGTTGCGCTGCACCATTACGGCCAAACGGTTTGCCAATAGAATTTTGATATTTATATTCCCAATCTGGTTCATCATTATCCAACATCTGGTTACGCGAAAAAGTAAAGTTTCCGCGACCTGTCAGTAAAACCTTACCTACCTGTTGCTGATATTCCAGTGTTCCATCTAGACCAGATACCTTCGCTTTACCTACATTTACATATGGAGTAGTAGTAAGGCCGACAATAGCCGGTAGCCCAGCACGAGCCAGAAAGATACCATTACGTTCTTCATAAAAATAATCAGCTTGAATCTTTAATTTTTCGAACAAACGAAGTTCAATACCTGCATTTACCTTAGTTGCCTCTTCCCAAGAAACATTTGTATTCTCAATTTCTCCTACACGATAACCAGTACCTGTCTGATTTGCAGTTTTTCCGTATGACCATCCTGTTACTGTATTGACAGAAGGTTCATAAGCCCATCTTCTGGAGGCTCCAATGTCATCATTACCCACTTTACCATAAGACGCTTTCAATTTCAGATCATTAACTACTTTAGTCAACGGTTCAAACCATTTCTCACTGGACACCATCCAACCTATTGCATAAGCTGGAAAGAATCCAAAACGATGGCCACGAGCAAAGTTCTCAGAACCAGTGTATCCCATATTGAATTCGGCAAAATATCTATCCATATAAGCATAAGTCAAACGTCCTGCCAGTCCCTGACTTTTATATGGTAATGATTTTTCTGATTCTCTGCTGTCAATAACTTATAAATTTTATGATTGTACAAAAACAAAGCTCCTATCCGATGTTTTTGAGCAAATAAACGAGTATAATTAAGAGAACCTTCCATATAAGTAGTAATCTTAGATACGGTCACTGGAGCAGCATACGACAGATTATTGGAACCCTCATATATTGTTTTATAATTTAATGAACCGTCTTCATTTCGACCTGTTGCATGAAACTGAGGTGGGGTCTTTGAACGAACTTGCAACGTATTATTAGATGCATCCCAAGAAAATTTAATATTGGCAGTTAACCCTAGAGTTATCATATCCAATTTTTGAGTAACACCAATCAATGATTGGGCTGAATTCCAACTTTGCTCACGATAACCGGAATGTACCAGCAGATTCCATGGATTACTACCACTGGCTGCACTTGGTGCAGAAAGAGTACCATCAGAATATTCCACAGGAAATGCATTTGGAGAGGTGTTAAATGCATATCCCCAAATATCAGATGTCGTAGCTCCCGGTCCCCACGAACTTTCATAAATATTAGCCAAATTCACATTGAATGTTGTAGTCGGTGTAACGGAGAAATCCATATTGGCACGAAAATTGAATTTTGTATAATGAATAGAAGAATTATAATCATAAACATCCCCGGCGTTTCTAAATATAGAGCCTTCATTATAAAAACCACCTGATACATAATACTTACAAATATCACCGCCTCCAGAAAGGTTCAATGTCACACGTTCGCTCGAAGCCAAATTTCGATACATCTGGTCTAACCAATTTACATTTGGATATAAATCAGGATCAGAACCATCACTATATTTTTGAATAGCTTCCGATGAATAGCCTCCATCACCATTACCCGTCAGGCCTTTAGCTCATTATACATCTCGGCCCATTGTACAGAGTTTGCCATTTGCGGCATACGTGTCGGAGTTTTAAAACCCATTTCCGCACGTACATTAATACGAGGTTTGCCTTCACTGCCTTTCTTGGTAGTAATCAAAATAACGCCATTCGCACCACGTACACCATATACTGCCGAAGCAGAAGCATCTTTTAAGATAGAAAATGTAGCAATATCATCTACATCAACCAAGTCCAGTTCCCGTTCGATACCGTCAACCAGAACTAGCGGAGTAGAGTTACCTTTAAAAGAAGCTATACCACGGATATAAAAATCGGAAGCACTATTTTTACCCGGCTCACCGGATGCCTGCATAGAGACAACACCTGCCAGTTGCCCCGCCAGTACATTGGAGATGTTAGAACCCGGTATATTGAGTTCACCCACATCCAATGAAGAAATAGCACCTACAACACTTTCCTTCTTCTGACGTCCGTAACCTACTACTACAACTTCGTCCAGCTTCTTTGTATCCGGATTTAATATTACATCAATAACATTCTTATTGCTGATAGCTATTTCCTGCTTCTTCATACCAATGTATGAAAATTCTAGTACACCACCAATACCTTCAATTGTAAGAGAATAGTGACCGTCCAAGTTGGTAACAGTACCTGATGAGCTATTTTCAACCATACACTAGCTCCAATAATAGGCTCTTTTGTCTCTCCGTCAATTATAGTACCTGTAATTACACGTTTTTTCGGCTGTTGCTGTTCGGCATTTTGAGCATTTGCTTAACTTTAAAAATGACTTTCTTTTCCTTTAATTATATAATTAACTCCACTTCCATTAAATAGATTTTTCAAGACTTCCTCAATTGTACCACTACAATTAATCTCTTTTTTTGATTTATCTTTCAAGTCACTATCTTTATAAAAGAAAGTATAATCACTCGTTTCTTCTATATACCGGATAGCCTCCTTGAGAGAGAACTTTCCCTTTATCTGAATATTCCCTTGTGCTGCTAACATCACAGTTGGCCATAATAATAAGAGTAATACGAGATAGCTCAAATACCGCTGTCGATACAAAAAAATACATTTTTTCATGTTCTCATTTTATTAGATTAGACATATAGTTTATTAAAATTCAATTTCTGATAATGATTGTGTTACCTACTCTTTCTTCTTTCAAATTCATAAGGAAACAGATTTTGAGAATAATATCATCCAACGCTTCCTCCTGACGAATGGTACCACTGAACGGAGAAGTTTCGTCCTTACCTTCATACACTATATTAGCATGATACATCTGATTAATGATAGAAATGAGGCGGTTAAGCGGCATAGCGTCAAACTTGAATTTACCATCCTGCCATTCTATATTTTCAATCTTCCGTATTCCTATTTCCGCATTAACTGAGTTATAAAAAATCTTTTCCATGGGCTTCATTACTATCTGTTTGCCGGTCGCCTCTACATTAAACTCAACACAACCGTTGAACAGCGTAATCTCATTATTTCCCGCTTCTTTTTTATCTACTAGAAACCGGGTACCTTTTACTTCGATAAAGGCTTTATCAATATAAACTTTGAAGGTGTTCCCATGCTGCTTACGTACATGGAACATGGAACTACCCTCCAACCATACTCTTCTGTCTTTATTGAAGTTCTTGGCAAAACGGATGGAACTATTCGGATACATCCATACTTCAGAACTATCGGGCAACTGATACAACATATTCCGGGTGGCTACTACCTCAGCAAATTCTTCTTTAACGAAGAAATCACTATTCACATAAAAAAGCCAACCTCCCAAAACTGCGACTAAAGCCACACAGGCTGCTGCCAACGGATAATAGAACTGTCGAATTGACTTACGTTTCGAACGTACTTTATATTCTTTGACTATTTTAGCCCAAATATAATCTCCGATTTCCGGATCTACTCTTTCCGAGTTTTCCGCTATCGGATTTTGTTCCTCCCATTGCACTTTCATTTTGCGCTCTATCATATCTATTTCGGACAGATCCTTTAATTCGTCTTTTTCAGTCTGTCTGAAAATAATTTTCTAATTAATTCACTTTTATAACTCATTACTTTTCTCTATTATTTGTTATTCTATTATTAAATACACATCAAAAATTGGAGACCCTGGTGAAAAAGCAATTTTTTTTAGAAAGTATTTAGCTAATTTGTCCCAAAAAGATAAAATGATATCTAAAGAGTTGATTAGAAGGTTTAAAAATGGAGATGAAGATGCTTTTTCATTTCTATATAAACATTACTGGGAAAAGGTCTATGGCTTTACCCGGCTTTATCTAGTTTCTTCTGAAGATATCGCAGAAGTGGTACAAGAGGTTTTCATCAAACTCTGGGAAGCAAGACATCTGATAGATGAAGAGCAGCCTTTTGAAGGGTTTCTTTTTATCATTACCCGTAATATGATTTTTAATTATTCACGCAAAAAATTAAACTACTCATTTCTGAAAGTTACTGTTCTACAAGCAATGGAACAAGAATATGAAGAAGAAAATAAGTTGGAATTATCCGATTTAAAAAAGTATCTTTCAGTACTAATATCACAATTGCCTCCACGGCAGCAAGAAATCTTTCGCATGAGCCGGGAGCAAAACTTAACCTATAAACAAATTGCCGAGCAATTGTCTATCAGTGAAAAAACTGTAGAATATCATATGGGATTGGCATTAAAATACTTACGAAAAAATCTCTATTTGCTTTCTCTGTTTTTGTCTGTTTAAACACAATAAATACACATTAATTCCTCCAATCAATCTTGATTGAAGGAATCCTGATAATATCATTGATAATTGAAAAATTCTGTTGGTATGCTTTCTGTTTTATAATTAATAAGAAGCTGTTGCCGGAATGCCGGCTTTCTTAATCAATTCTACAATCCGGTCCAACTCTTCGTGAGTTGCCTTCTGCAAATCATGATCAGGGGTTTCACGGTCAATCGTGTAAATCATCACTTGCCGGGGCGCGATTTCTTTCACCGCCTCCAACCAGGGAAGTACAAACTTATCTGAGGTATTGTCCATATCCTTTCCCAGGTAACTCCCTTTGAGAAACATAGTTTGAATGATACAGTTTCCTTTGAATTCTTTCATCTTCTCGATAATCTTCTTTACAGAATATTTTCCATTCGGACGATCTAACCGGTGAATGTATTCTTCATCCACTGTATCAAGTTTCAAGATATTATTATCTATCTTATTCAGTGCATCAAATACAGCAGGGCGGTCGATAAATGTAGAATTACTTAATACACTGACTTTCGCTTTCGGAAAATACTTGTCCCGAAGTGCAAGAGTATCATCTATGATTTCCGGGAAATGGGGATGTGCAGTCGGTTCACCATTTCCGGCAAATGTCAGTACATCGGGAGCAGGACCATTTGCCTGCATATCTTTTAGTTTTTCTTCAAGGGCTGTACGAACCTCTTCACGGGTGGGAAGAAGCTTCTTTGTACGATGCTCGGCATTGAAGCCGCATTCACAGTAAATGCAATCGAACGAACAAACTTTACCGTCGTCCGGTAATAAATTTATTCCCAAAGAAACACCCAAACGGCGGGAATGAACAGGACCGAAAATGGGTGAAGGAAAAATTACAGTCATCTTTTTATTGTTTAATTAGCTACAACAAAGATAACTCAAAAAACTCCAGGTTATTAATTCTATTGAACATTTTTTAATGATGTTCTTCATTCGACCGGTATACTTCCGCAAAACATTCCCCTGACTATAACTGCACTGCCATTACTGAAAGAATGCCTTACTTTAACTTCTTACGAGGAGACAGGTGTACTACTTTTCTCAATAAGTCGATCGTAAAATTGAAATCACTGAAAAACTGTATACCTATCGATCCGTCTACATCGGTATGATTTGAAGAATCACCGCCCGTTGAAGCTTGAAGAGTGACAGGTACATTTTTGCTCACTACACTGCCCACTTTTAATGAACGTGCATGACCATAAAAAACTGGTGTTGAATGCCCCAAACTCACTGTCGCCCCACTTCCCTCGGGTTTGAATCCGCTCAGTAACAGCCTGTTTTGACGAACAAACCGACTAAAAGCTATCAAATAATAATTAGCTCCCGTATCCATTATAAAATTACCCGAAATACTTTTATCCCCGGTCAGATTCAATGCGGAAGGTAACATGATAAGGCTCGGTACCCTAAGGGGATCATACGTCCTTTCCTCTGAAAGATATAATCACCGAAGGTATAAAGCGAAATAGTTTGCGTATCAAAATTCACTTCAGTGATATATTTTCTTATCAGATTCAGCCCGATGATGCCATCCGTACCGTTACGCACCCTCTCGAAAATTGCAATATTCTGCTTTTTCAATGATAAACTGTCCGACAGACGAAGTACATTATCGGCAGATATCTGCACCGTTTTCCGTCCGCCTACAACACTCGCTTCTTGCGAATGACTGACTTTCAGTCCTATGCTATCTGCCAACGAACGGCGGATAGCCATTCCGTCAGCTCCCGTATCAAGCAAGAATGACATCACCCGGGGGCTATCGTTCAAGCGGGCAGACAAAATGATAGAGCCACCCTCTATCCGAAAAGGCAGAACGCTGCCAACGATGATTTCCGGTAACGGCTATCACCGAACAGCCGATCGAAATAATCGACAAAGAGAATTTTTCCAGACTCATTGAAAGCTATCATGCTCTTCTCTTCTTGTCCGCCGGCCAATGTGAAACGGACCTCCAGACTGGTGACGTTTCCCTTTGTTTTCATCCCCTTCCAGTCGGGTTGGATAGATTGGAAAGTTATACCTTCCATAATCTGTTTCAACAAACCGGATGCAAAGGGCAACGAATAAATGCTGATAGAAAATTCGGGAGCAAAACTCTTTTGTGCAACAGCGATTTCTTTTGTTTTCAAACCGTCTTCCATGTGTTTCAAAGCAAGACGGATGCTGTCTTGATCCGCTTTTCCGTTTGCTGTCAACGGAAAGAACAGAAAGCATATAATTATTTTCAAGTATTTCATAGTCTATTACATTGAAAAAAGGGTACTGAAGGCTATGTATTGGACATATAGATACAACGCGCTGGACATATAGATACAACATGTTGGGTATATATGGCCAACAAACAGGATATATATACCCAACAACTCTGCTATCAATACCCATTGAAGTGCTTGTATATCAGTCTATTGATAATATCGTTTATTTTTTCAATGCGTCGTTCAACACTGCCCGTATCTCGGAAGAAGAAGGACGCGGAGCATCCATATAAAGCAGACTGCCGTCTTTGCCAACCAGCATAAAACGAGGAATACCTGTTATCTTATAAGGTTTGGACAATGCAGGTCCTGCCATGTCTCCGGCAAAAAGCTGTACACCGGGAAGCTGTTCTTTTATCACGAAGTCCTTCCATTTCTGGATATTTTTAGACGCATCGACACTAATCCCCATAAATACAATATCTTTATTGTCTTTATATTCGGCTTCCAGTGCTTTCATAGCCGGCATCTCCTTTTTACACGGACCGCACCAGGTAGCCAGATATCAATATAGACAACCTTGCCACGAAAATCGGAAAGAGAAATATCATTTCCTTCCGCATTAGGGAACGTCAAGTTAATGATTTCTTTCTTCTCCATACTCTCTCTAAAGTTATCTTCAATACGTTGCCAACGCTCTTTCTGACTGTCAGTGATGAGGAAACTGCCATATTCTTTCTTATATTGTTCCAGTCCACCTGTGTCTTGCTCATTCCGCTGAACATTAACGCTATTTCTCCTTTAATAGTATCATTACTAATCATCCCAATGTCTTCTTTCAACATAGCCGAAACGGGATTCTTTCGTTTCTCTCCGGCTGATGAGGAATCAGATACCATGGACTTGAGCATATATGCATTGACAAATAAACGCAATCCGTTGGGATAATTGAGAATGCCTGCAGTACGGGCGATAGCAGGAATATCTATCTGCCGGTAATAATCAATAAAATCCTCCTTCTGCGGATGTGCTGTCCTTACCGTATAAATGAACTGTACAGCATTGAACAGCAAATCATACTTACGAAAATCAGCAAACGTAGTGTCGAAAACCTTATTCTTTGTTTTCTTCACTTTATAAGAACCCAGTTTATCCAGTTTCTCTTCCAACAGCGGAAAAAAGTCTACATACGTACTGTGTTTTCCCATAAAATACACAGCTTTATCTTCCAGAGGAAAAATAAAATCATGCCAACGGGCCATTTCCTTGTTCTCCGCCGTATTCTCTTTTCCTATCAGTCATAACTTCGGGTAATATCCGCACATTCAATGGGTCGCCCGGCTTCATATAAAATGTATAACGATTCTGAAATACCGAAGAGGAAGTACCCAACACGAAATACCCTTCCTGCTCTGGGGTAAACGTCATCCGGAAACTACCGTCTTCTCCTAACGCAGAAGTGGCCACTTCCGACAAGTTACCGCCTTCTACAATCTTGAACATTTTGACTGCTTTTGTTTTACCCCTTTCCCACACGCCACTGACAGTAGATGTTTGGGCAAACAAACTTCCTGCACAGATAAACGCAGGAAGGATCATTAATAATAATTTTTTCATGGATTATTCATTTTGAGTATATATATAAAAATCTTTGCAAGAATAGTACTTCGATTTAGCTACCATATTATTCAGTCCGATATAGCGGGCATTCACAGGTTCGGCAAACTTGAAGTACATGTGTTCGCATCGGCTGGGAAGTGCTATTGAACCGAGGCTCACCGAAAGACGGGTAGCATTATAGAGTTCCTCTCCGGCATAAGACAAGTCCATGCTTGCAGGAGACATCGAGCTATTGTTCGCCCTGAGATATATTCCGGTGATATTGCGAACTTCATGTCCCAAATCGATTGTGACACTGGCCGGAACATCCAATACCCAGAAACCTCCTTCGAACATACTTTCCCAACTGCCTTGAGTAAATTTATATTCTTCCGACAGGGCTTTATAACCGCTCCTTTCTGTCTGTCGCACACCAAACGCAGTATCATCGCTTTCAAGCGTGTACCCACCGGATACCGAATTCACTACTAGATAATATACATCTGTACGCATAGTCTTGACAGGCTCTGCCGCACCCGGTGACGTAACCGATTTTATCTTTATGGGGACAAGATAATTATCACCCGCAAACTGCGACGTCTCTCCCTTATAGGCGATATGTCCCGTAGCCGTTGTACTGCCGGCCGGTAACGCAACATCGGCCAATTCCCAGTCACTCACGGCAAGGGTTTTGAAAGCTGTCCCATATTTGCTATTGAAAGCTGCTACCAGACTATTGTCTACTTCCAGCCCGATATTTATATCATTGTCTGACGCAATATAAGCCATAAGCGGCAGATCGTATCCGGTGAAACTTTCGTTTCCTGCAACCATCACACTGTTTTTACCTTCTTCAAATCCCACACCGTTCTCCTGTGTCACATCCAACGTCAGATAAGAGACTCTTTTACTGTAATCTACTTGTGCATCATAGCCCGAAGCCGAAGTGATACGCACCGGCATGATGTATCCGTCCATACTGGTAAACCCGTCCAAAGGCCGGGTCAAGGCAACGGTAAGTGTATCTGCAGATTCCATACTTCCCTCGGGAATGGTCAGGGTCGATTTATTCAACCTGATCCAATTACTTGCAAACCGGTGATAGGATGTTTCATTTTTCTTATTGTATACATCTACCAACAATGTATCAATAGTAACTTTCACCGTCAAATTGCCACCTGCCGGAGAAGTACAATTGACTACCAGTTTGGCAACCAATGTATCCATATTGGCAACCTTACCTTCTACTGTACGTTGGGCATTGAAAGCAAGTGAAGCATACTTATCGCTGATAAATACTTTGTTAGAAGCTTCAGCAGCTGTCTGTTTCTCATAATTGTTGATGTCATCCGTGCATCCTGCAAAAAAGCTGCATGAACTGCAAGTCACCAGTAACAGACATATTATTTTTCTAAGTTTCATATTTTTCATCTTTCTAAATCGTTTAAGGTTTATAATCCATACCTACTATCTTTCCAAAACCTTTCCACGACATCTCTATCGTTTCATCATCATTCACCTTGTGCGTCGCTATGGCAAGTGCACCGGAAGAAGCATTCGGCATGGAATAGAAGTCTATTCTGCCTCCTTCATCCTTCCTAAGGAACTGTTGTAGGTAGCGATTCCCAAATATTTACTGCTTGTACTGGGAATCATAAACTTTAAAGCGGTTATTTCATTGTAACCTTCGGGAAGAACCGCATCCGTTATTTCTCTAACCACTGCATTGCTACCCGATACGTCGGCATAAAACACCCGGTTATCTTCAGTTGCATAATAGATAAACGCATTGTTGGGTTCGGGAGCGGCAGCAATAAATTTGGCATGGTCAATGCCGGTAGACGCATCAAATATACACGTTCTCAATTTATTATCTTTCGTCACCAAAGCAGTAGTGTTAGACGGTAAACTATACTCAATATATTTAAATGTACCGTTGCTTTGTTTCAGAAAAGCAAAAGAGGTCATTTTACTTATAGTGGTATAGCGTTCGCTCATATACAGCAATCCTTCATTTTTATCATTAAAGTTGAAAATATGGTCGGAAGACTCATCCAGAAAATCTTCGGTAAAGAAGAACGATGTACTGAAATCACTGGAAGAACGGTATGTAGTCTGGCAACTGAATTTATTTTGTTCCTGATTGAAAAACATAGTAATTCTGCTGCCACACGATATAAACGGAGCGGGTTCATAACGTTTACTATCGTATACGGTATTCCCCGTACGATAAGCATTCATCGGATAGGAAAAGAAGTAGTAGACAGGATAAGTGTTGTGCAAATACCAATTCCCCTGTCCGTTATCATCTTTCATATACATATA
>ENA-OQCK01000626-OQCK01000626.1-human-gut-metagenome-genome-assembly--contig:-NODE-626-length-17425-cov-3.695109_pt1 | contig 17425 bp, 12 predicted proteins | sample MGYA00242498_ERZ504578 | MGnify/ENA primary metagenome ERZ504578 (study PRJEB26092, sample SAMD00036229) | human gut metagenome | host: Homo sapiens | study: EMG produced TPA metagenomics assembly of...
TCTGGATAATTTCCTTGTCGAAGTATATAGGCATATGCTCTTTCTCCACCACCAGCCGGATATCGACGGCTGGCTTCCGGTTCAGTTCCTTGTACTTCAGGCCTATCTCGCGGATAAGGGGTACGAGGTTGTCCCGGCTCACGCAGAGTTTCTTGTTCTGGGTCTCGGTCTTTCTGAACTCCAATATCTGGTTGATGAGGTTCAGTAGCCGGATGGCACTTTGGTGAATGACGGATATCTTCTGTGCGTCTTTGGTGGATAGTGTATCACTTTTCTGTATGTCTTCCAGCGGACCCAGTATCAGCGTAAGCGGGGTGCGCAGTTCATGGGTGATGTTGGTGTAGAAGCGCAGGCGTTCGTTGTTCAGTTCCTGCTCGTGTTCGTGGCTCTGCTTCTCCAGTTGGTACAGTGCTTCAGCATCCAGTCTTTTCTTGTAGGCATAGAGTATAGAGAAAAGGATGATAAGGGACAGCAGGATATAGAATGACTTTGCCCACCAAGTAAGCCAAAGGGGTGGGGCGATGCGGATGTTCAATGAGGTGGTTGCGTCCGACCATGCTTGGTTGCGCATGCGCGTTTTCACTTGGAACTGGTATTTCCCGGGAGGAAGATTACGAAAGGTGACATTATTGGGGTCTGTAAGCGTATACCAGGAGTTCTCGAGTCCTTTCAGCATATAGGCATATTCCACTTGGTTGACCAGGGCATAGTTCTGGATGTTGAACCGGATACTGAAACTATTCTGTGTATATTTCAGTTGCACGTTCTTCTGTCCGTTTAAGGCAATGGTGCTCTGTCCGTTTTCCGGTTTGTTCAGCGGGTCGGTAATTTCAATGTTGGTGATGAATGCGGGTGGTGATTTGCGTTCCTGCAATACAACTTCCGGGTTGAAGTAGCACAGACCGTTTATAGAGCCGAAGTAAAAGTTACCGTCTTGTCCGTAGGCTACACTGCCCCGACTGAAGCTTCCCATGGGGAGGTTGTCGTGATAGTCGTAGTTATAGAAAATGTCTTTACTGTCCACAAGACAGCTGATACCTTTGTTGGTGCTCACCCAAATATTTCCTGCCTTGTCCTCACCGATGGCTTGTATGTGGGTGTTAGCCAGTCCGCTTTCACGTTGGTATACTTTGTAGTTTCTGTCTGTCAGGGAGGGGAAGCATACCAAACCTTCACCCGTGGCCACCCACAACCGCTTTCTGCTGTCTTCGTAGAGAGCATTGATGGTATTGGAGGGGAATTTGGCCAGGACGTTGAAGAGCTGGATGCTTTGGAGTTGAGGGTCATAGAGGCCCAGGCCTCCTCCGAAGAATCCTACCCATACTTGGTCTTCGGAATCCTTCAGCACACAGCGGGCCAGATTGTTCTCCAGATTGTAGTGTGCCTTGATTGTCTTGCTGTCACAATCTATAAGATAGACGCCTTCGCTGGTTCCGACCCAAATGTTTCCCTGCTTGTCTTCATGAAAGGAACGTACGTCAGTGCGTGACTTGTCTTCGGAGAAAATCTGCCGGAAGCTTTGGCTCTTGGGGTTGTAGTAGGCTATTCCTCCATAAAAAAGCCCGAACCATAATCCTCCCTTTGAGTCGCACAAGGCTGCCTGCACCGTATTGCTTCTGAATTTCTTGTTGTCAGCATTGTATATGGCTATTCGTCTTCCCTTGTTGAATACGTTGATTCCTCCTCCATCGGTTCCTATCCAGAGGTTACCGGCTTTGTCCATACAGACACCGGAGGCTATTTTACTGTTCAGGCTGTTGTTGGTGGATGGAAAAGGAGAATATTTATAAGTGCTGAAGAGTGACGGCTCGCGTTTTATGAAGTTGATGCCGCCTCCCCAGGAACCTGCCCATACATTACCGAAGGAATCTTGGAGCAGGCAACGGATACTGGAGTTGGACAAGCCGTATTCATCGTCTCCCTCCCGGATAGAAAGCGCATGAATCTGGTCCGACGAACGGAAAAGCTGTTGGGACAAATCCACTACGCAATGCCGCCGAATTCCATGGCTATCCAAAGTCTGTTGTCATCCAGTTGGTGTATATCATATACACGGTGCGATATGCAGTTGGTTTTGTCGTCGAAGGGGATGAAACTTTCCGCTTCCGGGTTAAACAGTACCACTCCTCTATCGGTTCCTATCCATATGTTTCCGCTTTTGTCTTTGTAGACACATGTCACTTCGTTGCCGGGCAGGCTGTTGGGGGATTGCGGCTCGTGTGTGAAGTTCTTGACTGTCTTGTCTTTTATGGAAAGTATACTGAATCCCCGGTCCACATGCCCGATATAGAGTAGTCCGTTACCGCCGTCTATGGCAGACCAGATATGGTTGCTTGCAAAACCCGGTACGGTTTCGGTATTGTAATGGGTGAATTGCCCGGTTTGCTTGTCAAAATAGTCCACGCCTTTCCAATAGGTGCAAATCCATAGGTTACCGTCGGAGGCGGCAATGATTTTGGTAATGTCGTCCGTAACCAGGCTTTCAGGGTTGTTTTCGTTGTGTCTGTAAGTGATGAATGAATCGTTGGCATAATTGTATGCATTGATTCCGCACGCTGGGTTCCTATCCATAAGATGGAGTCGATGGGATCGTCCAGCAGACAGTTCAGTTCGTTGCCGGTGATGCTTTGCTTGCCGGTTGTTTCTTCTTTATAATAGGTAAGGAAGCGTATTCCGTCGAATTTATTTAAACCCTCTTCTGTGGCAAACCATAGAGAGCCCCGTTTGTCTTGGGCTATGCTTACCACATGGTTGTTGGACAGCCCTTCACGGATACTCAGATGTTTTATGGTATATGGCTGCGCGGATAGCAGGAATGGCAGGCATAGGAAAATGGAAAGTAGAATCTTCTTCATAACGGGTCGTTTTTCATTGCATGAGTCAAAAGTACAAATAAAATCTTTAGATGATGTGCACAAATCGTGCATTGACAGATTTATATGCCTTCTCTGCAAGATTTATACAGCTGTTGAATCGAAAATTGGCATATGTTTGCATTGCCGATTATTATAAATCGGAACAAAATGTACTTTTTTGTTTAACTTTAATAATAATATTTATGAAGAAGCATTTCTTTAACGCCACTTTCTGGGCGTTATTATCGCTGGCTTTATGGACTACTGGATGTAGTGACGATGACGGATACTCTGATGTAGACGGGCAGATTCCGACAATGACATTGGTGACGGATCATATTGAATCCGGTGCCGGCCATCGTTTTACCATTGAAGGTTCGTTGGCTGACCAGGATGGAATTGTATCCGTCAATCTGCAATGTGCCGATCTTTATCTGAACAAGACCATTGATTTGGTCGAAATCTATGGAGCTCCCCAAACGGAGTATGAGTTGAGCTATTCTTATGACCTCAAGCGTGATGAAATCGGTGAACGCTTCACCGTGAAAGTGACCGTAACAGATGCGGGCGGGCGTGAAGTGTCGCAGGATGTGTTGATAACGATGGATGGGGACTTTGAGAATCCTACATTTACAATTGCCCCTGGTAAGGAGGTTACCGTACTGATAAAGGATGAAACAAAGTTCAACCTGAATTTCACGGTGAAAGATGACCGCATACTGGATTATGTACTCATTGAGATTCCTGGGGTAGAAGGTTTTGAAAGCCGCCGTATAGAGGCTGGCGGGCAATCTACTTTGAGCTTTACGGAGAAGATTATTCTGCCTAATGAGGTGAAAAGTTACGATGTGACTTTGACGGCTGTGGATGCCAGAGGCAATCAGACAGTGACCAATAGTACCATCAGTGTATCTGAAATGCCTGACTTCCCCAAAATGTATCTGGCCGATGTGGCAACCGTAGAGGAATTGAACAGTGATATTTTCGGTGTACCGATGGTGATTAACCATACGGGCGAGTACCAATATCGTGCACGTTATTATAATAAAGCTGCCGGTACGGAAATTTTCTTCTTACCGCAAAAGACAGACTTTACTCCTATCTGTTTTGGCCTTGATCCGGAGGATAATACAAAACTGACGGATGACCCGGAAACGACTAAACCTATTGTCTTGGATGAGGCTGGTGTTTATTATGAAATAGACATCAATGTGAAAGAGTCTACTTATAGTATGCGCACGTACTCGGTGACAGAGGCTACAAATCCGATGAAATATGAATATGGAAAGCCTTGTTTTGACCGTTGGGAGAATGGGGAATCGTTCATTGATTTCTATATCGGTTGGGGAGGTTCTCCTCAGGATGCGGGAAATCAGTTGTTTGCCCAGGATAAAAATAATCCTCATCTTTTCTATTATCCGGAAAATGGAACTTGGACGCTGGAAGCCGGTGAAGAAATGAACTTCATCATATCCAATTATCATCCCGACGGATGGTGGGATCATGTGGAATGGCGGTGTGACGACTCTCAGAATGTAGAGAAGTTTGGTTACTTCAGTAAGAAAGGGGATGTGAATCCTAATTGGGAAGGCACCAATCAGCGTTGGGAAGACGGCTCGATGGTAGGTGACAACTGGATGAAGCCTACGGTTACGGTGACCGGCAACTACCGCTTTGAGTTTGACGCGCATTTGGGTCGCGGCAAGATTGTGCCTGCTAATTAAAAAGTAACATTAGATTTAAGATATGAAAAAGCAAATTCTATTATTATGTCTTGCGCTGATAAGCCTTTGCGGTTATGCGCAGCAGATAACGGTTAAGGGTGTGGTGACTTCGGCCACCGACCAGCAGCCGTTGATTGGAACTACAGTTCAAGTGAAAGGTACCGGTACGGGTACAATTACCGGTATCGACGGTGATTATACATTACCCAATGTAGACAAGAATGCAGTGTTGGTATTCTCTTCTATTGGTTTTGAGTCTCAGGAAATAGCTGTAGGTGGACGTACTACGATTAACGTGGTACTGAAGGAGGCTGCGGAATTACTGGATGAAGTGGTGGTTATCGGTTATGGTGCTGTGAAAAAGAGCGATTTGACCAGTTCTATTGCTACAGTAAAAGGCGATGAAATCACTGAAACCGTGACCGGTAATGCTATGGATGCTTTGCAGGGTAAGGTAATGGTGTACAAGTCACCAGTGGTGGTGGCCCTGGAGCTACTCCGAAGGTGCTGATTCGTGGTGTAACTACCGTAAACGGTACGAATCCGTTGTATGTAGTGGATGGTATGCCGGTAGGTGACAATATCAACTTTCTGAATAGTAACGATATTGCTTCCATGGAAGTATTGAAAGATGCTTCGGCTGCCGCTATCTATGGTACACGTGCATCAAACGGTGTCATCCTGATTACTACAAAGAAAGGTAAGACTGGTAAAGCCCGCATCAATTGGAATTCTTCTGTTGGTTTCCAGACCGTGGCCAAACCTAATATTGCCGGTGCGGCTGAATATAAAGAAGTGTTCAATACTCGTTATACGAATGATGGCCTTTCTTCTATCTGGAACGATACGGGTGCTACGACCAATCCCGGTGGTACAGACTGGTGGGATACTGTAGTCAATAAAACAGCTTTGGTGCAGAACCATTCACTTAGTGTTGCCGGTGGCTCAGAACAGTTTGTTTATAACTTTAGCGTGGGCTATTATCGTAACAACTCACAGTTTGATGTAGGTTATTGGGATAAGATAAATATCCGTCTGAATACTGAATATACATTTAATAAGTATGTAAAATTGGGAGTTGATATTGCTCCACGTGTCGAATCATGGATGATACCCCAAACCAGTTCTCGGCAGCCATGGCTATGGACCCGACAACTCCGGTATTCCGTCCGCAGGACCAATGGGAGGATAATGAGTACAACAACTATCAACGCTCTTACAACAACCAGGAGTGGAATCCCGCCGGTTCAATTGCCCGTAGCAATGCTCATTCTCGCGAGTTGGGTGCCATTCTGAATACCTATCTGCAGGTAAACCCGATAGAAAAGCTGACGTTGCGCACCCAGTTCGGTGCCAATGCACACTATCGCCGTTCTGATTCATTCGTTCCGAAGTTCAATATGGATCCGTTGGAGAAACAAGACTTGAACGAAATCACCCGCCGCAATCAGGAGTGGTTTGACTGGAACTGGACGAATACAGCCACTTACATGGACACTTTCGCTGAAAAGCACAACTTGAATGTAATGGCTGGCTTTACTGCCGAACGTTTTGCATGGTACAATACTCAGGCACGGCGTGATAATGTTCCCAATAATCTGGACCAGATGCAGGAAGTGAATGCCGGACAGCAGGGTACGGACGAGGCCAACGGTGAAACCACTTACAATACACTGGTTTCTTTCCTGGGCCGTGTCATGTACAACTACGATAACCGTTACTACATTTCGGCATCTCTCCGTGCCGACGGTTCCTCCCGTTTCCCGAAGGCAGCAAGTATGCCCTCTTCCCGTCTGTTTCCGCTTCCTGGCGTGTCATCAGTGAGGCATTTATGCAGGACCAGGACATCTTCAGTGACCTGAAGTTTCGTGGAGGCTGGGGCCGTGTAGGTAATCAGAATATCAACAATAATGCTACCCTTACTTTGTTGAGCGAAACCCAATACTATTATGGCAATACGTTGGCAAATGGTTACTTCGTGTCTACAGTAGGTAACAACCAGTTGAAGTGGGAGACTGTGGAAGATTGGAACGTAGGCGTGGATATGTCATTCCTTGATTCACGTTTGGGTGTAACATTCGAATATTTCCAGAAAAAGTCCATTGACATGCTCTACCAGAAACAGAACATCCTCTCTTTGGGATATGATAACTGGAACAGCCAGATTTGGATGAACATCGGTAGTATGCAGGCCCGCGGTTGGGAAGTGGGACTTACCTGGCGCGATGAAATCGGCAAGGATTTCTCTTACGATCTTGGTCTGAACCTTTCTGCCGTGCGCAACAAGGCCATCAAGTTCTCGGGCGACGGTCCTATCAATGTCGGTGGATTCAATAGCGACCAGATTATCCGTAACGAAGATGGTGGTTTTATCTCCCGTTTCTACGGTTACGTGGCCGATGGCTTGTTCCAGAATTGGGAAGAGGTGTATGCGCACACTGACGAACACGGAACACTGATTCAGCCCAATGCAAAACCGGGAGACATCCGCTTCAAGGACCGGGACCATAACGGAGTGCTCGATGCCAATGACAAAGATTATATCGGTAATCCTTATCCTGATTTAATGATGGGTCTGAATATTGGTATGCGTTATAAGAACATTGATTTTGCAGCCAATTTCTATGGTACGTTCGGTAATGATATTTACAATGTCACCAAAGGACGGTACTCCGGTTCAGGCGGACAGAATGTTTGGGCAGGTACACTGGAGAAAGCATGGCATGGAGAGGGTACCGGCAATGATATTCCCCGTTTGTCGAGCAATGACTTGAACCTGAACTATAACCGTGTTTCCAGTTTCTATGTGGAAGATGGTTCCTACTTGCGTTGCAAGCTGTTACAGATAGGCTATACGCTTCCTAAGAAATGGGTTGGAGGTGCTGACTTGCGTCTTTCCTTCTCTGCACAGAATCCGTTTACCATTACCGGTTATTCGGGAATGACCCCGACGCCCGATGGTTGACGGTACTACCGACAGCTCTGGCAGTGCCATCAATACCGGTATTGACAACGTGGCTTATCCTAATCCGAGAACATTCTTGTTTGGCATTGACTTCAAATTTTAATTCTTGATTATCCATGAAACGAATATTTACAATAGTAGTCTGATTGCTTCGCTGGTGTTTACCTCTTGCGAGGACTTCCTGACCGAAGACGTACGCGGGCAATTGAACGTGGACACTTATTATAAGTCCATAGAAGAGTGTGAATCCGCAGTCACGAGCTGTTATCAGGCCATGACATATGGAGGATGGTGGCAAATCAACACCGTGTGGTTACTTTCCGAAATGTGTGGAGATGATGCCTGGATGGGGAATACCTCTCAGTCTCAGAGTGATTATATCTCATTGGCACATTATCAGGGAAACGGTGCCAGCAATGGTCCTATCTCCAATTTTTGGCAGTACCGTTACAAAGGTATTTTACGTTGTAACATAGCCATAGATCGCATTGCGGCTCTCGAAACCCAAGAGACAGAAACCAGAGACCGTCTGGTGGCAGAAGCCCGTTTCCTGCGTGGCTACTATTACTTCGAACTGGTGAGAAATTTTGGCGGGGTGCCCTTGATGACCAGTTTCCAAATGCCGGAAGAAGTGGAGGGAACAGAACGTGCTACGCAGAAGCCGTGTACAAATTCATAGAGGATGACCTGATGGCAGCTGCCGAAATACTGCCGCAACGCAGTACTGCGCAAGTAGGGCATGCTACCCGTGGCGCCGCTTTAGGATTATTGGGTAAAGTGTACCTCTATCAGGAGAAATGGCAGGCTGCCCATGATGTGTTGAAGACTGTGATAGATGAAGGCGAATACCAATTGCTTCCCGATTTCGGGCAGGTATGGAATGTCGACTATGACAACAGTGCGGAGAGCCTTCTGGAAATCCAGTATGAATATCATCCCACTTTGGCTTAGGAGGGGCGCTTGCTACGGTAACCGGTGCCCGTAATGGTCCTGGTGATGGTTGGAGCTGGTGTCAGCCTACGGCAAATTTGGAGCAAGCTTATATTGAGGCCGGTGATACGGAACGTTTGAAATGGACAATAATCAAGTCGGGCTGTACAGAAATTGCCGGCGAAGACCAATTCGAAGATTTCATTGACGCAAGCAAAGCGTTGAATAAGTATCAGGAATATCTTGATAAATATGGTTGGGACCCCAATTGCTATATTATCAATCCCGCTGACCATAAGTCTGCGCGTATCATCCGCAAGTATTTCCTGCCGATGAAATATCGTGCTCAAGGCGATGCAACGGCTTACGCCACGGACAAGAGTCCTTTGAATCACCGTATTCTGCGTTATGCCGATGTCCTTTTAATGTATGCTGAGGCTTGCAATGAACTGGGTGATGACGCTTCTGCCCGTGATGCTCTCAATCAGGTGCGCAGACGTGCCAAGTTGGATGACGTTACGGCAAGTGGAAAGGCATTGCAAAGTGCCATTCGCCTGGAGCGCCGTTTGGAATTGGCTTTCGAGCAGAACCGTCTGTATGATATCCGCCGCTGGACTGATACAAATGGTAAAAAGGTGATTAGCAATATCCTGGGACCGAACGGTTCCTTTGTGAAGTGGAACACTGAAGAGGCTACCCGTGACGCTCTTGAGTGGGAAAATCAAGGTGAAGCAAGTGACAAAGGCATCACTTTCAATGAAAACCGCGACATGGTGTTCCCCATTCCTTTGTACGAAATCACGATGTCCAACGGTTCCATTACCCAGAACCCGGGTTGGAATTAAACACATTCTGATGAAAACAGATTGTTGCAGGAACTGATTATTCAATAGGTCTTTATATTCTGTCGCGGATAGTTTGCAATGGATTATCCGCGGCAGTTTTTTAATCCGAAACAATATCATGAATTTGAGACACATTTTTATTCTTCCGGCACTGCTTGCTGCAATGGCTTGCAGCGACGATTCTCCCGTTACGCCGGATACTCCAGACACTCCTGAGGTCCGGACATTACAAACAGCGTAGAGAAACTGGTGAGCATCGATGCCGGACAGACTTTCCAGACAATAGCCGGCTTGGCGCTTCGGACTGTTGGTCGCCTGCCTTTGTGGGCAAGTCATGGACTTCGCACCGTGCGGGGATTACGGAACTGCTTTTTTCTTCAGAGATTGTGGGCGGCAAGCGAAAGGAATCGGCCTTTCCCAATGGCGGGTGAATCTTGGTGGCGGCAGTGCCGCGCAAGGTGAAGCCAGCGGCATCGAGGATAAATCCCGTCGTGCGGAATCCTATCTTACGGATGACTTGACGTACGACTGGACCCGTTGCGAGGGACAACGTTACTTCATGGACCGTGCCAAGGAGCTGGGATGTAACAATTTCGTTCTTTTCAGCAATACACCTCCCGTGCAGTACACCTATAATGGAAAAGGATTTTCCGCCAGAGGGGGACTTTCCAATCTGAAACCGGAGCATTATGGTGACTTTGCAGGATATATGGCCGATGTAGCGGCCCGTTATACCGGTGAAGGCTATCACATAAGCCATATCTCGCCCGTCAACGAGCCGCAGTACAACTGGGACAGCGGTCAGGAGGGCAGTGGCTGGACCAATGACGAAGTGGCTGCACTGGCACGCGAGTTGGATATGTCGTTGGATGACCGGGGGCTTTCCACAGACATTCTCTTGGGCGAATCCGGTGATTGGGAGTATCTGTATAAAGTGAAAGGCGATGCCAACCGCAGTAATATATTCTCAGCTTTCTTTACACCCGGCTCTTCCGCCTACGTGGGTGACTTGGCACACGTGAAGAATCTCATTTGCGGACACAGCTATTGGACTGACGGCACATGGGACGGTATGCGCAACGTGCGCAAGCAAGTGGCCCAGGCTGCCGGTCAGTATAATCTGGATGTTTGGCAGAGTGAATGGAGTATGCTGGGCGATAATTACAGCAGTTCCGAATTCGTGGGCTACGAGCAGGCTTCTGAGATGGATATCGCTTTCTACATGTCGAAGGTCATCCACAATGACCTCACTGTGGCTGGGGTGTCTTCCTGGAGTTACTGGACATCGATGGATGTTTCCCGTTGGGGCATAAGAACCGTTTTCTCTTGATTTCGCTGGTACCTGCCGGTGGCGAGTATGGTGATATAGAGCAGGAGGGAAGCTATCAGGCTACTGCCACTCTTTGGGTACTGGGCAATTACAGCCGCTTTATCCGTCCGGGATACCGCCGTATTGCCCTCGACTTGAACGAATCGCGTACTTTTTTCGGTTCCGCCTGGCTTTCTCCCGAGGGGATAAGGTAGTGGCCGTCTATACAAACATGTCTGATAAGGCGGTTCGCTTAGGTGAAACGCATGTGGGATGGAGCAATGAAGCGAAGTCAATAGCTACTTATACAACTACCGGTAGCAAGAATCTGGTGGAAGGAACGGTGGCGGCAGGCAAGCAGGTGATTCTGGAAGCCAAGAGTGTGACAACCGTGGTGTATAGCCTGAAGTAAGGAATTAGTTTAACTTCAAAGAAAATCTATATGAAAATGTATTTTAAGAATAACAGGACTGCTCTTATCTTTTTGCTGGCAATGCTGGTCGTTGCTCCGATAAAGGCGCAGGTGGCATTTGGCGATGCCGCAAAATTCAATGACGGATGGCTGTTCCGGCTGACGGACGACTCGGCTATTGTCCGGACTGACTATGACGACAGCGAATGGCGGAAGCTTTCTTTGCCACACGATTGGTCCATAGAGGGGCAATTGTCGCCCACACTGGCCAGTTGCACCGGGTACCTGCCGGGTGGGATAGGCTGGTATCGCAAACACTTCAGGGTTGAAGACAACGCAACACGTCATTATATCTATTTCGAAGGGGTATATAACCGGAGCGAGGTTTACCTGAACGGGCATCTGCTTGGCAGGCGCCCCAACGGCTATGTATCGTTTCTTTACGACATGACCCCTTACCTGAAGGAAGGCGACAATGTGCTGGCTGTCCGTGTAGACCATAGCCGTTATGCCGATTCACGTTGGTATACGGGGTCGGGCATCTATCGCGATGTATGGCTGGTGGCTGCTCCCGATACACATATTGCGCAATGGGGTGTGGGCTGGCATGCCGCTTCGCTGACAGACAAGCAAGCCGTCGTTGCGGTCGATGTAGAGGTGGAGAAGCACAAGGCAACTTCCGACAAACTGGAACTGAAGCTTCACTGTACGATACTGCCGGAAAGAAGGTGGCACAACGCCGTGTGCGTGTTGCCGATGGAAAAGAGGGCATTGCCAAGCAAAGTCTTGACTTGAAAGTGTCCAAACCCCATCGTTGGAATCTGGATAATCCGTATCTGTATACATTGAAAACCGAATTGCTTGCCAATGGCAAACGCATTGACGGCAGTGAGACCAAAGTGGGACTGCGTACGCTGGAATTTGATGCCAACAAAGGTTTTGCCCTCAACGGCAACTGGATGAAGGTAAAAGGTGTATGCCTGCATCATGATGCAGGAGTGCTGGGTGCAGTAGTGCCGCCGGAGGTATGGGAACGCCGCCTGAATAACTTGAAAGGGATTGGCGTAAATGCCATCCGCATGAGCCATAACCCACAAGCCCCCGTTCTTTATGAACTGTGTGACCGCCTGGGATTTCTTGTAATGGATGAAGTCTCTGACGAATGGGAGTTTCCGAAACGCAAATGGGTACAAGGCTGGAATGTGGGTACTCCGAGTTATGACGGTACTTTCGACTTCTTCGAGGAGTGGATAGAACGGGACGTAACCGATATGGTACGTCGTGACCGCAATCATACCTGTATTTTCTTGTGGAGTATCGGCAATGAAGTGGATTATCCGAACGACCCTTATTCGCATCCCGTTCTTGATGGAGCTAAAATCAACCAGCCTATGTTCGGGGGCTATAAGCCGGATGCTCCCGATGCCATGCGCATCGGAACCATAGCAAAGCGTCTGGCTGCCTGTGTACGTGCCGTGGACACTTCCCGTCCCGTGACCGGAGCTTTGGCGGGTGTCGTGATGTCGAACGAGACGGAGTATCCCGATGCTGTGGATGTGGTGGGGTATAACTATACGGAAAACCGCTACGACCAAGACCATGCCACTTATCCGGACCGCATTATCTATGGAAGCGAGACGGGTTCGGGCTTGATGCCTGGTATGCCGTCCGCGACAAGGATTTCATCTTCGGGCAGTTCATCTGGACCGGTACGGATTATCTGGGTGAATCGGGCAGATGGCCGTCCCGCGGTTTGTACACGGGTTTGCTCGATTTCGGAAGTTTCCCCAAGCCACGCGGACATTTCCGGGCTTCGTTGTGGTGCGAGAATCCGGTCACGTATGCAGGAACATATCCGGTATATGCCCATCCAAGCATCCCGAGCATGTATTCCTTTCGCCTGATGCATGGGACATCTGGAACTATGACGAGGGGCAGAACATACGTGTGGTGTGTTATACCAAATGCTCCGCAGGCGCGTTGCTGCTCAACGGCAGGGTGGTAGGCGAGATGAAACCTTATGATGAAAAGACCGGCATCATCTACTGGGATATTCCTTTCCGGCTGGTGAGCTTCGTACTGAGGGCTGCGATAAGGAAGGAAATGCCTTGTCGAGCTATTCCATCCGGACATCCGGACGTCCTTATGCCATCCGTGCCACGGCGGATCGCACTATTTTGTCCGGCGACCGCGCCACTGCGCACATCACCGTAGAGGTGGTTGACGAAGAAGGTACTGTTGTGAAACTTGGCGACAATGAAATTACGTGTACAGTTGAAGGAGCGGCGCGTCTGCTTGGGCTCGAAGGCTCTGACAACAGTGACATGAGTGATTATACCGATAACCGTCACCGCGTATACCACGGGCGTTTGCTGGCCTATATACAGACTACCGGAGGAGAGGGACCGGTTAAAGTAAAGTTTGCTTCCCCCCTTCTGAAAGGAACTGAAGTAAAGTTTGAAGTAGGGCAGTAGTACACTACTATGGACTTATGTTTGTGCCATCGTATTGGCACAGTCGTGCCAGTACGATGCAAGGCTGTGCCAGTATGGTGGCACAACTTTGCCAATGCGATGGCACGGGTTGTGCATTTCTTACAGAATGTATTGCACTTCCTTGAACAGATATTCCCGTTCACTTCCTCCTTCATCCTCCAGCACGAACCGTCCGTCTTGCTCTACACGCAGCAACCGGGCAAGGAACTTGCCGTTGGCATCTTCATAAGGGTGCAATCCCCGGCGACGGAAAAGGGAGCGGGCATACCGTGTGGATATCTCGTCGGAGTAGACGGCGAAGTCCTCCATTTGGAGGCTGTTGTAGTAGATTTGTACACGTCTTAGGATATGGGCAAGGATTTCATAACGGTCGTGCTCCTTTCCGGTGATTTGTTTCAGTGAGACGGGGTTGGGAGCATCACTGTTGAAGACTTCCTGGTTGATGTTGATACCGATTCCGGCAATGCTGCGCCTGATATGATGTCCGGAAAGGTCGTTCTCTATCAGTATGCCGCAGATTTTCTTGTCTTTCCAATAAATGTCGTTCGGCCATTTGATGGTGATTTCATCAGACCATCTGCTCAGCTCTTCCTTAATGGCGAGGGAAACGATTTGTGAAAGGATGAACTGCCGGCGGGCTTCCAGAAAAGAAGGGTAGAGTACAAAGCTGAAAAGCAGGTTCTTGCCTTCTTCAGCTTCCCAGGTGTTGCCGCGCTGGCCTTTACCGGCAGTTTGGAACTCGGCAGTCACGGTTGTTAGTTCGGCAACGGATTCTTGCAACTGGTTGCAAAGCTGGCTGAGGTATTGGTTGGTCGATGCCGTCTCGTCCAATGCCACCAGCGGGAACGGGAATGTGTCAGGGCAGGGCTTCATATTCGGTACGCATTTTTTTGGTGAACTTCTTCAATACTTCTTCCACGGAGTGGTCTATCAGTTGCTTCAACAGTTTGTCGTCGACGTCACCGTCAAGGAACACCTGGTTCCAGTACTTTTTGTTGAAGTGATAGGCACCTTCGATGGCAACATAGTGCTCCCGCAGTTCGAGTGCATATTCGGGGTCGCATTTCAGACAAATCTTGTTGGCGCTTTCCAGGTCGATAAGTGCAAACATTTTATTCATGACTTTCATCACGAGCGAGTATTCGTCAAACGGAAAGCATTCCGTGACGGCTTTTTTGCTGAGGCAATATTCGCGGGCGGTTTCGATGTCCATGATGGTATTTACGGTTTTACGGTTTACAATTTACGATTGAAATAACTCTTGCTTGTCAATTTTCAACTCTCAGAACATCGGCGGATAGAAGGCTTCTTTGAGATGCTCTATCCTGAATGCACCCGGTTCGCCTACAGCCGTTATGATGTCGAAGCGGACGGGTGCATCCAAGCAGAAGTGCTTGATATAGGCATCGGCCGCTACGACAATACGTCGTATTTTCTGCCAGTTCACGGCATCCTGCGGCTCAATGTAATCCGTATTGCTACGGGTTTTCACTTCCACAATAATCAGTTCCTTATCTTTGTCGGCTACAATATCCAGCTCAAGGTGATTCTTCCGCCAGTTACGGTCACGTATGGTGTAACCGTTCTGTTCCAAGTATTTGGCAGCGGCGTCTTCACCGGCTTTTCCAAGAATATTGTGTGCACTCATTATTCTGCGTGTCTGGCAGGCATCAGCATACCGTCGTGTCCAGGACGGAAGATAGCGGGCAACTTATAAGTTTTACCATCCAATGTATTGACCACTGCACTGCGCGTTTGGGGGGCTGGATTTGTACCGGTAATCAGTTCAATGGCCTTGGCATACAGAGGTCCTTCATTGTTTCCATAATCTTTATGAATATAGAATACACCTTGTTCGTTATAAGGATTGGTTTCATCCATCAATATATCGGGTTCAAATCCTTTTTCATACTCCCCGAATCCTTTGGCGTTATAGCTTTGGAAGGTGATAGGAACAACACGATATGTGTTATTCCGGACAGTGTACTCCTCATATTCCATACCTACGTTCTTACCAGTGGTCTTTTCACCTATAAGTATTACGTCCAAATCTATTCCTTCTAAGGAATTAATGACGAGTTCACTGGCAGAGGCCGTTCCATTTCCGACAAGGCAGTAGACGCGGGGAAGGTTGAGGCTTCCGGCTGATAAGGAAGTACCCAAGTTGGGATAACTGGAGTATGCAAATAATTCATCTTCCCGTTTGTTATTGAGTTTTGCCATTCTTTCATCATTGTATCGTAAACTGCTGAATACTTTACCTTGAGAGGCAGTACCGGCAATACAAGTTGCTATCAGATTAGCCGACATGGTATGCCCACCACCATTGTACCGCAAGTCCAGAATCAAATCTGTGACGTTCTTGTTTTTAAAATCTTTGAAAACATTGAATAATTCTTGGTCAAAGCCTGCCTCGAACCCAGAATAAACGAGGTAACCGATTCTATGTCCTTCTATATCTTCCTTGACATTACTGAAGATGACGGGGTTGTTGTATGTGGCTTTGGAAGTTATGGTGTATTCCTTTTGCCCGGTAATGGTGCCTCCTTCTACGACATCTTCTGTCAAAGTATAGTTGATAGTTGCATCTGGTGACAATATGTCGTAATAGAAGTTATTAATATTGTTATTATTTATCTTCTTTCCATTTATCAGGCTTATCATTGCTCCTCGTTTGAGTCCAGCTTCGGAGGCCGGTGAATCGGGATATACACCTTGGAGGCAGAAATAAATGGTATTTTCTGCTTGTGTGCCAATGCTTATGGGGGTTATACCGGTGATACCGAAACTATATGCCAGTTCCTTGTTTACAATTTTGGTGGTACGGGTTGAACTAATATTGGGCAATAGCTGGATATAAGAGAAAAGATTATAATATGTCTTGCCGTCGCTACCGACATATGTTTTTTTATCCAATGTATTGGTAGTCATACTTCCCAATGCATCATAGAAGAAGTCTTCATAGCCTTTGTTATGGTCAAGATTCAACGTTTTGTATTCATCGTTCCAGAGATACATTTCCCTCAGATATTCATCAACTTTTGCGTTAATCTCCATATCTTCAGTGGTTTGGGGAACACTGGTCCCCTTTTGTGTAACTTCAAAACTTGCAGGAGAATAGCCGTCTATATTAATGGAAATTCTGGCTGTCCGGTCGGTGGTGGAACTTGTACTTACAGATAATTTCAAGGTGCTTTGTCCTTTTGTACCCGAGGTCGTATTCAGTTTGCACCAATCCGCTCCTGAGGTGACGGAAGCTACCCATTTGGCTGCAGCATTGAAGCTTACAGACAACTCATTATCCTGGCTGATCTCCAGGGATTTTCCCTCTGTCCAACTCTGATTGGTTATGCCGGTATTAAGTTTATTATCGTCATCGTCACTACATGAGATAAAACTTATACTGAACAATGTGAGTAGAAAGAAACTAAGATAATTTACATGTTTCATACCTTTTAAATTTAGAACTCTCCAAAAATACGTTTTTAATTACTAAATTAAAATGTTTTTAAGAAATACTTTAAGTTTACCGGTCAAAAAAATATTTCAGTGCTATTTAAGTGTTTCCGATATAAAAATTACGTAGGTTCGTTTTGTTTTTACAGAAGTAAAAGTAATTTTGCAGGAAATATGAGAAAGAGAGATAAAACGTGTGCGAAAGCAACGCCCGAAGAACCGAAACGCGAGCAGCGCATGGTATGCCTGATGAGCGAGGAAGAGCAGCGGATTGTGGACCGTTATCTGGAGAAATACAAGATAACGAACAAGTCGCGTTGGCTGCGGGAGACTATTCTCATGTTTATCCATAAGAATATGGAAGAGGATTATCCTACTTGTTCGGTGAGCACGACATGAGGAGGTGAAAATTAAAATTAAAGGGGTGGCGTTGG